>Ga0308019_10002424_pt1 | contig 10658 bp, 12 predicted proteins | sample Neamet284_FD_203135 | JGI IMG/M metagenome (GOLD analysis project Ga0308019, IMG submission 203135) | Marine microbial communities from water near the shore, Antarctic Ocean - #284 | ecosystem: Environmental > Aquatic > Marine > Unclassified | place: Southern Ocean | collected 2014-10-01
TAATTTTCCAACTCCTTGAGGTAATGCAGTTTCATAATTAATTGGTGCAGGAGTGTTTAAACCAGCAGCACCCATTTCTTTAATTTTGAGTTTCCCTTCTTCAGTCATTTTATCCATTGACCATGCAGGTTCCCATACGATTTCAATATTGACGTTATTTACTCCAGGAACTTTTTTGGCAAATCTTGTTGCATCTGCAACTAGAGTTTCATGTAAAGGACATCCTTGTGTAGTCATTGTCATTTTAATATCAACATCATTATTCTCTTTAACATCAATTCCATAGATTAATCCCATTTCTACAATGTTTAGAGGAACTTCAGGATCCATGCACAATTTTAATGAATCCTCAATTGCTTGTGCAGAAACTGTACTCATAGGATATACAGCAGTTTGAAAATCAATAAAAACTTTCTAATTATTAGCTTTGAATAATTTTAGAATAGATTCCTCATATGGAGCAGTAGCCACGCCTTTTTCAGTAATAATTCCTGTAATTAACTCAGGAGGAGTCATATCAAATGCAGGATTGATAACACCGATACCGTCAGGTGCAGTCTTTTTATCACCAATTCCTGTAACTTCAGATCCATCTCGCATTTCAATGATAACATCTTCTGCTTTAGTTTCCATATCAATAGTAGATAGTGGTGCTGCAACATAAAATGGAATTCCATGTTGCTTGGCCATTGTTGCTACCTGATAAGTTCCAATTTTATTAAAAACATGACCAGTTTTTACAATTCTATCAGCACCAACTACAACTTTGTTTACCAATCCATTTGCCATAGAATATCCAACTGCAGTATCAGGAACTAAACTAACATCAAATCCATCATGTTTTAACTCAAATGCAGTTAATCTAGAACCTTGTTGAATTGGTCGAGTTTCAGTAGCAATTACTTTAACATTTTTTCCACTTTCCCTAGTTGCTCTAATTACACCCAAAGCTGTTCCATATGCTACAGTAGCTAGTGCCCCAGCATTACAATGAGTCATAATTGTATCATTATTATCAAAAAGAACTGAACCGTTCTTTCCCATAGCTTTGTTAATTTCAATATCTTCTTCTGCCATTTTTTTAGCAGTTTCAATTACTAGTTCTCTAATTTGTTCTGCTGTTTCTCCAGTCTTTGCAACGTTCATAATTTTTTCCAATCCCCAACCCAAGTTTACTGCAGTAGGTCTTGTTGCAAAAAGAATTTTTCTTGCATCCTCCAAGTCAGAAAGTAATTCCTCTTTTGTTGTTGCCTTGCTTTGTAAAGCAGCTAAACCTAATCCAAACGCTCCAGATACTCCGATTGCAGGGGCACCTCTAACTATCAAGGTCTTGATGGCGTTGGCAACTTGGTTAAAATCATCATATTCTACAAATACTAGTTCATTAGGAAGCCTTGTTTGCTCAATCATTATTACTTTATTATTTTTCCACTCTACAGTTCGTAATCCAGTAACATTTTGCATGTAATAATAAAGAATTTAGGTTTTTAAAAACCAATAGGTAAATGATAGTGTAGATAGATATTTTATTGTACATACTAAATTAGAAATATTGCATATTGCTACTTTAGAAAAATATGATTCACAAAAGATGTATAAAATTTATGATAAATGGCCAGATATTGCACGTGAATCATTTGAACTAGAACAAAACCCACTCAATTTGGACAATATTAAACACATAGTATTTGCAGGAATGGGGGGATCTGGTGCCATTGGAGATATATTTTCATCAGTATTATCAAAATCAAAAATTCATGTAAATGTTGTAAAGGGGTATGTTTTACCTGAAACAGTTAATTCAGATACTTTGGTGATAGTGACAAGTGTTTCAGGAAATACAGTAGAAACATTGTCAATTTTAAAATCTGCTCAAAATATAAATTGTAAAATTATTGCATTCTCTTCTGGAGGTAAAATACAAGAGAATTGTATAAAAAATAAAATTGAATATAGAGTTATTTCTAAATACCATTCACCTCGTGCATCATTTACTAATTATCTATACACTATGTTGAAAGTATTACATAAGACTCTAGGAATAAAACAAGAGGATATTTTAGAATCAATAATAAGTTTAGAAAAGATCAATAAAGAAATTTGTTCTCTAAATCTAACTAAGAGTAATCCATCACTGAATTTAGCAAAGTGGATAACAGACATTCCAATAATTTACTATCCAAATGGATTACAATCAGCTAGTATAAGATTCAAGAATTCGCTTCAAGAAAATGCAAAAATGCATGTATTTTCAGAAGATGTTGTTGAAGTATGTCATAATGGAATTGTAGCATGGGAAAAAAAATCTAATGTTCAACCCATTTTGATCAAGGGTCAAAATGATCATATTAAAACTAAAGAGACATTAGATATACTAAAAAAATTTTTCCAAAAAAATAATATAGAATATAGAGAAATAATTTCAGTGAATGGTAGTATATTATCAAAAATTATAAATCTAATTTATCTTCTAGATTATGCTACAATATACAAGTCTATTTTAGATGGTGTTGATCCTTCTCCTGTGAAATCAATTGATTTTATCAAAAAACAAAGGCAATTTTAAAATTTTATCTTTAGAAATTACAAAAAATGTACCATACAAAATAATTAATAAAATTAAAATGAAATCATACATTTTGTAGTAATGTGTTAAGTCAAAAGGGGGATTCATAGAAGAACATAATAAATCAAAATGTTTCTATATATTGAAGTTTGAGTAATAGTATGGAAAGTTTAGAGAGAATTATACAAAATCAAATTCTTGAATCATCCTCTGCAATATCAAATAGTGTAAAAAATATTCCAGAAATTATAAAATCAATTAATGAAATTATTACTAGTATTAAAAATGGCAATAAAATTATAATTTTTGGTAATGGCGGTAGTGCAGCAGATTCTCAACACATGGCTGCAGAATTTATTGGCAGATATAAATTAGAAAGAAAGAGTATTCCGGCAATATCATTAACAACTGATTCTTCCATACTCACCTCAATTGGAAATGATTATTCTTTTTCGGAAATATTTAGTAGACAATGTGAAAGTTTAGTGAATATAAAAGACATAGTGATTGGAATTTCTACTAGCGGAAAATCGGAAAATGTAAGAAAAGGATTGATTATGGCTAAAAATCGTAAAGCAATTACTATAGGAATATTAGGTAAAGAGGGCGGGGATATCAAAGATGTTTGTGACATTTCAATTATAGTTAATGAAAAAGATACACCAAAAATTCAAGAGGTACACAGAGTAATAATTCATATTATTTGTGAAATAGTGGAAGAGCAATTACAAGAGAACTAAAATGAAAAAAGATTTAAAAAATAAAAATTGTTTAATCACAGGAGCCACTGGGGGAATTGGAAAAGAAATTGCAAAAGAAATTGCAAAAAATTCTTGTAATTTATTTTTGACAGGACGTAAAAAAGAAGATTTGGAAAAAATGAAAAAAGATTTTGAAAAAAAATTCAAAATTAAAGTAGATTATCAAAATGGAGATTTAACACATATGCCAGATCTCATGAAAATAATTGCAAAAGCAAAATTATTTGGAAAAATCGATATATTGATCAATTCAGCTGGTATTTTTATTGAAAAATCCATTGAAAAAACAACAATTGAAGAATTTGAAAAATGTCACGCCATAAATGTTAGAACTCCATTTATCCTATCTAAAGAATTATCAAAAAACATGAAGAAGAGGAAATGGGGACGTATTGTCAACATAGCATCATCTTCAGCACACCAAGGATTTTCTAATGGTTCTGCATATTGTTCATCAAAACATGGGTTATTGGGATTATCAAGATCAATGTTTAATGAACTAAAACAGAAAAATGTCAGAGTTTTTTGTGTTTCACCTGGATCGTCTAAAACAAAAATGGGCAAACAATGTAAAAATCAAAATTTTGAGACTTTTATCAATCCTAAAGAAATTGCAGAGTATATTGTAAATATTATTTCATTTGATAATGAAATGATAATTGAAGAGAGTAGATTAAATAGAATAAAAATTGAATAATTTAATAATTAATTTTTAGAATAAACATACAATCCCACCGCACCACTATGAGGAAGAGAATAATTTAGATTTGCCACATTTTTTTGTAACCAAACTAAAAAATTATCTATATTTTTTTTCTTATTTGGAAGATTTGTACTAGATAATATTTTTGGCAATCTACGTTTAAAATCCTCAATTAATAAAGTTCCATTTCCCCAAGAATATTCAAAAGTTTTCCATTTTAATTTCATGTTAAGTTTTTTTGCCCATTCTAAATGATCTACAGGTGTCAAATAGTGAAGATCAGCTAAAGTAATTGGTGCGTTAAAAAGATGATATAAAGTTTGTAATACAAATCCTCTTGGATTTGTCCAATTAGGATTTGTAAGGATTATTTTTCCTTTTGAATTAAGATGTTTTTTAAAAAAAAGTAATGTTTCAAATGGATTATCCATATGTTCCAAAGTACCCAAGCTAACAATAACATCAAATTTTTCTGAAATATCACTAACATTCATTTTTTTGAAACATAAATTTGGGTGAACGTGATTCTTTTTTGCAAGTTTAATTGCAGATTCTGCAAAATCAATTGCTAAAACTTTGGCACCAGATTTTGCAGCCATATGTGCAAATCTGCCAGTACCACAACCAACTTCTAGAATTTTTTTATTTTTCCATTTTAATACTTTTAATGCTTGATCTGCATCTTCTTGAGATCTTTTTTTTGTAACTAATGTGGTATAATGTTTTTTTTCACCTTTTTGGTAAACCTTTGAATAAAAACTCTCTAATTCTTTATTTTTTTTCATGTTAAACCAAAATCTAAATTGTACGTAGTTTGTCTCTTATTGGAATTTCAGAATCCCAGACTCGTTTTACACCATCACCCAAAATCATTTCTACTTGCTTTACATTTCTTACCATTCTATCCAATCCAGCAAATTCAAGAGATGCAGATTGATCTGAACCATACATGCTTCTATCAAGTGTAATATGACGCTCTATAGATGTAGCACCTAAAACTGCAGCGCATACACATACAAGATAAGATACAGATTCATGTCCACTATAGCCAACATTACATTTGAATTCATTTCTTAAGGTTTCAATACATTTGATATTTGTCTCCTCAAGATTAGTAGGGTATGTGCTGTTAGAATGCATTAATTCAAAAGGACAATTATTTTCTTGAAATATTTTGACTGCTTCTCGAATTTCATCAATTGTACTCATTCCTGTTCCAATGAAAGTATGTTTTTTTTCATCAGCAATTGTTTTCAATAATTCAAGATTTGTTAACATTGCAGATGCAACTTTATTAAATTTGCAATTATACTGTTTTATGAATAATTGGCTATCAATATCCCAACAAGATGCAAACCATTCAATTCCAATTTTTTTACAGTAATCATCAATTTTATCATATTCTTCTTTTTCAAATTCTAATCCTAATTTTTGATCTCTAGTAGTTGATCCCCAAGTACTATTTCGTGGAGAATCTAAAATTTCTTTAGAATACACTTTTTCTATAGTTCTTTTTTGGAATTTAACTGCGTCACATCCAGCCTTTTTTGCCATATCAATCAATTTTTTGGCAATATCTACATCACCATTATGGTTTATGCCAATTTCAGCTGTTACAAAAATCATTTCTATTATTAAACAAAATTAATTGTTCTTAATAGTTTTTGCAAAAATAATTTGATCTGCAAGCTCACGGAAAGCACCGTAACCTCCATTTTGTGTACATTGATAAGAAGAAATTTTTTTTGCTTCCAAAATTGCATCATTAGGGACAGCAGAAAGTCCAACTAATTTTAGTAATCCTAAATCATTTATGTCATCTCCAATGTATGCAATCTCTGAAGGTAGAACTTTGAAGTCAATTTTAATTTTTGATAAAATGGATTCTTTGTTTAGTACACCATCAAATAATTTGGCTATTTTCATTTTTTTTGCCCATTGCCTAATAATTTCATTTTTTTCTTTAGTAACAATTACCGTAGGTATATTCATTTTTCTCAATAAAGTTACACCCATTCCATCTCTAGTAAAAAATCGTTTCATTACATCTCCATCTTTAGAATAATACATACCTCCATCTGTTAAAACACCATCTACATCAGTTAGAACAATTTTGATTTGTTGCATTTTTGTAATCACAGATTTTTTCATTATTAAAATACACATTAATTAATTAATAAATGAATTGAAAAAAGTGTATGATAAATAAAATTGGAATAATGCAAGGGAGGTTATCAAAACAACAGGGTATGAAAATTCAAGAATTTCCAAGAGATGTATGGGAACAAGAATTTGAAAAAGCTAAAGATATAGGATTTCAAACAATTGAATGGATATTTGATTCAAATGATAATCCCATAATGGATGATGATAAATTAGAAAGTATTTTAAAAAAATCAAAAGAACATAATATTACCATTAATTCAATTATTGCAGATTTTTTTATGGATAATTTGTTGTCATCTAATAATTCTAAAATAGATGAAAATTTAGAAACATTTAAAAAATTAATTAAAAATGCAAATAAATTAAATATTAAAACTATTGAAATTCCATTTGTTGATTCATCATCCTTAAAATCAAAACAAGAAATATCTATTTTAGAAAAAAATATTAAAGAAATTATTCCAATTCTTGAAAAAAATCAAACTGTATTAGGGTTAGAGACGGATCTAAAACCAATAGAGTTTAAAAAATTATTAGAAAAAATTAATCACCCAAATATTAAAGCAAATTATGATTCTGGAAATAGTGCATCTTTAGGATATAATGTATATGAAGAATTTGAGTTACTTGGAAAATGGATAAAAAATATACATATCAAAGATAGATTACTAAAAGGAACTACAGTTCCTCTGGGAAAAGGAGATGTAGATTTTGATATTCTTTTTAAATTAATTAAAAAATACGACTACAGAGGAGATTTAATAATTCAAGGTGCCAGAGATAAAAATGAAAATCCCGAAGATACGAATAGAAAATATATTAGATTTGTAAAACATTATGTAGATAAGTATTTGAAGTAAAATAGAAAAATGACTGAAAAATATAAAATAATTATTACAGGATCTGAGGGTTTGATTGGTACTGAACTAGTAAATTTTTTGAGTAAAAAATATGAAATTTTAAAATTAGATTTGCTTTTGGGACATGATCTTACAAATGAAGAATTTGTTATAGATTGGTTTAAAAAAAATAAAGCAAATGCATTAGTGAATTGTTTTGCATTAAATGATCATGTAAAAAAAGAGGAAAGCAGAGAAACATTATACGACATATCTTTAAAATCAGTTTCAAAATATTTAGATGTAAATATTGTTTCATTATTTTCTGTGTGTAGAGAATTTGCAAAAAATAATCAAAAAGGTGCTATTGTAAATTTTTCAGCCTCAACAGGATTGGTTTCAGCAAGGCCAGATCTCTATGACGGATCACATAAGCATATAGGATATTCGATATCAAAAGCAGGAGTAGTAAATCTTACAAAATATTTAGCAACACATCTAGCCCCAAATATTCGAGTTAATTGTATTGCACCAGGAGGTATTGAGAATAATCAAGATGCGCAATTTATCAGTAAATATGCAAAATTAACTCCTCTAAATAGAATGATGAAAAAGGAGGAATTAAATGAAATTGTAGAATATTTAGCAACAGAGAAATCATCATATTCTACGGGTTCAACATTTGTTATTGATGGGGGCTGGACTGCATGGTAAAAAATAGTCAAATTTAAAATGCAGGAAATAAAAATCGGGATAATAGGATGTTCAAGAATTGGCGAATCATCAGTAATTCCAGCTATTTTATCATCTAAATTTAGTAAACTTGGCATTATAGGTAGCAGAGATATCAACAAAGCTAGAAAATTTTCTAAAAAATTTCAAGTTAAAGAATTTGGAACATATGAAGATGTAATTAATAATAATAGCATTAGCGCAGTATACATTTCTACTCCAGTGGGATTACATCAAGAGTGGGCAATAAAAGCACTAAAAGCTGGAAAACATGTACTATGTGAAAAATCTTCGACTGTGAGTTATGAATCAGCAAAAAAAATGGTAAATGCTGCAAAAAAAAATAATGTTAGAATTTTAGAAGCTTTTATGTTTAGATTTCATCCTTCACATGCAAAAGTAATAGATTTTATTCAAAATGGAAAAATTGGTAAAAAGTTTTCATTTTATGGAGAATATGGTTTCCCAGATGTTCCACATACAGATATCAGATACAAAAAAGAACTAGGTGGAGGCATATTGAATGATGCAGGGTGTTATCCAATTTGTGCAAGTCGAATAATTTTTGATGAATGTCCAAATTCAGTCTCATGTAATTTAATAATTGATAAAAAGTATAATGTTGATGTAAAAGCATCAATTTCTTTAAGATATTCAGAAAATAGAGTTGCAAATATGGTAGTAGGATATGGATTAGGATATCAATCAAAATATAGAATATGGGGGGAGAAAGGACTCATTCAATTATCTAGAGCATATAATATTCCATCAAATATGAAACCAAAAATTAAATTAGAAATTGCAGATAAAGAAAAAGAAATTTTGATAAAACCTGAAAATCATTTTGAATTAATGATAAATGCATTTTCTAAAGAAATCAACAAAACAAATTCATTTTTTAATTTTGAGAAAGACCTACTTATTCAAGCAAAAATTATGGAAGCATGTAGAGAATCTCACAATAAGCAAAAAATAGTAAAAATATAGAATAAAGAATTTTAATATACAATTAACAAAATTTGAAATACATGAATGTGGATGTATTTATTTTAGCTAGATTAGGAAGTTCAAGATTACCTGAAAAACATCTTAAATTAATTAATGGCAAGCCTGCAATACATCATTTAATTCATAGAATAAAAAAAGCAAAAAAAATTAGAAAAATTGTTATTTGTACTTCGAATTTAACATCGGATGATAAATTAGTAGAATATCTAAAAGAAGAAGATGTTGAAGTATTTAGAGGTCATAACGAAGATGTTTTAAAAAGAATATTGGATGCATCAAAATTTTATCAAACAGATATCATTATTGATGTTGAAGGAGACAAAATATACATCGATCCTGAATTTATCGATATTGTAGTTAATGAATTTAAAAGTTCAAAAATAGAATATGTGATAGGAAATGATTCACAAAGTAAATTTAATCCTAGTCATGGAATTCATGGGATCATACCCACAGGATTTACAACTAGATCTATAGAAAAAGTGTGTAGACTAAAAATTAAAAACAACACAGATACAGGATACAAAGAATTTTTCTTAAATAATGAATTTAAAATAAAATACATCATTCCAGATAATATTAAGGAAATTCCAAAAGGATTAAGATTGTTCTTAGATTATCAAGAAGATTTAGAACTTGCCAGAGTAATTTTTGCAAAAATTGGAAATGATTTTAATTTTAAAAATCTTTTAGAACTATTTGAAAAAGAACCAAAATTATTAGAAATTACAAAACCAGTTGTTGATTTATGGTCAAAGAATTATGAAAAAACAAAATGTACTTAAAAAGTTATTTTTCTCTAATCACACTTACAACAGAAAATAATATTATTGCACTCATAGTTAACATTATTCCAAATATCAACGAACCAACTCCAATCAATGCAATATTAGTCACAATTTCTCTAGTTTCAGAAAATAATTGTAATGTCCAAATAGTAAAAAATATACCAAATATCAAAAAAATTATTCCAGGAAGTCCATAAAATTTTAGAGGATGTTCAATTGAAATAAATTTAAGAGTACTCAAAGTTACGGCGGCACCATGAGATATAGGATGATGTGTAGATGTATCGCCTTCATATGAAATTTTTATAGGAATTTCAACTATTCTAAAATTATTATTACTTGCCTTGATTAAAATTTCACTTGAAACACCCATTCCACGATCAGACGGAGTTATTTTTGAGAGAACTTCTTTATGGTAGGCTCTAAATCCACTTTGTGAATCTTTAATTTTTTCTTTCATGGATATATTAGTTAATTTTGTAATAATTTGAATTCCAGTTTTTCTATAGGATGGTATGTCATCTTGAGTACCATTCAAAAAACGAGATCCAATTACCAAATCTGCTTTTTTTTCAATAATAGGATCAATCACTTTCTGAATATCTAGAACGTTATGTTGTCCATCAGCATCGAATGTAACTAAAATATCCACATCAAGATTTTTTGCTTTTACAAATAGAGACTGTATTGCAGCACCATATCCCAAATTTTTTTCATGATTAATCATCACGGCCCCCATTTTTGAGGCAATTGTTCCGGTTAAATCTGAAGAACCATCATTACATACAATTATTGTATCTGAAATTTTTTCTAATTTAGTAATAATTGAAGCAATATTTTTTTCTTCATTATATGCTGGAAGACCTACTGCAATTTTCATAATTTTCACGCTGTATCTTTTTTTAACATTCTATAACCATTGTAATACATTTTCAAATCATCTAAAGATCTAATTTTTAATACTTTTTGCATTATGTATGATGGTCTAAAGTAATATTCATGATATGCTTTTTTAGCCCACATTGCTAAATCATTAGCTGAAAGGGTCTGTGTAGTAAGTACAGGAGCTTGAACTCCGCCAGTACCAATACCAGA
>Ga0308019_10002426_pt1 | contig 10654 bp, 9 predicted proteins | sample Neamet284_FD_203135 | JGI IMG/M metagenome (GOLD analysis project Ga0308019, IMG submission 203135) | Marine microbial communities from water near the shore, Antarctic Ocean - #284 | ecosystem: Environmental > Aquatic > Marine > Unclassified | place: Southern Ocean | collected 2014-10-01
AAAGAGTAACCACTAATACCCTTGGTGAAATGAAGCAAAATGGAGAAAAAATATCCATGCTTACTGCTTACGATTATACCCTTGCCAAAATTATTGATGGAGCAGGAATTGATGTCATTCTAGTTGGTGATTCAGCATCAAATGTAATGGCAGGATATGAAACTACTTTACCCATTACTCTTGATCAGATGATTTATCATGCAGCATCAGTTGTGCGTGCAGTGGACAGAGCTTTAGTAGTGGTAGATATGCCTTTTGGTTCTTATCAAGGAAATTCATTTGAAGCCCTTTCATCAGCAATTAGGATTATGAAAGAAAGTGGTGGACATTCAGTAAAATTAGAAGGAGGAAGTGAGATTATAAAATCTGTTGAGAGAATACTAACTGCAGGCATTCCTGTAATGGGACACTTAGGACTTACACCTCAATCTATCTACAAATTCGGAACCTACACAGTAAGGGCTAAAGAGGAAGAAGAGGCCGAAAAACTATTAGCTGACGCTAAACTATTAGAACAAGCAGGATGCTTTGCTTTAGTATTAGAAAAAGTACCTGCACAATTAGCCAAGAAAGTTGCGGAAAGCATAAATATTCCTGTTATTGGAATTGGAGCTGGAGCTGGAGTTGACGGACAAGTACTTGTACTACACGACATGCTAGGAATGACACACGAGTTCAACCCTAGGTTTTTAAGAAGATACCTTAGTTTGTTTGATGAGATTACAGGTGCTGTACAAAGCTATGTTTCGGATGTAAAATCATCTGATTTTCCTAACGAGAAGGAACAATACTAATGTTAGAAGTATTGTATGAGGACAATCACATTATTGCGATTAACAAAAAATCGGGTGACATAGTACAAGGCGACAAAACAGGTGACGCACCATTATCCGATTTTGTAAAAGCATATATCAAAAAAAAATACAACAAACCTGGAGAAGTTTTTTTAGGTACTATCCATAGGCTGGACCGCCCTACTTCAGGGGTAGTATTGTATGCCCGAACAAGTAAGGCACTTACTCGTATGAACGAGCAATTCCGTGAAAAGCAAGTACAAAAAACCTATTGGGCTGTTGTGGAGAATGCACCAAATAATACTTCAGGAACACTAGAAAATTATTTACTAAAAAATCAAAAGCAGAATAAATCCTATGTTACTAAAGTAGCAGATGGAAAACATGCCATATTGGACTTTCAACTGCTTAAAAAATTAGACAATTTTTATCACTTGGAAATAAAACCAAAGACTGGAAGACACCACCAAATAAGAGTACAATTAGCTCATATAGGTTGCATTATTAAAGGAGATTTGAAGTATGGAGCTAAAAGAAGTAACAAAGACGCTAGCATACATTTATTAGCTCAAAAGCTAGAATTTCTGCACCCAGTAAAAAAGGAACCCATAACTATAATTGCTCCTGCACCAAAGGATAGTATTTGGGATGCTTGCTAATTAACTGTGGATGCACCCTTGGAGCAGTTCATTTTAATATAACTAACACTATAGTAAGGTAATAATAATAATATATATATTGTATTATTGTGTAAATAAAAATCATTAATACATAATAACTAAAAGTTAACTGAAAGAAAATATTTCAAAGTAAAGAATTAGTATAACTTAAAAAACAAAAAATGGCTAAAAATTCAGTAAAGAATAAACATTCTAAATTTGAAGGTTTTGAATTTCAGTTTGGTTTGGAAAGTTGGGGGAAAAATTTGGATTCAAGTGAGCCTACTTGGATTACTGTTATAATTAAAAATGGGATTCCTACACTTACTAAAGTGGAGTTATTTAATAACTCAGCTGCTATTATAGATAATTTCCATGAGAATGATTCAATATCAAGACATGGTATATGGCCTCAAAAGAATGATTCTGATGGTTTTATAAACGTTTATGATGTTATTGATCCTGACATCTATTGTGAACCAGTTCTTAGTATTTGTATTACTGAGCATAGTTATGATTTGTTAGAAGTTCCAACTGGAGAATTTAGTAAATATGAATCATTATCTTCTTTAAACCAAGATGGTGTTTTATTTCTTGCTGAGGTGTTGAATCTTTCATTATCTAAAATAAGAAAATAAGGGGTTTAAACGCATGTTAAATACACATGAAATGAATAAAACTGAACTGAAAGAAAATATTGTTAAGATCAACAAACTGCTACGTAGTGATAATTACCAAGCGGGGATAGAGCTGATTAAAGGATATAATGAATCTGAACTAAATAAGGCTGTTGCTAAAACCATCATTACTGCTCTAAAAAAGAAGTTTGGTAAGGCAATTAATACTGGCACGCGGGACTTTAATATTATTGATAAGATTATTTCATTAGCAATTGAATTTTCCAATATAATTAAACAAAAGGAGTTATTTGATTTTTTGCTTATAGATATTATGAAGAATCTAAAATATAAGGATGCTCTTAAGAATTATAAGTTATCACTTTCGTTAAGTCCAATTGAACCAGACCCATTTATGAATCCACCCAATTATAACAGAGGAGTCTCGCCTAAACAACCATATTATGATTATATAGTTTGGAATTTGATAGGTTACTTAACTCCTAAAACTTTAATAAAGGAATGTAAGATACTCAGATATTATAAGGGGTGGAATACTTATTTGATCGAAAAATTTCCTGAAGGAATTTGTAATATTCAGAGTCTTGAAAGATTAGTAATTGTTGGAGGATATTCAGCAGCCTATACGTCGATACAAACGGGTTGGAACTTTAAAATTCCTGATACAATTAGCAATTTACAGAATCTAAAAGAGTTATATAGCTACAGGATGGATACGCCAAGAATTCAAGCTCTTCTTCCAGGAGTTTATATAAAAAAGCTGGATAAAACAGTTTGACCAACTTTATGATACTGATTTGCATCTATGGAAAAAGCAAAAGAACCAAGTAACTATTAAAAAGGCAATAAAATGAATAAAACTGAACTAAAACAGAATATCACTAACATCAATAAACTGCTTGGCAGTGATAATTACGAGTCAGGTATAGAACTTATAAAAACACTCAACAATAAAGAAATATCAAAAAAAACATCTAAGGCTGTTATTTCTCAATTTAGAAGATGTTTAAAATGTAAAGATTGGAGGATGGTAGAAAAAGCTGTTGAAATGATTACCACTCTTAATGATCCTTTTATTTTTGAATTACTTCTAGAAGGTTGCACGCATCCTTTTGATAGAGATAAAAAAAATAAAACTTTTTCTGGTATAAATTCTATACAACCCTACCTAGATGCTGCTTTCTTTGGTGTGTTAAATGCCATTCCTAATAATGCTAAAATTAATAAAGCTCTTAAAAAAGAAAATATTGATAGCTTTCATTTTCCACCTAGTAATGTTAAACAAGGTAAGAATAATGGAGGCTCTTGGTATGTAAAAGATTGGGGTTATATTCACCAATTTATATGGAATTTCCTTCTTGAGTGTAGGGATTTTAATTTATCGCTAGATGAAGAAATAATAAGCCTGATGAATGAAAAACAGTATTATTGGTTTATTGATAAAATAAAAAAAATAAATAATAATAATTTATTTGCAAGCCTTTTGCGTGAATCTGAAATAGATAACAAAACAAATGAATTTAAGATGGGATTAATCGGAAGAGAAATTCCTGGATATAAAAAAGAATGGAAAGGTGGAGGGCTTTTTCGTCTTGCAATGTTACAGATTGCTGCATTAGCGCCCAAAAACACCAACATCCATACATCTATAAAATTAAATAATATAAAAAACCTTAATTGGTATGATAAGAAAAATATCGCGTATGCTGAGTGGGATGATTATTCATCAGGTGCAATACATTATGGGGCTTTATTTTCTGATGTAGTAAATTATTTTCCTAAACTTAAAACTTTAAAGCTTCTGGTTTTAGGAAATGATTCTGATGAATATATTAACAATCAACAATATGATATGAACGCTGTTATGGAAACATTATCTAAATGTAAAAATATTACAGAATTAGATTTGACTGATAGTGTTTTTATTACTGACTTTGAACATTTTGCTGGACATGCAAGATTAGAAAAATTAAACCTATCTAATTGTCGTAAATTCAATCCATTCGGCGGTTACTCTGCATCAGTTAAGGGTAAATTCTCACTTAAAGGCATTGAGAAAATTCCAAATTTATCTTCATTGGATTTATCTAATAATGGACGTGGTGGTACTGGATATCATGAAGGATGGAATTATAATACTTTTAGCGCAAAAGATTGTTCAAATGGAAAAGATCTAAAAATTATTACAAAATGTAAAAATTTAGAACATTTGATCATTATGGAAGATGAAGCAAATTGGGAAACATTAGATGCCGATGGAGATGGTAGTTATTATGATCCAAAAGAGGGAAAATATATTTATATGCCATTTAAAGGCGGAAAAACTATAGAACTTAATAATCAAAAAGAAATATTTGAATATATTACTGATGTAATATCAAGAGATCATTTATATGAAAAGTAAGATAATACAAACTTTGCAATATAAATTATTTTAATAAGATAATACCTTATGCGGTTTATGTAGATTGAATGCAAATGAAGAATATGTTGTAAAAACAATAAAAACTATTTTAAGTAATAAAAGTATACAATGGATATGGTAAATAAAATTTATATAAGTTGGGAAGAAATTGAAGAATTAGTTGATGAGTTATGTGAGAGAATACAGGAACACTTATTCTATACAGATGATATGTACACTTCTATACATGGGTTATCAAGAGGAGGTTTAATACCAGCTGTAATGATATCACATAAATTAAATATACCATACACAACCACACCTCAATTAGGAGATGGTGCATTATTTAGTAATGAATGTTTAATTATTGATGACATTGCAGATAGCGGTAAAACGCTTAAAGAGTGGGATGGTTATCCAACTGCAGTTTTGCATTATAAGTCACACACATCTTGTTGCATACCAAAAATGCATGCAGTAGAACAAACAACAGATGATTGGATTGTATATCCATGGGAACGAGCATGGATACCAAAAAGGTATAAAATCTAAGTATGCTGGATACCTAATATATATTTCTTATATCATATAAATAAAAGAAGAAAATATGAACAAAAGTGAACTGAAAGAAAATATTGTTAATATTAACAAACTGCTACGCAGCGATAATTACCAAGCGGGGATAGAGCTGATTAAAACGCTTGATGATCAGGAGATACGTAAAGAAACAGCAAAGGGCGTTGCAGCTAGAATTAAGAAAATGCTGAAACAACGAGATTATGACGCTATTGATATGGGTGTTGAAGTAGTTCGGGACTTGGATGAACCTGCGGTATTTGAGACGCTGCTTGAAGGGTGCAGTATTGATATTTCAGGAAAGTTAGTCAGAAATAAAGTATTTTCAGGCACAGAGCCTGCACAGCCATTTCTTGATTATGCGTTGTGGAATCTAATCACGTATGCACCACAAAATACTTTAATGGATGATAGTTTAAAATCCAAAAATAAAACAATTTATTTTCTAGATTTAGACTCCATTAATAAATACCATGATATATTCATTAATCTTTCAAGCCTTACCAGTCTTGAAGTTAACAATTGTTGGAATCTATTAAATTTGGATTTTTTGGAAAACCTTACTAACCTTACCAATATTAAATTAATTTTTTGTGGGAAACTCAAAATATCGGACGGAAAGGCTAATTTTCCACACATCACTAGTTTAAGTTTAACTAGCATTGAACATTTCAAAAACTTAGACTGGTTGGTTAAGTTTCCAAATCTCAAGTATCTACATTTATCGTATATTGACTCTCTTAATAATATTGATGGTTTAATAAATTGTAAAAATCTCAATAATATTGGCTTATACTGTAATAGAGACATCCTAGAGAATGTAAATATACTTACCAACTTTCCGAATCTTAACTATTTGCATTTTTATGATTGTGATGCAGTACAACCAAAACCATCAAAAGATAAAATGACAACCCGTGAAGAAGTCGCCGCCTACCAGGAGGAAATTACAAAATCAATGAAATGCTAAAAACAGAACTAAAACAGAATGTCACTAAAATCAATAAACTTATTCGCTCTGGAAATTATGAGGGGGGGATAGAACTTGCACTTACACTTAACAACAGAGATATTAATAAAGGAATAGCAAAAACTCTGTCAGTAAAGATTAAGAAAATACTAAAAATTAGAGACTATAAAACTATTGATTCCGCTATTGATATTATACGCAAACTAGATGAACCTAGTATTGTTGAATATTTGTTAAAAGACGTTTCATTAATTGAACATTTAACTTATCATCTGGATATTAAATTTTGGGCATTAAAAAACTATAAGGTTGATTGGATTAGAAAAAATTCTAATGTTGATGAACTTATTGATCAAAGTAAAGATACATATGTTGTTTATTCAGATCGTAGACGTCTTATGGATGGTGCAGAATCTAAAAAAGATGCATTAGAAAATTTTAATAGAAGAAAAAAAAATGATACTGGTGTTATTATGATGAAAACCGAAAAATTCAATCAAGAACATCCAATTGGGAAAGAAAAACCTGTTGATCCAAAGTATGCAACTGATTACCTGAAATTAAATGGAGTATTATCTAAAGGGAACCTATTCGAAGGAAGTGCTCCTGCACAAGTTTACTTAGATTATGCGTTGTTTTCACTTATAGGTTTGTTCCCAACTTCTGAAAAATCGAAAATGTTGATAGATAACTGTATATGTATAGATCTATCATATGAGGTCTCTACAGCACGTGATTTACCAATGTGGGAATTGCCTAAAACTATATCTGTTTTTAAAAACATTAGAGTGTTAGATCTTGGGTATGGATTAACAACTAATTCATCATCACTAACTAATATAGATGCAATAGGGGAATTAAAGAATCTTGAGGTGCTGATCATCTCAGGAAACAAGCAACTAAAATTTAATCCCGATTCCAAAATATTCTCTAAATTGAATAATCTAAAATTGTTGAACTGTGACAAGATGGGTATTGATAATATTGACTTTTTATTAAACTGTAAGAGTTTAGAGAAATTAGATTTGAAGTTTTGTTCTGGTATAAAAAATGAAGACCATGCAAAGTTAGAGAAAGCCCTGCCAAATACAACTATACGAAACAGATGGAATATAGGTGGAGAATGGGTTGGATACAAAGCCTAAAATGTGGGTGTAAATCAGATCTAAAAATAATAGCTTCAGCATTAAAGGGTGATAAAAAAAGGTAAAGAGTAGTACTAAACAGGGTCAACATCTAAAATAAAACGCACTGCTTTATAGTCAGCATGATTTTTCATTTTTTCTATAATCGTATGTAAGATACTTTTAGCTTCAGAAATTGAAGCCTCATGCTCAATTTTTAACAATACATTCTTGTGGTAATAATTCCGAATCCTAGAAATAGCAGGATATTCTGGCCCTAAAACTCTAGGACCAAAACTCTTGCGCATTAAGCACACCAAAGCATTGGCTGTTTCATCCAATTTTCTTTGGTTTTTATGTTTTAAAGTAATCCCTATCAAACGACTGTAAGGCGGATAAGAAAACAGCTTTCTTTCCTGAACTTGCTGACGAATAAAGCTGATATAATCATTAGCTTTTAGCAACCCAAACATTTCATGTTCTTCATCATAAGTTTGTACCAATACCTGGCCTTGTTGTCCTTTTCGCCCTGCCCTACCTGAAACTTGCATCATGAGCTGAAAAGCCCTTTCATAAGCTCTGAAATCAGGGAAATATAACATGCTATCTGCATTCAAGATACCCACCAAAGCAACATTATCAAAATCCAACCCCTTAGTAACCATTTGTGTTCCTACCAATATATCAATCCTCCCCTGCTCAAAGTCAGTAATTATCTGCTGATGTGCATTTTTACCTCTTGTGGTATCATAATCCATACGCTTAGTTACATAAGAGGGCAACAATTCCTTTAAGCTCTCTTCAATCTGCTCAGTACCAAAACCCTTATCACTAAAATCCTTAGCACTACAACTTGGACAGACCGCAGGCACTTGCTCGGTATATCCGCAATAATGACATTTCAACTGATTGTTCCATTTATGATAAGTAAGGCTCACATCACAAGCGTTACAATTAGGCGTATATGCACAAGAACCACAACTCATCACTGGCGAATACCCTCTTCTATTTTGAAATAAAATGACTTGCTTTCCTGCATCTAAAGTTTCAGTAATAGCACTTAGCATTTTGGGTGAAAACTGCTGGGTCATCTGTTTTTTAAGATGGGCTTTTCTTATATCTATCGTTTGGATCTTTGGCAATGCAATACCAGCAAAACGTGTATGCATTTCAACTAAAGCATATTTTCCTGTTTTGGCATTATAATAACTTTCCACACAAGGAGTGGCTGAACCCAATAACACTTTTGCTTTATGCAAGTGAGTCAAATAAATAGCGGCATCCCTAGCATGATATCTCGGTGCAGGTTGGTGCTGCTTGAAGGAAGAATCATGTTCCTCATCCACAATTATAAGTCCTAAATTGTTAAATGGTAAAAACAATGCTGACCTAGCTCCCAACATAATTGGGTATTGTGTTTTTTCATTATCCTGTTCCTGTACTGCTTTCCAAACTTCTACTCTTTCTCCATTATTCAAATGAGAATGAGTAATCCCCACTTTATTCCCGAAATGTTTTTGCAAACGCTTAATAATTTGGGTAGTCAAAGCAATTTCAGGTAACAAATACAATACTTGTTTCCCTTGTTTCAATTGCTGTTCAATTAACTTTATATATAATTCTGTTTTTCCTGATGAAGTAACGCCATGCAAGAGACATACATCCTTTTCTTTAAAAGCTAACTCTATCTCCTCCAATGCTTTTTGCTGAAAGTCCGCCAATTGTTTATCTTCAATTAACTCTTGGCTCGATTTCAACAGACGACTTATCCCTTCTTGTTCAATTATAAAGATTTCTTTTTTCACTAAAGCATTAAAAATAGCTCTACTCAATCCTACTTGTTTTAACAAATCAGCAACTATCCATTTTTTAGTAGGATTTTCTGCATTTAACTGCTGATAAGATTTAACGAATTCCAACTGCTTAGCACTTAACTTTATATTTTCTAATAATTCATCACTAGCAATAAAGCGGACTATTTTAACTACTTTTTCTTTGTACTTATCGTGCAAATCTTCTTTTATCTGCACCACTTCCTTACGGATAAGTTCATTAATAAAGGAAAAAATATTTTTAATCTGAATCAGTTTAGCTATTTCAGCTATGCTTAACTCTTCTTGATAGCTAAGTGCATTCAATAGTAAATTTTCTTCTGGTTTCAAGTGTTCAATATCTCCATCAAAATCAGGATGCACTATCACCTTGGATTCACTAGCCAACTTTAAGGAAGAAGGTAAAGCTGCATGCATTACATCACCCAAGTTACACATATAATAGGAAGCTATCCAATCCCAAAATTTAAGCTGAATACTATTTACAACAGGAGGTTCATCCAAAATAGCCAAAATAGGCTTTGCTTCATACTCAATTGGTTTTCTATCGTGCACCTGTTTTACAATAGCAGCATACAATTTTCGTACCCCAAACTGAACTACTACCCTTTGCCCAACTAATAAGTTCTCTTGGTCAGTACTATATGTAAATGTACCTTTAAGTGGTAAAGGCAAAATAACATCAATATATTTTAAGGGACTAAACATGAAAAGCAAAGATGAATATTTAGTTTTAAAAATAACAATACTGGCACATGGAAATTACCAACAATATTTGAATACATAAGATTAGTATTTATTGTATGAGTGAAAAAAAATTTATATTCTTAAAAATTCCTAAATTTGCGAATAATAATAATAATAATAATGAACAAGACACTTCTACTTATTTCCGCAATAGCATTCCTATTTATATCTTGTGATAAAGACAAAGCTATAAAAACAGACATAACTATCAATTTTACTCATACAGTTGATGATTCAGAATTAATGACTAATAGTATGATTTACACTAATGAAGCTGGGGAAAATTATGATATTCAGACTCTAAAATACCTTATATCTGACATTACTTTGCATTCAGAAAATGGCAATAGTTTATTATTAGATGAGGTTCATTTTATTGACATCTCTGATGAATCAACTTTTAGCTTTACCTATAATGATGTTCCTGATAATAATTATACATCAATCTCATTTGACATGGGGCTTGATACTACTAAAAATATTTCTAACAAATATGTAAATGACGACTTTCATACAACAATGTTTTGGCCAGAAATTGGAATGAATGGAGTAGATATGGGGGGAGGATATCATTATATGAAAATAGAAGGTGATTTTAATGACAGCATAAGTGGGTACGGAACACATACAGGAGGAACAATGGGTAAAGATTATTCATTTAATCATGTAGAAAACATCTCTTTATCTGTAGATGATGATTTAGGTGACGTATCTATAAATATAAATATGGAAATAAACAATTGGTATAATTCACCAGTTCAGATAGAATTTTCTAGTTATGGGATGGGGATAATGGGAAATATGCAGATACAAATGGATATTCAAATGAATGGAGAAGCAGATGTTTTTTCTGTTACTTTAGATAAATAATAAATATGCAAAATCTGATTTATCTTGTAATAGGTACAAT
>Ga0308019_10002427_pt1 | contig 10651 bp, 12 predicted proteins | sample Neamet284_FD_203135 | JGI IMG/M metagenome (GOLD analysis project Ga0308019, IMG submission 203135) | Marine microbial communities from water near the shore, Antarctic Ocean - #284 | ecosystem: Environmental > Aquatic > Marine > Unclassified | place: Southern Ocean | collected 2014-10-01
AGACGAGACCTTTGGAACTCACAAAGATACAGCTGATATATCAGCATGGTGGATATTGGGTATATAAGATCCCACCCGTAGCACCCCCCGCTGGTTGATTTATAGCAACGGGCTATTTTTATTTTGATTTAAGTAGTTGGTTCAGTCGCTTAATTTCTTCTTCAGCAAGAATACTTTGAGTAACATCGAGTTGGACGCCAAGGTAGTACAATACATTTCCATTAGAATCAAATAGTGGCGACATTTCCAGGTGATTATAAAATAATTCCCCATTTTTTCGATAATTTTTGAAAGTAATTTCAATAGACTCGTTATTCTTGATTGCTTCTTGCATCATATAACGTTCTTTCTGTTCCCGTTCTTCGCCTTGCATGAAGCGGCAATTCTTCCCTACTACCTCTTCCATTGTATACCCAGTCATGTTCTCGAAAGCCTTGTTAACATATACGAGTGGCATATCCTCCATATCCGGGTCAGCTAGCGTTATTCCATTTACACTTGAATCTAGAATCTTAGATAAAATTTGAGGGATTAATCCTGGATCTTTTTCATCTGTAAAATTCATTTCTTTCTCCAAAGTTTTTGTAAATAATATCTGTAGAACTAAACAAATTAATAGCCATAGCTGTTGAGCCTAAAGCTTATTGTTCTTGGATTCAACTAATTTCTTGATGTTTCTCACTGTTTTTTCTGTGCCGTCTTGGACCGCCATTCGAATAAGTTTTTCAAATGGCCTCATGAATAGTTCAAGGCTAAGCAATTCAAAAGTAAAATGTATATGACTTACAGAGGTGGTTTTATCTGTTTCAATGACATAATCACACCGGTAAGGATTTGAGACTCCTTCAAAGCAAATACGTTTCCCAGGTTGGAAGATTGTAACTTTAAAAGTTGATTCGGATCGCCTTCCCTGATCAATACGAACTTGGCGACACATAGTTCCGACTTTAACAGATCCATCAGTTAATGACTCTAGGTCGACTACTTCTGGCGACCATCTTGGATAGTTTTTTATAAAGTCAGCACCAACAAAACCAAAAACTACTTTGCAGGGGGACTGAACCTTAATGTCAGCTTTACCCACTACGGGAGTATCTTTGTTTAAGCCAAACATAAAAATCTCTCCTTTTTAATACTACTTACTACATCAAATAGGTGTTTATTCCTTTTGCTAGCAACAGATCATACTGAGACTCTACTAGCTCTTTTAGGAGCAGCGCGGGGGTACCACCTACCACATTATCTTCTACTGCTAGCCATCCTACTGCATCTTTTGGTCCAAGGCTAATAACGTAGCCAAGATCCTGGTGAAGATAAGGTTCAAATATCTTCAATATACTTGAATCCCGTAAAATGTTACATGCCGCAAGCCTACCTTTACGAACTGAAGACTGAGCTGACATGGTATTCGAACCACATGAATTATAATCAGAACAGTCTCCTGCTACAAAAATATTTCTTATTGGTTGGCTATTAATTATAACCTGACCAAAGGTATTTGCGGATAGTCGTTTTCCTGGGTTATTACCTAGGAAGAGTAATGTCATTTTGGAAGGAAGTTCAAACTCTTCTTTTGTCTCTTTTGATTTAAGGAATATGCTGTTTTCAGTTTGTTTTTGATAATATGTATTTTGCTGAAAATCGATACCAAGATCGGACATTCTGGCTTCAGTATATTCAGAGAAGCCCGCAGGGAACTGTTGAAGAACTCGATCATTACTGTGTATTAACCGAAGATTGCATTTCATTTTTTTGCGCTTGATGAAATGAGCAATTTCAAAGAGGAATTGAATACCTGTTGCACCTCCACCGACTACTGAAATATATGGTTTTTCTTGATCAATTGTTTCTAGACTACGATTTATTAGTTCAGATCCAGATATAGTCAGAAAAGTGTTTATATCATGGACATTACTTTCTTGAGAAGTTCGTCCAGAAGCTGCTCCTGATGCTATTAAAACGTAATCAAATTCTATTTCTTCTTCATTAATAGCTATAAATTTATCATCACTCCATTGCTGAATATTGTCTTCTGTTGCATGCAATTCAGCACAGATGTGGCGGCAGCTAAAACGTTCTTCTAGGGAGGAGAATTGAACCATAAAGTCCTGTAACGGGTATCTAAATGATTCATGAAGGTGTGTTATTTTGATGTGATGAGACCTAGGGTCAATAATTGTTATATTCGCATCTGGCATATAACGTACAAAAGTAGCCAGTGCTGTAATACCCGCATAACCACCTCCGACAATTACAATATTCAGTTTTTTACGCTGCGGTATATAAAATGGTAAAAAGGACACATCTTCTCCTTGCTGATCTTACTGTTGATTTTACCATTTAGTATAGGCAAATAGTTTTCTCATGTGTTTCTATATTATTTTGTTAAATTATTTCTAATATTCTGAAATATTATCATTTGGTGTGGATATCGTAAGTAATTGTTATTTAAATTGTTTAGACTTTATTTGGTTGAAATCTGATGGTTCTTTTTTTATGAATCTTTCTCGGATTCCAATTTATAAAGGCCCATTTCCAGAAGGACATAACACTCTCTCCTACTAACTCAGTTGGTGGCTCTTGACCAAGGAAATTTACCGCCCCTATTAATTGTTTTACAGGGTTTGATACGTCAAGGTGAGCTGCCTTAGTTTGTTTGCTAAGTTTCTCGCCATGACTATTCACTGCAACAGGTAAATGCATATATGTAGGTGTTGTGTAGCCTAACAATTTCTGTAAATAGATTTGTCGTGGGGTAGAGTCGAGCAGGTCTGCACCACGCACTACATTAGTAATGCCCTGCTCGGAATCATCTACTACAACAGCTAATTGATAAGCGTAAATTTTGTCAGATCTACGTAGTACAAAATCACCTGTTTCATTTTGGAGGTTCTGATTAATTAGGCCGTATAAAGTGTCTTCAAACTCTATAATATTACTATTTGTTTTAATTCGAACTGCACCAAGGCGATCATCATTTTGCACATTATTTCGACATGTTCCTGCGTATATCTGACCACTAATTCCTGCGATGCTTGAGCTAGATATTTCTTTACGAGTACAGGTACATGGATAAATTAACCCACGTCTATTAAGCATAGTAAGTGCATCCTCGTAAATATCTTTCCTTTGATCCTGATAGATTACTTCATGGTCCCATTCCATTCCTAGGGCCTCTAGGGATCGAAGGATTTTGTAGGATGCGGCAGGTACCTCACGTGGCTTATCCAAATCTTCTATTCTGACTAACCATTCACCACCATGAGATTTTGCTTCCAAATAACTACCTACAGCAGCGATTAACGAACCAAAATGTAGCACCCCGGTAGGGGATGGTGCGAATCGACCGCGATAACCTAAAACAGAGGGAGTGTTTTTTATCAAAGGAAGGAGGCGTAAATCTATATTATTTAACACTTTGTTTTATATTGATTATTCTTCTCATAAAACTGAAAACAAGCATATATATACAGACATCTGAATGGTATTATTACATGGTTTTAGCAATTATTAAATCTGATCTTACTGGATTATTTTGATGTCATTGTAGAACATTATTCTTACATATTTATTAATATAAATTAAAAGAGGATGAATATGAAGCACCATGTTGTTTTTCTTGATCGGGCCTCTGTTAAGGCAGAAATACGAGGCCTAAATTTTAAGCATACATATGAAGAATATTCTAAAACCTCATTTAATCAGATTGTACCTCGCCTTCAGCAAGCAACTATTGCAATTATTAACAAAGTACAGTTAAGCGAGGAAATGCTTGTTAAGTTACCCAAATTAAAAATGGTTGCGGTTGCTGCAACAGGTTATGACTGCGCTGATATAGCCGCGTGTAAAACTCATGGAGTTGAAGTAGCTAATATCAGAAATTACGCAATACGTACAGTTCCAGAGCATGTGTTTATGATGATCCTTTCTTTACGTAGAAACTTGATAGCATATCGTCGGGATATTGAGAATGGCATGTGGCAAACATCAGATCAGTTCTGTCTGTTTACTCATGATATTTGTGATTTGTATGGCGCAACTATAGGTATCATCGGGAATGGTGCAATTGGCCAGGCCACAGCGGAAATTGCCAGAGGATTTGGTATGCGTGTGATATTTTCAAATTACAAACTTTCAAGTGAAGATAACGTAGAGTCTGTTCCTTTCAAAGTAGTGCTGGCTCAGTCCGATATACTCTCTCTTCATTGTCCGATGACTCCGGAAACTCGTGATATGATCGGAATTAATGAACTCAGGAAAATGAAACGTAATGCATTATTAATCAATACTGCACGTGGAGGATTGGTTAATGAAAAAGCATTACTCCAAGCGCTGGATGAAGGTTTAATTGCCGGTGCTGGCTTTGATGTCTTAACTACTGAACCACCTGAAAGTAGTCATCCGTTACTCAATATTAAGCGTCCCAATTTTATTTTGACTCCACATGTGGCATGGACTTCAGATGGAGCTATGCAGTTACTTGCAGAACAGTTAATTAATAATATTGAGTCATGGGTTGCAGGAAATCCACAGAATCTAGTTACTGAAAACATAATATAGTGGGATTTAAAATATGAAAATTCATGAGTATCAGGCTAAGAATTTATTTCGAAAGCATGGGATTCCTGTACTGGAAGGGGTCGCATGTTTTAGTGTAGAGGAAGCGGTTGAGGCATCAATAAAGCTGGGGGGTGATATATGGGCCGTAAAGGCGCAGATTCATGCTGGTGGACGCGGTAAAGGTGGTGGTGTAAAAATTGCCAAATCACCAAATGATGTAAAAGATTATGCAGAAGAGATACTTGGAATGAAGCTGATTACACATCAGACTGACAGGAACGGCCAGGTTGTTCGGCGACTTTTTATTGAGCAGGGCGCTTCCATACAGAAAGAATTTTATGTTGGGATGTTAGTAGACCGAAGTAGCCAAAGGGTTTGTCTAATGGCAAGTTCAGAGGGCGGCATGAATATTGAAGATGTCGCTAATAAAACCCCAGAAAAAATTAACAAAGTATTAATTGATCCGATAGAAGGATTGACTAATGAGGATATAAAGAAAGTTTCTCAAATCATAGATTTTCCAGGATGTGATCTATCTGAAATTACTACATTATTACAGAATTTGTATAAGCTATTCCATAGTACAGATGCGTCACTAGTTGAAATTAATCCACTGATACTTACAACCGACAATCACTTTCTTGCGCTAGATGCAAAAATGAGTTTTGATGATAATTCGTTATTTCGTCATTCAGAAATTGAAGTATTACGTGATCTTGATGAAGAAGATCCGTTGGTGACTAAGGCATCGAAGTATGACCTTTCATATGTTCCACTTGACGGTAATATTGGTTGCTTAGTAAACGGCGCGGGTCTTGCAATGGCAACTATGGACATTATTAAGCTCTATGGAGGAAATCCAGCAAACTTTCTCGATGTGGGGGGTGGCGCAACTACTGAGAAAGTAACAGAGGCATTTAAAATAATGCTTAGTAATGCTAATTTAAGAGCAATTTTGGTAAATATATTTGGTGGCATTATGAGGTGTGATGTTATTGCTAGCGGTGTAGTTAAAGCAGCCAGAGAGGTTAAATTGACTTTACCTTTAGTGGTGCGCCTGGAAGGAACTAATGCTGATCTGGGCAAGAGGATATTAGCTGAATCTGGATTAGAGATTATTTCAGCCAATAGTATGGATGATGCAGCACGGAATGTCGTGACAGCTGCATCTAAAGGAGAGTAGTCATGGCAATTTTAATTAATAAGAATACAAGAGTAATGACTCAGGGGATCACCGGGAAAACCGGCCAGTTTCATACAAAATCATGCATAGAATATGCAAATGGAAAGAATTGTTTTGTTGCAGGTGTGAACCCAAAAAAGCCGGGCGAGAGTTTTGAGAAGATTCCAATTTTTGCAACTGTCAAAGAAGCAAAGCAGGCTACAGGTGCAACAGTCTCAGTAATATATGTGCCACCCCCTTTCGCTGCTTCGGCAATAGATGAGGCAGTAGATGCTGGGCTTGATTTGGTAATTTGTATTACTGAGGGTATTCCAGTGCGCGATATGATCAGAACTCGTTATAAGATGCAAGAACATAAGACTTTTCTGATTGGGCCTAACTGCCCCGGTATTATTACACCCGATGAAATTAAGATAGGGATTATGCCTGGGCATATACATAAAAAAGGTCGTATTGGGGTAGTGTCCCGATCCGGAACGTTAACTTACGAAGCAGTTGCTCAATTAATGGAGCAGGGTTTGGGGCAGTCAACTTGCATAGGTATTGGGGGTGATCCGATAAATGGGTTGAAGCATCTTGACGTAATGAGAATGTTTAATGAGGATAATGAAACTGATGCAGTACTTATGGTCGGTGAAATTGGTGGTTCTGATGAGGAAGAGTGTGCCGCCTGGATTAAGAGCAATATGACGAAACCAGTGGTGGGATTCATTGCGGGAGTCACCGCGCCAGAAGGCAAGAGAATGGGGCATGCAGGTGCCATTATCTCTGGTGGTAAGGGTACCGCGCAGGAAAAGATTGAAACGATGGAGGAATGTGGAATAAAGGTAACTCGAAACCCTGCAGAGATGGGAAAATTACTAAAGTCAGTATTAATATAAAATTTAACTCTAGTATTGAAATATTTAGTCTTAGCTATCTCTTTTTTATTTAAGCCTGTGAAGGCAGAACTATTTATTGATTTATAGGTTTCTCATGCTCTTTTTAGAAGAACCTTATGGAACATAGGAGTTAATGATAGATGGGGCGTTTAATTGCGATAATGACTATCTTAGTGATCGCAGGTTGTGCATCACCAAGCGCTAATAAAAAAATGAAACCCTTAGTTCCGTTGGCATCCAGTACCCTTCCTACGTATAATCTTGCTGGGTATCGACCCGCTTTCAAGGATGGTTATATTGATGGATGCGAAACTGCTAAGAAGTCTTCATATGGATTAAAGGATGAGAAAAGGTTTGCCGAAGAAAATCAATATAGGAATGGCTGGAAAGATGGGTACAATTTGTGCCTAGGTAAATAGTAATAGACAAGATATATTGTCATTCCTTACGGTTTTATTTCAATACTTGGTCAAAGCAAATATAAAAATAGTAATAACAGATTCTGTGTCGTTTCTCAGAAAATTTTTCTTCGAAGAGTTATCTTTGTATATAAACTCTCATTAGTTTTATAAATAATAATTTTATTCAATTACAATGAAATATCTAATCTTATTTGCACTTCTTTTTGTTTCATTACCCATATTTTCTCAACAATCTAAGAATCAATCTCAGATAAAGACACAGTCTTTATCTGAGCTATCGATCGCTACAGATACTTATATTCTTACTGATTTTCAAAGTGGACAGACTCTGGTCAGTCAGAATTCTTCTAAACGTGTTGAACCTGCATCACTTACTAAGATGATGACGGCACAGATTGTTTTTTCAGCTCTCAGGCAAAAACGAATTACCCTAAAACAAATTGTTCCTGTATCAGAAAAAGCCTGGCGTGCAAAGGGTTCACGCATGTTTATAGAACCAGGTAGGCCAGTAACAGTAGAAGAATTAATCAACGGATTAATTGTACAGTCAGGAAATGACGCTAGTATAGCTTTGGCAGAGGCTATTGCCGGGTCAGAGGAAAGTTTTGTACACATGATGAACAAAGAAGCCGAAAGGCTTGGAATGAAGGGCACACATTTTACCAATACTAGTGGCCTTCCGAATCCAGATCATTTTACTACTGCTTATGATCTGACCTTACTCGTATCCGACTTGATACGACGTTTTCCAGAGCATTATCCGCTATATTCACTACGGGAATATACATACAATAAGATCTCACAAGCTAATCGTAATAGACTTTTATGGTTAGACCCAAATGTAGATGGACTTAAGACTGGGTATACCAAGGCTGCAGGGTACTGTCTTGTTGCCTCAGCAAAAAGGAATAATCGTAGGTTGATTTCAATTGTACTAGGGGCTAAATCTGATAGTGTACGTACTATGGAGAGCCAACGTCTATTGAACTATGGTTTTTTATCTTATGACACTGTTCGTGTATTTCGAAAAAAACAAAAAGTGACTACTATTAAATTATGGAAAGGCCAACAAAAAACACTTAGAGCAGGGTTTAACCATGATCTTTATTTTTCATTACCTAAGGGGCAGGCTTCTAAATTAAAAGCCACTATGGAGTATAAACAACCAGTGATCGCGCCAATAAAAGCAGGGCAGAAAGTTGGAGTAGTTAAATTTATATTTGATGGAAAACAAATGGGAAAATATCCGTTAATAGCCCTAGAATCTATTGAAAGATCAGGTTTTCTCAGCCGCACATGGGATGAGATCCAGCTATTGTCTAATTAATTTCGTGTAGTAATTAATCATAATATGATCTATTTAAATGGCTCCTTCATTCCTATCGAAGATGCTCGCATTTCTGTCCTTGATAGAGGGTTTATTTTTGGAGATGGAGTATACGAAGTTATTCCCGTTTACTCGCATATACCTTTCCGCTTAGCAGAGCACTTACGTAGATTACAAAAAAGTCTTGATGGGATTCAACTGAAAAATCCTTATACTGATGTTGAGTGGACAAAATTGTTAGAACAGATTGTTGCAGGTAACGAGGGTGATGATCAATCACTTTATTTGCATATCACCCGTGGTGTGGCCCCACGAAATCATGCCTTTCCAAAGGGGGTTTTGCCAACAGTATTTATTATGAGCTCTCCTTCAGTAGCGGCACCAAAAGAGTTAATTATTACTGGTATTTCTGCAATCACCGCTAATGATAATCGTTGGTCCCGATGTGACATTAAGGCGATCTCTTTACTTCCGAATGTGTTGCTACGTCAGATGGCATCAGATTCTAATGCAATAGAGACTTTGCTGTTAAGGGATGGATTTCTGTCTGAGGGCGCGGCAAGTAATATCTTTACTGTAAAAAATAAACTTCTTTTAGTTCCGCCTAAGAGCAATTTGATGCTGCCTGGAATTACATATGATGTCGTTCTGGAGATTGCAAATAAATATCAAATGCCATATGAAATTAGAGAAATTTCTGAAAATGATCTGCGCTCCTCAGATGAGATTTTATTGACATCCTCAACTAAAGAAATTATGTCTATTACACTTCTTGATGGAAAGAAAGTTGGTAGTGGAAAACCGGGAGAGGTCTTTTCACAGCTCTACCACCACTATCAGAATTTTAAGAATTCTATAATGCGAAGAGAATCTTTATAAATTTTTTTTAATGTAATTAACATGACATCTCTTCCTACACTTATTGATTACCCTTGTGAGTTTCCTATTAAAATTATGGGAAAAGAGGGGCAGGATTTTACAAAATCAATATTGATGATAGTGCATCGTCATATTCCTGATTTTGATGATAAAAATATAGAAACAAGATTAAGCAAAAAGAATAAATATTTGAGCCTTACATGTACTGTTTACGTTACTTCTCAATCTCAATTAGATGCGTTATATCAGGAATTGTGCGATCATCCAATGGTACTAATGGTACTTTGACGCATAGATTTAGATATAATTATTTGAGTTACTTCAATTAAGCATGGATACTTCAGATCCCGATTTGGGAATAGATAATTTAAGAGTCAATATAAAACATTTTGGTATGGTAGATTATCTTTCTACTTGGCAGGAGATGAAGGACTTTACATTAGGGCGTACAAAAAATACATCTGATGAGATTTGGCTGTTACAGCATCCGCCAGTTTACACTCTTGGGGTCGCTGGAAAAATGGAACATTTGCTTAGAAATAATGGGATCTCTGTTGTAAGAACAGATCGAGGTGGACAAATAACTTATCATGGTCCTGGTCAAATTATTGCATACCTATTGCTTGATGTGCGCCGGCTTAAATTAGGCGTAAGGGAATTAGTCAGACAAATGGAAGGTGCAGTGATAGATTTATTAGAAGAGTACTCTATCGATACTAAAGTTCGTGAAGATGCACCCGGAGTATATGTAGGAAATGCAAAAATAGCAGCACTAGGTTTAAAAATTAAAAATGGTTATTGTTACCATGGGATAGCACTTAATGTTGATATGGATCTGACCCCATTTTCTGCAATTAATCCATGTGGTTACTCTGGATTGAAAATAACACAAACTAGCGACCTTGGAATAAGTGACGGGTTGGATATTTTAACTAATAAACTTTCAGGAAAACTGAAAGAAAGAATTTTTAAAGAAAAGGATAGCGTGGCTATATGATAGACGAAATCCGGCAGAAAGGTGCTGATAAGACAGCGCGTAATCCTATCAAAATAATATCTGATCCCAATAAGGCAGTGCTTCGGAAGCCACCTTGGATAAGAGTACGTTCCTCCAGTAGTAAGGAATTTTACGATGTAAAGCGTATCCTACGGGAACAGAAATTACATACGGTTTGTGAGGAAGCTTCATGCCCTAATATTGGAGAGTGCTTTGGTAAAGGCACTGCTACATTCATGATCCTAGGTGATCTTTGTACCCGTCGTTGTCCGTTTTGCGACGTTGCCCATGGCAGACCATTACCACCAGACGTTAAAGAACCCTTGCATTTGGCAGAATCAATTGCTGCCATGGGTCTGAAATATGTAGTCATTACTAGTGTTGATCGAGATGATCTACGCG
>Ga0308019_10002428_pt1 | contig 10650 bp, 10 predicted proteins | sample Neamet284_FD_203135 | JGI IMG/M metagenome (GOLD analysis project Ga0308019, IMG submission 203135) | Marine microbial communities from water near the shore, Antarctic Ocean - #284 | ecosystem: Environmental > Aquatic > Marine > Unclassified | place: Southern Ocean | collected 2014-10-01
AAACAATCGGTTCCAATCAACTATTATCAAAGTATCCATCCTGGTACTTCTCATATTTTTTTCGGCTCCAATTGTAAAATTATCTTTCCAGTATAATTCGCCAATAATTCTTGACCTTGTCAAATTTCTAACACCCGTATATGATAATAATGTGTGATTTATAACGTATCGCTGCATAAATTGGTCGAAGTTTACTTTTGAATTGATTTGACCAAATGATTGATTCCAAAAAGTATTGATCGCTGTGATCCGATTATCAATAAGACCGCGTGCTGTGGAATCGGCGATCCCAGAATAAGTATTAAAATGCCCCACCAAAATTCCAGCATGTTCTTTTCCTTTTTGGGATTCATAGGACCCTAAATAAGATTGCTGGATGGGTTGATTTGATTGATTATTATACTGACCATAGGCACCATAAAATGAACGTTTAAATGCGTGGAAATGAACCTGTCGTCCATTCCCTGTATAATTTGTTCCTAAAGAAAACCTATCTAATGAATAATCCCCCTGATCATATTTGAAATAGGAACTTACTAGTGATGAATCAAAATTGGATGTATCTGGTGATTGACTTAAAAACCCTTCTTCGATCTCATTGCCATACATTTTAGGATAAATAGACCATGTGCCATCAAAAAGAAGGCGGCCCGATTGCCAATCTTGATTCCACATAATTGCGCCATTTTTATTCACATACCCAAATTGCCCACTCCAGTCAAATGGAATAAACTGGATCTGTTGAGATAAACCACAAGATACAAAAAATGTTATTACTACTTTTTTCATCTTATTGAGAAATACGCCTTAAATATCCAGGAACAACCAGGGAAAAGATGATTGCATTAGCAACTAAATGCATGAAAGTGAATAATAATCCAGAAATTGCATAAGCCACTGTTTCATCCCAATTGTAACCTGCGCTGATGGGATAAGTCAATGTGGTAACCCCATCGTATAACAGAGTACACACCAATCCGATTCCACCGGCAACTATAGAACAAACAAGCGGATTCTCTATTTTTAGAAATTGTGTTGAAATTGAACCTAATAATCCAATTCCTGCCATGGCAAGAATTTGGCCTAACAAAAGAGTGATATAAATGAGACCGGATCCTAAAGGATTCATGGCAGAATAAATCAACATTGCAGTTCCGCCTACCAAAGCGCCATAGCCCATTCCCAGAGTTAATCCTGAAAGAAATACAGTGACGGAAATGAATTCGAGATTTGGGACGAACATGAACATGAATCCAAGCCCTATGGCCATTGCCGCAAAGATCGCAGCCTGAACCAGTTTATTCAGGTTCATCTTTTTTCAAAAGCGGGATACGAAAATAATTATGGCGATTAGTGAATTTTCCAGGCTCCTGGTCTTCATTTAACGCAATATCCATTAAATTCATTTTAGCATCTAGAATATCGATCATGTGAACAAGTAGCGCTTCTGGAAAAGATGGCATTTTTGGAGATTGCCATTCGTATCGGCCTTGATGAGATAAAATGATATGTTCCATTTTTTGCGCAAGATTACTTGGAAAATTCTTAATCTTTTTGACAGCATCTCGGATTATGTCCCGACCAATCACAATATGACCTATCAGATTTCCTTCATCCGTGTATTCTGCTTCGTATTCGGAGTTGATCTCGATAAGTTTTCCAATGTCATGGAGGAAAACACCTCCCAAAACCAGATCTCGGTCCACATCGTACAATGGTGAAATCTTTTTGGCGATTTGCGCCATGGTCAGTATGTGTTCAAGGAATCCTGAACGAAAATTATGGTGCATTTTAACGGAAGCCGGGTGGATCATAAGTTTGGTTTTATTCTCTTGGTAAATATTATTCACCAAAGTTCGAAGATAATCATCTTTCATCCCATTAATGAGTCCCTCAATATCCTTCCACATTTTATTGGGATCTTTTTTGGAAGATGGTACCACTAATGCCGGATCAAAACCATATCTGCTATAATGCTGAACTGTAGCTTTATTGATCTTGCGAACTACTAATTGCGGCCGATCCATGAATGATTCCACATCTCCAGAAACAACCACAGCATGCCCGGATTCAAATTTTTCATTAAAGTCAGCCACAGAGTCCCATATTTTGGCAGAAATATGGCCGGTGATGTCCCGTAATTCAAGATCAAGGTAAAGATCACCATTACGGGTATGACGAAGATTTTTTTGTACACAAAGATAAAAGCCTTGGATGGAATCTCCTTCTTTAAACTTTTCGATGGGAGTTAGTGTTTTCTTCATGTATTAATTTTTCAAGATATTGTTAATAGAGTCAAGTAGTTAAACACAGGTAAATTCACCAATGTCTGAGCAAGAATATACTTTAGAAGAAATCTCATATTCACGGAAAGAAGATTGCCGTATCATGGAAGCTGTTTTAAAAAACTGGTTTCAAAATCCAAAGGCGTTAAACTTTGTTTCACCTAACCTAACCTTTCCTTTCAAATTTAAAAAATGGGTTTCAGTTAACTACGCTGACATGGTGGATAAAATAACGACGATTGTACTAAAACAGGACGATTGGATCATTGGCCATATAAGTATGAGAGTCATTGAAGATAACGCCCATTTATTCCATCTCTTTATTGCCCCATCAAACCGGAAATGTGGTTTAGCTACAAAATTGGTCAATACAATCGAAAATCAAGGCAAAATTTTGGGATGTAAAACTTTTTCTATAAATGTTATTCCAAAAAATAATTTTGCAAAGAAACTATATGAAAAGTTAGGATACAAAGAAACCCAACAATCCAAATCCAAGTGGATAAAAATGGAGAAGAAGGCCTAATCTAATCAACAATCATCACATTGATGATTGCCTTCACCTACCGTTACCTGTTTCTTGAATCGCATTGCGATCATGATAACCGCAATAATCAATATAAGTCCACCGAGAATTTCTTGGATCATGAGAATCCCATCATCAATCCGCCCTGATACACAATGAGTGAACCAAAATAGGCGAGTCCTGTCATATAAATCACCATAAAAACAGGCCATTTCCAGGAATTCGTTTCCCGTTTCACGATGGCAAATGTAGCCATACATTGAGCGGCATACACATAGAAAACCATGAGACTCAGTGCTACCAATGGCGTAAAAATTGATTTCCCAGTAACAGGATCCTTGTCTCGTTTCATTGCTTCGGATAAGGAAATCATATCTTCCCCATCATTTTCTACATTGTAGATAGTAGCTAAAGTGCTAACAACAACTTCCCGTGCTGCAAAGGATGTAACCAGTCCCAGACCGATCTTCCAGTCAAATCCCAATGGCGCTATCATTGGTTCAATGGCTTTCCCTATATCAGCAGCATAGCTGGAATGGATGGATCTTGTTTCATTGTTCCTTGAATCTATTTTAGGGAAGGATGCCAAAAACCACAAAACAATAGAAATGGCCATTATAATTTTTCCAGCATCGGTTACAAAAAGTTTGCCTCGAGTATAAACCTGTCGAAACACTGATCTCATTAAAGGAATGCGATAGGGCGGCAATTCCATAATGAAGGATGATTTCCTTTCTGTTTTGATCCATTTACTAAATAAGAGTGCCAAAATCATTGCTGTTACGGTTCCAAGGAAATACATTAACACCATGGTGAGACCTTGCAAGCCAAAAATACCGAGTACATCCGTCTCAGGAATAAAGGCACTAATCATAAGTGTATAAACAGGTAGTCGGGCGCTGCAACTCATAAGTGGTAAAACCATAATTGTCACGAGCCGTTCTTTCCAACTATCGATGGTTCGAGTGGACATAATCCCGGGAATCGCACATGCAAAACCGCTCATGAGAGGTAAAACAGATCTGCCATGGAGCCCCACCTTGGTCATGGCTTTGTCCATCATGATAGCAACACGAGCCATGTAACCAGAATCTTCCAACATAGTCAGAAAAAAGATAAGAATTAATATTTGGGGTAAAAATATTAGAATAGCTCCTGCACCACCGATGACTCCTTCTACCAACAAGTCACTCAATAATCCGGTTGGTAAATGATGAGCGAGCCAAGTCCCCAATTGGGCTATACCAACATCTATCAGATTCATTGGTACAGTAGCCCACGAAAAAATGACTTGAAATATGAAAGCCAATAATCCGACAAAAATTAACGGTCCACCCCAGGCATGGGTCAATATTTCATCTGTCTTTTCACTTTTTGACTTTTTTTCTATGGGAATTTCTGATGGGGGCACAACTTGATCTAGCCAATGATAGCGTAGGGTCGGTTCCAATGTTTCATATGGGAATCCAATCATTTTCAAATCCATTTTACAGGCATTGATCAATTGAGGGTCCGGGGGCTCGATACCTTGGATGGTACCAATAGTTGCTGTGCGAATTGCAAAAGAGCGAGATAAATTTTCCGAAAATTTGAATGTGTCTTGGTACCAATTTTGAAGAGGTGAAATAGCATTTTGAATCGGTTCCGGGATTGGGAAAACCGTGGGTGTTTCATTGTTATAATTCATGACTTGGGTAATGGAGCTTTTTAAATCATCGATGCCTTCGTTCAATCTAGCCGAAACAGGAATGACAGAAAATATCCCGAGGTCTTTTTTCAATTTTTCACAATCAATCTTAATTGATTTTTCACGAGCCAGATCTATCATATTTAAAGCAACAATAACGGGTTTTCCCAAATCCAAGAGTTGGGTAGTCAAATAAAGATTCCTCGTCAAATTGGTAGCATCAACTACCGAGATAATACAGTCAGGTGTATTTTCACCTTTAGCCCACTTCCCAAACTCTGATGCAACAATGGCTTCATCGTGAGATTCCGGAGCAAGGCTGTATGTCCCAGGTAAATCTATAATAGTCACAGGTGTATTATTTATTTGAGCAATCCCGGTGGTTTGTTCTACGGTTACGCCGGGATAATTAGAGACCTTTTGATTCAATCCGGTGAGGAGATTAAACAGGGCAGTCTTCCCAGAATTGGGATTTCCCAAAAGTGCGATAGAGTGTTTTACTTCAGACATTTAATCGTACCGTAATATTGCCAGCATCATTATGGCGAAGTGAAATCATCCCGTTTCGAATTCTAATCTTTATAGGACCATTGAGAGGCATTTTCTGGATCATTCGAACTTTTATTCCTTCCTGGAATCCCATTTCCATTAGGCGTGAAATAAATTCAGGGTTTCCACCTAAAGAAATAATCCGGCCCACCTGGGATGGTGCAAGATCAAGAAGTGTCATAGTTTATTTCTTAAGAGGTTTTACAAACAATTGGTGGATATGACGAACCAATATATATCCATTTTCTTCGGCAATTTTTTCCTGAAGATCTTCCAGTTCTTCATTGTAAAACTCAATGATTTTCCCTGTTTCGATACAGATCATATGATCATGGTGTGCGTCATCCAACCGTGGTTCATAGCGATTTCTACCATCACCCACATCCATTTTTCTTACCATTCGATTTTTGACTAAAACATCTATGGTGCGATAAACAGTGGCTCGGGAAACATTCACGCCATTATTTCGGATAGACATATAAATATCTTCCGCATCCCGGTGCTCTTGGCTGCTTTGAATCTCATCCCAAACGGCTTGACGCTGTTTAGTATATCTTAACCCCTCTTTACGAAGGATTTCTTTAAAACTTTGAATGGTTGAATCGGTCATTTTATTCTATTTTGAGATTGAGTCTCATTCGGATATTACACTAAATAAGTGATGATTTAAATAGGAAAATAATAGTCTGACTAGCGGTTTATTGATCAATGGTGAGCTATTAACTCATCGCGCATTGCGTCTGGTAGAGTGATGAGAGAATCCCATTCACCCAGGAATCCATTTGTTCAGTATATTTTAATTAAGTGATCTTAGACAAGTTTGCATATTTAACAATCAGCTTCTTTTTTGTTCCATCCTTAAAGATGACACCTACGCGTTGATTCTCTCCAGTGCCGCTCAAAACCATGATCTTTCCTGCTCCAAAGATAGAATGGTCAACCATATCACCCACTTTAAAATCATCAAATGTGGTCACAGTTCGTGTTATAGCAATTTTTGTTCTTTTTTGAAAAGAACCTCCTACTACACGTCGGGTTAAAGCAGATTGAAATTCGATTCGTTCCAAATAATCATTTGGAATTTCACTAATGAAACGGCTAGGCATCCCCATAACATTCTCGCCACCCATGCGACGGCGATTTGTTGCATATAAAAGGAAGACCCGTTCTTGTGCACGCGTCAATGCCACATAGAATAAACGTCGTTCTTCTTCTAGTCCTTCTTTAGTAGCCATTGCGTTGTATAATGGAAAAAGTCCGTCATCCAATCCAGCGACAAAAACGACTGGAAATTCCAATCCTTTGGATGAATGGACCGTCATGAGCGTTACCCGGTTATCAGAATCATTCCAATGATCGATATCAGAAAGTAAAGACACTTCTTCAAGGAAATCGCTTAAAGTTGAGTCCGGACGTTTTTGGCAAAATTCATCAATACTATTCAATACTTCAGTCACATTATCAAATCTTTCCCGATCATCAGGAGATTGTGATTGTTTGAATAAATTTAGTACGCCTGCCTCTTCTACCAGGCTCCGGGAAAGTTCACTGGCACTAAGTTTTTTTCTTAAACTATGATATTTTTTAATCAATTCATAAAATGACGTAAGAGATTCTGACTGTTTTCCACGGATTGCCAGCTTATCCGCATTTTTCAAAACATCAAATAATTCAACCTTGTCGGTGCCCGCCTGCTGGACACATTTGTCAATCGTTTTCATTCCGATACCGCGCGGTGGAAAATTCACAATTCTTCTAAGAGAAATGGTATCTTTTAAATTGATCACTAACCGTAAATATGCCAAGACATCTTTCACTTCCTTCCGGTCATAAAATCGAATGCTTCCAACAATGTTGTATGGAATTCCCATCCTTCGGAAACTGTCTTCTAATGCACGGGATTGTACATTGGTTCGGTAGAGAACTGAAAAATCAGAAAAAGTTCGTTTGTTGAGTTTGATCTCCTTTTCCAATGCTGAAATAATGGCATCTGCTTCTTCTAATTCATCACGAATTTCCATTAATCCCAACAACTCACCAGAGCCATTTGTAGCCACTAAATTCTTTTCAGCACGACGATCATTATGGGTAACTACAGACGTGGCTGCATCTAGAATTTGCTGAGTGGATCGGTAATTTTTTTCTAATGTAAAAATTGTGCAACTAGGGAAGAATTTTTGAAAATCTAGAATATTTGATATATCAGCACCACGCCATCCGTAAATGGATTGATCATCATCTCCCACCACACAGATTTGTTGACTTATTTCAGAAAGCCGCGTAAGAAAAATATATTGCGGTCGATTAGTATCCTGATATTCGTCAACTAAAATGTATTTCCACTTATTCTGGTATTTTTTGAGAATTTTTGGATGTTTATCAAATAATTCCAAAGGATAAAGCAAAAGATCATCAAAATCTAAAGCTTCATTTTTACGAAGTGCTTTTTGATATGAGCTGTAAACATCTACAATTGTTTTTTCTAGAATCGTCCGAGCTTTGCGGGCTTGAGTGCTGGGGGTGATCATTTTACTTTTCAAATAGCTGATCTGGTTCCGCGCATGATTTGGCGCCAATGTATCCTTAGGAATATTCAATTCTTTTAAAACAACTTTTAATAAATCTAACTGATCTTGAACATCATAAATGGCAAATTGCGGACTTAAACCCAAATGTTTTCCTTCAATACGTAGTAATCGAGCACAAACAGAATGGAAAGTTCCAATTGTGATTGGAAGGTCATCTTTTTTAAGAAGATCCATAACACGCTCTTTCATTTCCTTCGCCGCCTTATTTGTGAAGGTAACTGAAAGAATATTTTCAGGTTTGTAAATCTTTTCACTAATGAGATAAAACATTTTATGGGTCAAAACTCGTGTTTTTCCACTTCCTGCACCGGCAAAGATGAGGATGGGGCCATCATTGGCTTCAACGGCTGCCCGTTGTGTTTTATTTAACTTTTTCAAACTCATATTATAGAACCTTTTTCCTTCTTAATTCTCGACGAAGTTTTTGTAATTGTTTTTTAGCAATATTATGATCTTTTTCATTTGTTGTAAACGTATGGTATCCATCTCCTCTTGCCACAAAAAATAAATACTCATTTTCCTCAGGATACAATGCCGCTTTTAATGATTGTGCTCCAGGTGAATTAATTGGCCCCGGTGGTAAGCCTTTATGTCTATAGGTATTATATGGTGAATCAATTCTCAAATCCCGGTTTAAAAGACGCCTTGGGCCATCTTCGATAATGTATTGAATAGTTGGGTCTGCTTGAAGCCGCATTCCAATATTCAATCGATTATGATACACACCTGAAATGGTAGGTCTTTCTTTATCATATATAGCTTCACCTTCTATAATAGATGCTAATGTGACTACTTCATGTTCCGTCATATTTAATTCTCGAGCACGATCACGAAATGCATCTCTCCAAAATTTTTTATATTCAGAAATCACGTTATCCAATACAGATGTTGGAGTATCTCCGTTAAAAAACAAATATGTGTCCGGAAAAAGATATCCTTCAATTGTTGAAGCTTTAATCTTATGCTTTTTTAAAAAACGATAATCTTTACTGATGTCTAGAATCTCATCCGGGTCAAACCCCATAACGTCATTCAAATGTGCTGCTATCTGTTTCACAGACCAACCTTCCAATAATCGAACTTTTATTAGTTCCGGAGAACCATAAACCAATTGTTTAATAATATCATAATTGGATTGGGTGTCCACCAGTTGGAACGTTCCAATAGGAATCTCTTTTTCCTTCCCCATTAGCTGTACTGCCCAACGAAACATCTGTTCATTTGAAATAATCTTTTTCTCATATAATTGTTTAGAAATTCCACCCAAAGTTGATCCAGTTATCACTGTAACTTTTGAAACAGAAGATGAATTTGGTTGAGGCCAGAATAATACCAGGACTACCAAAGCAATAGTTATAGACATTGCGATAATCCCCCCAAGGAGAAATACCGGTTTATTTTTAAAATTTGCGGCCATTTATGGGCGGCGAATTTAGGATTTTAGGTCAAGCCATGTCAATTTAGTTTCTTATTACTTTTAAAATAAAAACCACTTTGGGTCTTTTAAGATAAAACGTAATTTTGCCGCCGCTATGAGTAAATTATTTCACAACAAGGATAATGATTCAAACACATCTGTGTTCGAATCCTGGAATTTTTCCGCCCCCAATTACGTTTTATTTGGCATTGGTGTAGCTCTGATCATTGTGGGGTATTTAATCATGGCAACTGGAGAAGTAAACAGTTTTCAAAGCCTGACCCTTGCACCCATCATGCTGTTCATTGGATATATCATTGTCATCCCTGCAGCATTGATCTATAGGGAAAAATCTCCTGAAGTGGAATAAAATTTGGGATCGTAGTTCAGTTGGTTAGAACGCCGGCCTGTCAAGCCGGAGGTCGAGGGTTCGAGTCCCTTCGGTCCCGCTAAGAGAATAAATACCATTTACCTCTCAATAAAAGCCTCACTTAATTGTGGGGCTTTTTTGTTTCATCTTTAATCATATATATTCATTTATACCCAAATAATGGACACACTTTTGATGGACACACTTCAATTTCACTTTTTCAATTCAATAATCTCAACCCATTCCTATACTACGGGGGTACGGGTAAGGTAATAAGGCTCGCACACATCGTATTATAATTTTTTGAAATAACAAGCCCGCACACTCCACAATTAGTTTGTTTGTGGGATGATGTGTAGATTTGGGAATGATTAGATATATATCATTACTGCTGTTTATTGGATTGGCTTGGGGGCAGGAATACGACCCTGAAACTGGAGAGGTTGTAAAAAAACAATATGACCCTGAAACTGGAGAGTTAATCAAAGACCAAAATTATCCAGATTCATTAGTATCACCATCCCATCCTATTATTAGTGTTGCATTCCCTCAATTATCTATTAAAAATAAACGAATACATAATCATGAGATAGATGAATATTATTCAGATGATGAATTCATAAATAGATTAAATAGTGACCCCAATTTTGTCAATGATGAAAATTTTATAAGCTATAAAAAATATGTAAATAGGTTAAAGTCTAAAGGAAGTAAATGTATCTATTGTTATAGTTTTGTTAACATCGCAGTAACTTTTTATTTAATTAACAATCCAGATGATTCTCCAGATGAAGACAACCCTCCTGGCTTACAAAATATAGCCTTTGGCATACTACTTCCCTTCTCATATCATACATATAATTCAGACAAGAAACGAAAAACATTATATAATGTTATTCAAAGGCATAATAATATTTATTCAAAACAATATTATTCAGATTCATTAGTATCACTATCCCATCCTAAAGTCAATTCAGATTTAAAGAATATATCGATTTCCCATCTTACGAAAGAACAAAAGAAAAAATACAATCAAAATAGAATAACAATGTTGGTTAAGAATCCAATTGATTGGTCTATTTATAGAGGACAAGAAGAGCTATATCTGAGTGAATTTTTTATATTTACTGGTTATCCTGAAAAAGCTGAAATAGTAAAACATAATGCACAGCTTAAAACAAAAAATATCTGGAGGGGATGTGGCTGGTATTCATTATGTGCACTGATA
>Ga0308019_10002430_pt1 | contig 10648 bp, 9 predicted proteins | sample Neamet284_FD_203135 | JGI IMG/M metagenome (GOLD analysis project Ga0308019, IMG submission 203135) | Marine microbial communities from water near the shore, Antarctic Ocean - #284 | ecosystem: Environmental > Aquatic > Marine > Unclassified | place: Southern Ocean | collected 2014-10-01
GTTAGTTACGGCTACCGAGTAGAATTCGCCAATAGAATTATCGCCCCTGAGAATACAGCTTGGGTATTTCCAGGTTATTGCTGAGCCAGTTTCAACTTGTGTCCAAGATATTTTTGAGTTTGCTCCACGACAGTCGCCTCTTTTAGTGACAAAGTTATATATCCCACCTTTACCGTCTTCATCGCCCGGATACCAATTTTGTACTGTTGAATATTTGATTTCAGCATCTTTTAGAGCAACAAGCTCAACCACTGCTGCATGTAATTGGTTTTCATCACGCATTGGCGCTGTGCAGCCTTCTAAGTAGCTCACATGGCTTCCTTCATCAGCAACGATAAGCGTCCGCTCAAATTGACCGGTATTGGCGGCATTAATACGGAAATAAGTTGATAATTCCATTGGGCATCTGACGCCTTTTGGTATATAAACAAATGAACCATCACTAAAGACCGCTGAATTAAGCGCAGTAAAAAAGTTATCTCTGTATGGCACTACACTCCCTAAATATTTTTTTATCAATTCTGGATGTTTGATTACCGCTTCTGAGAATGGACAAAAGATGACGCCGGCATCAGAGAGTTTTTTCTTAAACGTAGTAGCCACGGATACACTATCAAATACCGCATCAACCGCAACTCCAGCTAGACGTGCACGCTCATGCAGTGGAATACCTAATTTTTCATAAGTTTCAAGTAATTTTGGATCTACCTCATCTAAACTTTTTGGACGATCTGCGTCAGATTTTGGTGCCGAATAATAAGAAATATCTTGATAATTTATAGGCGTATAGTCTACATGCGCCCAGCTAGGCTCTTTTAGTTTTAGCCAGTGCTTATATGATTTTAATCGCCAGTCCAGCATGAATTTTGGCTCATTTTTTCTAGCTGAAATGGCTCTTATAACATCTTCATTTAATCCTGGTGGAAGTGAATCAGATTCGATATCCGTTACAAAACCATGTTTATAGCGACTTTCTATGAGACTATTTATCTCTTCATTATTTGCCGACATTATTGCACCTTTGTTTCTATATTAATCGGCATGCCTGCGAATTTCGAAATTGCAGTATGCTGGTAATTATTATTTTGAAGATCAAGTATTGTTATTCCTTCTAATAACGCTCTAATTGAAGCATTAATATTTTGCCAGGCCGGTCCTACCGAGCATCGCGGCTCATGTTTGCAGTTATGTTTTGATGAGCTGCAATCCGTTATAGATAAGGGTCCCTCAAAGGCATCAATGACATCTGCGGCTGATATTTCACTTGCTTTGCGAAGCAGTTTATAGCCACCATTTGCACCTCTAACAGAATCTATAAGATTTGCTTTGTTCAGAACTTTTAGAATTTTACTTACAGTTGGCAAATTTATATTAGTTAAATTTGCCAACTCTGTTGCACTTGCGAGCGTACCCTGATGAGAAGCTAGCTCAGCTAAAACAACTGTCCCATAATCTGTCAATTTGCTAATCTTTAACATAATATTTTCTGATTTACTTAATTAGGACTATTTTAGTCCTAATTAAGTGGATAGACCAGTTAAAATAAGAATATTGAAACACGCGGATACAAACTAATGTTTTTAGTAAAACCATTAACACTATTTGATATATAATTAGAACTTAACTTAATTTAATAATATGGAGTGGATTTGATGAACCTAGAAGTATTGAAAGCGACCGCACGTGCCATGGTTGCAAACGGTAAAGGTATTTTGGCTGCTGATGAAAGTACGCCTACTATTAAAAAACGATTTGATACAATCAACACTGAGTCCACTGAAGAATCTAGACGGCGTTATCGTGAAATGTTATTCATCTCCGAAGGAGCGCCAGATTTTATCGGCGGAGTAATTTTATTTGATGAAACCATTCGTCAGTCAAGAATGGATGGAACTCCTTTTCCTATGTATTTGAATGACTTGGGAATGCTAGCAGGGATTAAAGTGGATGCAGGCGCAAAACCATTAGCTGGGTTTGATGGTGAGACGGTAACAGAAGGTCTTGATGGGTTGCGAGATCGACTAGCAGAATATGCTTCACTTGGAGCTAAATTTGCAAAATGGCGTGCTGTTATTAATGTGAGCGACACAATACCTTCTGCTTTTTGCTTAAAAGCTAACGCACATGCATTGGCTCGTTATGCCGCTTTATGTCAAGAGCATGATATTGTGCCAATCGTTGAGCCTGAGGTTCTAATGGATGGAACTCATAGTATTGAAAGATGTGAGGAAGTAACAAGCGCCGCTTTGGAAGTCGTATTTCAAGAGCTCGACGAGCATGGAGTGGCATTAGAGGGCATTATTCTAAAACCTAATATGGTTATTTCTGGCTCTGATGCACAAAATCGAGCATCCCCCTCTGATGTTGCAGAAGCAACTGTTCGTTGCTTGAAAAAATATGTGCCTGAAAATGTGGGAGGCATTGCATTTTTATCTGGCGGCCAAACCTCAGAAGAAGCCACTGAGCATCTAGATTTGATGAATAAAATTGGTAATTTACCCTGGGAGCTCTCATTCTCATATGGCAGAGCACTTCAAGCGGCGCCTTTGAATGCATGGCGGGGCAAAGAAGAGAACTTTAAAGCAGGGCAGGAAGCCTTCTTGAAGCGAGCAAAACTAAATAGTCTCGCTCATCTTGGTGAATATGATACGAGTATGGAAGCTTAGTTAACTTTTATATTAGGAGCGGTTACGGCGAGATTGTTGTAACTGCTCCTCAGTCATAAATTCTCTGACAAAATCAATGCGTGACTCAAAACGAATTCTTTGAATTTCATGCAGATCTGGGATATTGAGTGCACGCTTTAAAAAAGTCACTCCACCCACTAAATCGCCAATCATAAAACGATATTCAGCCATATAATAATTTGCTTCAGCTGGGTTATTAGATTCAATGGCGGCTTTGGCTATAAGCCTTACCTGTTCTGGAGTAGGTGGCACATTATTGAGAAGATCAAGCAGTATTTCATGTGCCAATTTAGCTTCATTTAAATTTATAAGAGCATTTGCATAATGAATCACCAAAGAGATATTTCTTGGAAATAACTTTATTGCTTGTGCATAAATATCTTTAGACTCTTCTTCCTGATCAAGTAAATATAATATCTCTGCTAAACCTATGTGATAGGCGATCACTCCTTTATTTGCTTTTAAAAGGGCGGCAAATATCTGTTCCGCTTCATCTAATTGCCCTGCCAACTGATAAGCCAGAGCCAAACCATATCTTTCTTCATCAGTTAAATAGCTATACTCTTTTTGAGTGTAAAATTCGATTGCATCTTTGGGGGTTTTTTGGTTAGAAACTATCAATCTGGCTCTCGATATCCCATAATTTATAGTATCTTTAGTAGAGGTGGTATCGAAAAATCTAGCACGATTTCTGGCTTCAGCAATTCTACTGCTCGATACCGGATGTGTTTTTAGAAATTCAGGAATACGCATCGATCCAATGGTGTTATTTCCAGACATAACTTCGAAGAAAGATGCCATGCCTGATGGATCAAAGCCAGCATTTGCAAGTGCTTTAATTCCTATACGATCGGCTTCATACTCATTATCTCGAGTGAAGTTGATTTGTTGCTGGGCCTGTGTGCCCTGAGCAACTGCCATAGCACCTTGAATTGCATCTGACCCTGCACCTGCCGCACCAGCAATGACCGCACCTAGCATTATAGCTGTACTTAAAATACTCTGTTTTTGACTGGCATCTATCGCTCGAGCAAGATGTCTCTGCGTGACGTGAGCAATTTCATGGGCTAGGACTCCAGCCAACTCATCCTCACTGCGAGTTGCTTCTATCAGTCCTGTGTGAATTCCAATATAACCACCTGGTAAAGCAAATGCATTGATACTAGGCTCATCAATCACAAAAAAAGTAAAGGTTCTTTCACTCTCGTTTGCATGTGCGGCAACACGATATCCAATTTCGTTAATGTATTCGTTTATCTGTGGGTCATCAATGATAGTTCCGCTTGCACGTATCTGTTGCATTATGGACCTACCTATCTGCGCCTCATCTGTTTTGGATAAGACGGCATCAGCTGGGCTTCCCATATCTGGTAGATTTATATCTTGAGAGAACACTAAATTTGGATTTAATACTAGCGTTAGTATTACAAACAGTGCTTGAAAATTTATGTGATTATCTGAATACATGTATTTAAGATTATGATGATGATGATATTATATCAATAGTTTAGAGAGCGGAAATATGATCTAGAATTATTTGAGCATGACCTTTGGCTTTAACTTTTCGCCATTCAGCCATTAATTTCCCATTTTCATCAAGAAGGAATGTGCTCCTTTCTATACCCATATATTTTTTTCCGTACATATTTTTTTCTTTTATTACATCAAATATTTCGCATACCTTTTCATCTTCATCAGATAGTAATTCAAAAGAGAATTGAAATTTTTCTTTGAATTTTTCGTGTGAAGCAAGGCTATCTCTAGAGATACCAAAAATAAGGGTATTATGGTTTAAAAATTGCTGAGCTAGTTCCTGAAATTCAATACTTTCAGTGGTGCATCCTGGGGTGTTATCTTTTGGGTAAAAAAAGAGAATAATCCTTTTTCCTTTAAATTTATTAAGTTCAAATAATTGATTGCTGGTTGCTGGGCATTTGAAATTAGGTATTACGCGATCTAGAGTTGTTTCATTCATTGATTATTCCTTCTAATGTTTTATTTAGCCAAACTTGTCTTGCTAGCATCTATAATGATTAGTAACATATCAATTATATTCTATTTTAAAACTATTTCTTGATATCATGTCTAATAATCGAGATTTTAAGAAAAAGAGAAAGAGGTTGGGTTTTGAATATTAAAAATACTTTTACAATACTCTTAATAGCACTCGTAAGTGTTGGCTGTGGAGCGGATTTGACGTGTGATGAACCTCAAAAGTATCAAATGGCCATTGAATCTAGCAAAATAACTTCCCCCGAAGGTCTTGATCCTCTCAGATCAGATAGAGAATTGAGAGTTGGAAGGGCGTCACCTAGTGACCCAAGATCTGCTGATTCACCTTGCCTTGACACCCCGCCAAGAATTTTAAGTCAAGAATCAAGCTAGTAATTTTATATTTTCTTAACTGGAGAGATGGCTGAGTGGCTTAAGGCGCTCGCTTGGAAAGCGAGTGTGCGGTAATACCGTACCGAGGGTTCGAATCCCTCTCTCTCCGCCATATTAATAATATCTATATATATCAATTACTTAAATAGTGACTCATCATAAATATTCTCCCAATACATAATTATTAGCATACCATGTGCCTTGCTCAATACACTGACAACCCATCATGTGAATATTCAAGTGCAAAATATTAAAAAAATTTGCTAATGTTGAAGGATGAATATTCAAATATCTAAATTTAAAGCTTCTTTATTTTTCTTCCTTACGATAATTTCATCTTATTCTGTCCAAGTGGTTGCTGAAACCCAAAATAAACCCAATATAGTATTAGTGCTAATGGATAATTTTGGCTACGGTGAGGTTGGAGTTTATGGTGGAGGCGTTCTCCGCGGTGCCCCAACTCCAAATATTGATAGTATTGCTCATGAGGGTTTCCAGTTAACAAATTATAATGTTGAGGCAGAATGCACACCATCGCGCTCAGCTTTAATGACAGGACGCTATGGTATAAGAACTCGTCAAACAGAGAATGGTCCTCCAAGAGGGGTCTGGTATGGAATAACGAAGTGGGAAATTACATTAGCAGAAATGCTTTCTGATAATGGCTATTCAACGGGTATTTTTGGGAAATGGCATTTGGGCGATACTGAGGGGCGATATCCTACTGACCAGGGTTTTGATGAATGGAATGGAATCCCTAGATCTTCTGATCGAGCATTTTGGCCAGATAGCAATAGTTTTACAGCAGGCAGTCATCCAGACGCTGTTTTTACTCATGTTATGTCTTCGTTTAAGGGGCAAAAACCAATAGAGCACGAAGTTTTTGATCGAGCAAAAAAAGCAACTATAGATCGTGATATTACGGATAATGCTATTGATTTTATAAAGCGTAAAGCAGCCGATAAAGAACCATTTTTTGCTTATCTTCCCTATACGCAGACGCATGAACCAGTGGATCCACATCCAGATTTCTATGGTAAAACAGGAAATGGAAGCTTTGCTGATGTCCTGGCACAAACCGATGTTTATGTTGGTGAGCTTCTGGCAACAATAAATGAATTAGGTTTAAAGGAAAACACTATATTTATTTTTACCTCTGATAATGGTCGCGAAGGAGTACCAAGATCATTTGGATTTACAGGGCCTTGGCGAGGAAGTATGTTTTCACCTTATGAAGGCTCTTTAAGAGTCCCTTTTTTGATTCGCTGGCCTGGAAAAATACCTATAAAAAAAGTATCTAACGAAATATTCCATCAAATAGATCTTTTTCCAACTATAGCTAGTTTTATTGGTGCTGATATCCCAACAGATAGAGTAATAGATGGTGTTGATCAATCTAAATTTCTGCAAGGTGAATCCGATAAATCTGCAAGAGAATCGATGGTTATTTATATAGGAAATGAATTATTTGGTGCAAAATGGCGAAATTGGAAATTACTACTTAAAGAAATGGATAAAGATGGTTATGGGGTTAAGGCTATGGCTTATCCTACAATTTATAATTTACTTGTAGACCCAAAAGAAGAGGTCCCTGAACTAAATTATTTGAATGATACCTGGGTCGACTTTCCTTTATATCAAGTGGTAGAAGATCACGAAGAGTCCATTGAAAATGACTTAGGCTCTCCCGGACCTTAAATGCAAAATCACTTCATCATTATCCTATATTCCAAGATTCATGTTATTTTAGAATGATGAAAAAAATATTTTTAATAATGAGCCTTAGCTTCCTTTGCGCTTGCTCGCATCAAGAAATAAAAACTAGGACATTACCAACTTTTGAGCATTATAGAGCTTGTGACTTAATGTCACTGGATTTCATCTCTACGATGCAATGCGGAAAGACAACACGAAATTCCTATTGTTTGCCTGATAACAAATGCAGTAAAAAAGGAAATAAGCTTGTAGCTTATTATGATGATCTGGTTGAATCGGTGCAAACAAATGAGCTTAGTGAGTTAGACGCAAGAAACTTATTTTTGGAAAGAAATAATCAAGCGGAAATAGAGTACATTAAGGTTATGAAAGAACTTAGTAAGTAATCATAAATACAAGTGGAAGCTAGAAGCCATGGATAGAAAAGATCGTATACTTGGAATGAGTTGTGATATTACTCGCCGTGATTTTATTAATGGTACTGGTGTTGCGATTGGTAGTTCGCTTATTTCTCCTGTTCTAAAAGCATCTACGATCAATAAGTCTCTTTCATCTGCCCAAAATATGCCCGGATATTATCCACCAACCCGAGAAGGTATGCGTGGAAGTCACCCAGGCTCTTTTGAATTAGGGCACATGATAAGAGACGGAAAGCGTTGGGATGATCCATCTGCCTCGAAAGATACCGGGGAGATGTTTGATCTAGTGGTAGTAGGCGGCGGAATCAGTGGTCTTGCTGCGGCCTATTTTTTCCAAAAAGAGCATGGGTTGGATGCCAAGATCCTTGTTATCGAAAACCATGACGACTTTGGTGGCCACGCCAAACGAAATGAGTTCCAATATAAAGATCGTACATTGATTGATCTAGGCGGCGCTGAATTTATTGAGAACCCAAGTAGTTACCCGAAAGAAGCACGCGCACTCATTGATGATCTGGGTATTGATATTTCTCAATCTCGAGAGGTTTTTGATCATGAGTTATATCCTTCGCTGGACTTGCGTGGCGGTATTTTCTTCCAATCAAATACTTTTGGTAAAGATAAGTTGGTTGCAGGCAAGAAAGGCATTCGCAACAGTAAGCATCAAAGTGGCTATGTGACACTCCCTGCTGAGCTGGAAAATAGTATTGGGTTACGAGAAGACGTAAGTGCTTTTCTTGATCAATCACCATTATCCGCAATTGCACGTGAAGAAATAATTGGATTATTTTCAGGAAGTATTGATTATCTTTCCGAATTGTCTCTTGACGAGAAAGTAATCAAACTTCGTCCCTTATCTTACAGGAATTTTTTGAAAGAGATCGTGGGTGCTACTGATGAAACGTTGGATTTTTTTCATATGTGGCGAACTAGTTATATGGGACATGCTATAGATTTGACACCTACTTTTAATGGTATGCGATATGGACTGCCCGGCGCCAAGGGGCTTGGTTTGATCGATTATCTAAAAATTGGCAGACAACCACATCACAATAATCAAAACGATTTTCATTTTCCAGATGGGAATGCATCAGTTGCTCGTTTAATTGTTAGACGGTTGATTCCTAGCATCGCACCAGGTAAAACTATGAATGATATTGTCTCAGCGCAGTTTGATTACGGTGAACTAGATCAAACTGAGAATCCCGTAAAAATTCGCCTTAACTCTACGGCAGTAAATGTTCAGCACATTAATGAGAAGACAGTAGAGATTACTTATGTCGAAGGGCAATCAGCGAATCGCGTTCGAACAAAGAACTGCATCATGGCCTGTTACCATTCAGTTATTCCATATATATGCCCAGAGTTACCGACAAAACAAAAAGAAGCTCTTCGTAAAACAACTCGGACGCCATTAGTGTCGATTTCTGTATTATTGGATAATTGGAATGCTTTCGAAAAACTTGGGATTAAGTCAGCTTATTGTCCATCTAGTTTCGCTAGTGATGTGAGATTGGCCTACCCACTAAAATTTGATGACTATCAATCAGCCACAAAACCAGATGAGCCGATAATGCTCCATATGTATCGTATTCCTGTGCCTGGAAATGATCTGTTTGCTAGAGAACAATTTCGTCTAGGACGGCACGAGCTTTTATCAATGCCTTTTGAGAGTTTCGAAAGAAATATTCGAGATCAATTAAACAGGATGCTCAAAGATGGTGGTTTTGATTCGCTGCGAGATATCAAGGGTATTACAGTTAATCGCTGGCCACATGGTTATGCGGTCGGCTATAACTATGAATCAGAAAGGATGGGGTGGGATTTTTCGAATCAGCAAGAGTGGCCAGATGAAAAAAAACTCTGGCTGTCAGGACGAATCAGATACGGACGTATTGCATTCGCTAATTCAGATGCTGGCGCTAGCGCTATGAGCGAAGCTGCAATTGAGCAAGGTTATCGTGCAACTCAGGAGTTAATGAATTAATTATGAATAGTTACTTTAGAGAACCAATTTTGAATGTCTTTATCCCATTATTACTGGCAATAATCATTTTATTTAGTCATCTCAGTCAGGCCGCAATCGAGAATGAAAAAAAGCCTAATATTGTTTTGGTTTTGATGGATAATTTTGGCTATGGAGAAATTGGCGTGTATGGCGGCGGTGCTATTAGAGGAGCGCCCACACCTAATGTCGACAGCATTGCTCATGAGGGATTTCAGTTAACAAATTATAATGTTGAGGCAGAATGCACTCCATCTCGTGCATCGTTGATGACTGGACGTCAATCGATACGGACAAGACTGAGAAAAGACGCTCCGCCACGAAATCCGTGGTACGGAATAACTAAATGGGAGCATACTCTGGCCGAGCTCTTATCTGACGCTGGTTATGCAACAGGGTTATTTGGTAAGTGGCATTTAGGCGATACAGAAGGTCGTTACCCTACTGATCAAGGTTTTGACGAATGGTGGGGCCTTCCTAGATCATCAGATAGAGCGTTCTGGCCAGATAGCAGTTCTTTCCAAGCAGATCTCGATATTAATTTAATGCATGTTATGTCCGCAAAGCGCGGCGAAAAACCAATAGAATTAGAGGTTTATGGGCGCAAAAAACGTGCAACAATTGATCGAGAAATTACCGATCATGCTATTAACTTTATAAATCGTAAGGCAAAGGAAGATGAACCTTTTTTTGTTTATATTCCCTACACGCAAACACATACACCGCATGACCCGCATCCCGATGCTAGCGGTAAAACAGGCAATGGTGATTTTGCCGATATTCTTGCTCAAACAGATGAGTACATAGGTGATCTATTGAGCACAATTGAAGATCAAGGAATTAAAGACAATACCATCGTTATCTTTACCTCTGATAATGGAGGGTATGGAGGTATAGAAAGGGAAGGCTTTAATGGTCCATGGCGAGGAAGTCTTTTTACTAGCTATGAAGGGTCGCATCGTGTTCCTTTTTTGATTCGATGGCCGAATAAAATACCTGCAAGACAAATCTCTAATGAAATTGTTCATGCAATGGATATTTATGGGACCTTAGCCGCTATGCTCGATCTTGAAATGCCCAATGATCGTGTGATGGATAGCGCTGATCACTCTGACTTTTTGATGGGAAAATCAGAAAAATCAGCTCGAGAATCTATTGTTTATTATATAAGCAATGAGATCGTAGGAGTTAAATGGCGAAACTGGAAGATGCTCTTTAAGGAACTAGACCGAATAGGTCAGCCGGTAATATCAGGGATTGATCCTGCCATTTATAATTTACTAAAAGACCCGCAAGAGCAAGAACGACTCCGTCACTATATTCAGGATACTTGGGTTGAAATACCCCTATACAGAGCTTTAGAAGAGCATCAAGAGTCGATTGCAAGTGACCCTGGCGCTCCAGGCCCTTAATGATAGAAGAAGACTCTTAAGCTA
>Ga0308019_10002432_pt1 | contig 10646 bp, 10 predicted proteins | sample Neamet284_FD_203135 | JGI IMG/M metagenome (GOLD analysis project Ga0308019, IMG submission 203135) | Marine microbial communities from water near the shore, Antarctic Ocean - #284 | ecosystem: Environmental > Aquatic > Marine > Unclassified | place: Southern Ocean | collected 2014-10-01
AGTTTTTTTACTAAACTTCATCAACATAGAGATTACTTCTATATTCATCTCTTTCTAAAAATGGAGCCATATCTTCTAATGGTCTTGAAGAAAATGTTCCATCCGGATTTATTTTTGAAGAACCCGATGGAAGAGTTGGTTGAGTACGGGGCATCATGACCTCACAAATAACTGGCCCATCAAAATTTAACACTTCTTCTATTTTCTTATCTAGTTCTTCATATTCATTAATTTTTATGAATTTGATCCCATATGCTGTTGCAATTTTTGAAGTATCTGGAAAGGAAATACCAGATTCTTTGCTGTCCCCTCCCATTCTACCGTTAAAATAACTTGTTGATGCTGATCTAGTAGCATTAAGTCCATCATTATTCCAAACAAAAAGCTTTATTGGTAAATTGTATTGTATCACAGTTTGTAACTCTTGAATATTTTGTTGAAAAGAACCATCTCCAGTTGATGCAAGAACTCTTCCTTTATTTGTTGCAACTGATATTCCAATTGCAGCTGGTAAAGTAAATCCCATTGTTGCCATTCCACTCGATGGAATGTATCGTTGACCGGGTTTTGTTAATTGAATTACCTGTGATGTAATAAAGAATGTTCCCCCAGCATCTGACACAAAAATATCATTTTCTTTAGAATGTTTGCACAAAGCATCAACAAACACATATGAATTTATTTCTCCTTTGATTTGTTTATATTCTGGAAGACAAACTGGGTATTTTTTCTTCCAGACATTGCACTGTTCTACCCACTCTGAAAAATTAAACTCTTTATTTTCCAAAGATTTTAGAATTTTTTCTAAAAACTTTTTTGCATCTGAAAGAATAAACTGATCAATTTTTATCGTAGGTTTTTTATGTGAAGTTTCATCTATATCTACTACAATTTTTTTTGCCTCTCTTGCAAAATACTCATATACAAAACCTGTCACTGTCACATGCAAACTTGAACCTATTGAGATTATTAAATCCGAATTTTGCATAGCCAAATTTGCAGAACGATCTCCTTTATTTCCTGTTTTTCCAATATATTGAAATAAATCATGTTGCATTGTATCAATTCCCAAATATGGAGTTACTACTGGAATTTTAAATTTTGTTGTAAATTTTTCTAACAGTTGGATGGCTCCTGATATTCTAATTCCTTGTCCTGAAATAATCACCGGTCTTTTTGCATTTTTTAACAGCTCAATTATCTGCTTTACCTCTTCATCATTTACAGTTGGAATATCATCATCTGTGGTAAATCCAATCAATTTTTCTTCGTCAATTATTGCAGCTTGTACATCCATAGGAATTTGAATCCATACTGGTCCAGGCCTACCTGATTTTGCCATATGTACAGCTTTTTCAAATTCATACCTGACTTGATAAGGATCAATCAATGTAGTAGCATACTTACAAAGTGGTTTTACAATTGGAATTATGTCCATCTCTTGAACTCCAAATTGCCTCAACCCTTCAATTTTAGCATAATTGTTTGTTGCCTCAAATTTTACTTGGCCTGAAATAAATAAACATGGAACTGAATCTTGCCATGCTCCACCCAAACCTGTAATTGCATGTGTAGATCCAGGACCTGTTGTAAAAAAACCAACCCCCATATTTTCAGTAGCTCTAGCATATGCATCAATTGCCATAGATGATGTTTGTTCATGGTGTGGGTATATCGTCTGTAATTTTTCATGACATGTAACACCATCTGTCAGATGCATAATTCCTGAACCTGTTACCATGAAGACATGTTTTACACCTAATTTAGTATATACAAAATCTGCAATAAAATCCGCTACTCTTATCTCTTTATCCATTAATCTTCCTCATAGATTTACTAATTCGTTGAATTCCTAGATTAATGTTTTTTAGATTTGTAGCATAACATAGTCGAATGTACCCTTCTCCGTATTTACCAAAATTTGTTCCAGGTAAAACAGCAACATTTGCATCTTTTAATAGAAATCTCGTAATTTCTTCACTTGATTTTCCAGTTTTTTTTATATTGGCAAAAACATAAAATGCTCCACCTGGTTTTAAGCATTCAATATTTGATATTGAATTTAAGCCATCAACTAAAACATTTCTTCTTTTTTGATATTCTTTTATCATTTGTTTAATTTTTCTTTGGTCTCCAGAAATAGCCTCTATTCCTGCTTTTTGAATGAATGGTGGAACACATGATGAGGTTGTTTGAAGTAATAAATTCATCTTATCAATCACTACTTTTGGTGCTACTACTGTTCCTAATCTCCAACCTGTCATAGCAAAAGATTTACTAAATCCTGTTGAAAGAATAACTCTCTTTTTACATTTATCATAAACTGATGGTGAATCAGTTTCTAAACCATCATAAACCATTTTATCATAAATTTCATCGCTATACAGATAGAGATCATATTTTTCTGCTATTTCGTATATTTCTTTTAATTCCTCTTTTGTCATTACTGCACCTGTAGGATTTTGTGGTGAATTTATAATAATTAGTCTAGTTTTTGAAGTAATTTTTGATTCGATATCTTTTGGCGACATTCTAAAATTGTTTTTTTCTTTTAACGGAACCCTGACTGATTTAGCATTACACATCTTTATTGCTGAATAATATGTAGGAAAACCAGGGTCTGGTACAATCACTTCTTTTCCTGGGTCGACTAAACATAAAATTGCATAATAAATTACTATGTTTGCTCCTGGAGTCACTAGAACTTGATTGATATCTGGTAAAAACCCCCTAGAAATTTTTGTTGTTTTGCATATTTCTTTTCTAAACTCTTCTAAACCGTACGAACTAGCATAATGAGTATATCCATTAATCATTGCACGATAAGATGCACGAATAATATTCATTGGGGTTTTAAAATCAGGATCTCCAATTTCAAAATGTATTATGTCTTTTCCTTTTTTTTCTAATTTTTTTATTTCTTCTAACATCTTGAACATTGGTTGCCCATCAATATTTTGGGCATTTTTTGATATGCCTTTCATAAGAAAATTTCTTTAATCTTAGATAAAAACTATTATGTGTTATTTTTGTAGCAATATTTTTTTTACATGTCTTTTATAGTATTTGAGTTATAATCCAATTTTCTATCTTTTTTACAATTTATGTATTACTGAATTTCATAATTTTCTCTTGTCTTAAACAATCCAAACATATGATTACACTCATTCGTTTACAATTTACTGATAATATTGAGGATTTAGCTTTTTATGCATTTTAATTAATCTTATTTTTAAAACATAAAATTCAGTACTCAAACATAATCACTAATTGTTTTTAATCCCTCTTCTAGAGTAATCTCTTGATTCCAATTTAGTATTTTTTTTGCTCTGTCATTTGAAGGATTCCTCATGTTAACGTGTGTAGGATCAGTTTCAATAATCTGTACAGATCGCCCTAAAAGCATCTGACTTTTTTCAATAATTTCTTGTAATGTGATTAATTTGTTTCCAGTTAAATTAAGTATATTAAAACCACTCAAACCAATTGATTTCTTTATTCCATTAGCAAGATCCGATATATGAATAAAACGTCTTGCATTTTTCAGAGATCCTACTTTTACCTCAGATTGGTTTTTTACTGCACTCATTAAGGATTCTACTGCTGCCCAATTTTGTTTTCGTGGTCCATAGATAATACCAAATCGCAAAATTGTTACTGCACAAAATCCCTGTTCATACTTTTGGCGTAAATTTGACTCACTAACTAATTTTGAGAGAGCATACTCCGAATGATGATTAGCTATGTTTGTAAATGAGTCTTCATCTTTAATTTCATCTTCTTTAAATTCATCATATACCCATTCACTAGATGCAAAAATAAACTGTTTAACTTTTTTTACTGATGCGGCATTAATCAAGTTTAGAGTTCCCATTACATTAACATCAAAACATTCGTATGCGTTACCAGTACAATCAGGATCTCTTGATAATGCAGCTAAGTGAATCAATGCATCAACTCCTTCTGGAATATGTTTTAAAACTTCAGGAGATCGTATATCAATTTGATGATATTCATAATCTGTAACTTCTTTTTGAATTACATCAAACCCAATAATGTCTATATCATTTTTGTTACATTGTTGAATAAATTCTTTCCCAACAAAGCTTTCAGAACCTGTAACTAGAATTTTCATAATTCTTCAATTAATTCCAGAAAATTTCCTTCAAAATCTTTACAAAATACAACTTTAAGATTTCCATCGACTGAAATCTTTGGTATGGAATTAAAATAAACACCTGCTTTTTTTAATTTTTTAAAAATAAGATCTAAGTTATTCACTGTTAATGCAATATGTGTTAAACCAAAATTATTTAGATTATTTTTTTCAACTTTATTTGGAGTGAGACTAAGAAATTCAACTAATTCTATTCTTGTTTTATTATCATCAGCTGATAATTTCAGAGTTTTTAATTGTGCATTTTTAATTCCAATTATGTCGCTAATGAAATTTTCATCCTCATTTGTTGAACCTTGAATTTTTAATCCTAGTAAATCACAATAAAATTTTAGTGAATTTTCAATACTTTTTACAACCAAACCCACATGACGAATATTTCTCATATAGAATGTCTTAAAGAATTTTAATTAATATTTATCTTTTTTTAAAGAAATTATTCTAGAACTGCATACGAAATATGTGGATTATGTGTGAAGCGTTTTATTCTTAAATTGGATAATCCTATCGAATCTAACACTGCCAAAGTCTCTCCTGGAAATGCCTTGAAGGAAAGTTCATCAAAAGCAATTACTGAGCCTTTAGGCATTCTAGGGAGAAAATTGTCTATTGCTGCCTTAGTAGGAGAATACAAATTGAAATCTAAGAAAAGCATTGCAACCACCAAATGTGGATTATCTTTAACATATTTTGGAATAGTTTTTTCTGCAACTCCCTTAACCAATTCAACTCTTGGAATGTGTCCCAAAGGTCGATTCAAATCATATAATTTGAAACATTCTTCTAAATCTTTTAGTACATCAGCTTTTAATCCACCTGTTTTGGCATGTGGTGGAGAAAATCTTGTCTTATCCTTGTCTGAAAATTCTGGATATCCGCCAAATGTATCAAACCCAACAATTTGACGAATATGATTATACGGTTCGTATATTGCGCTTAATTGTGCAAACGCTGCAAGACCTCCTCCTACGAATACACCACCTTCAATGATATCTCCATGAACGTCTTGAATTAATTTGAATAATTCATTTCTTACTAAAAATGAACTAAGAGTTTGTCTTGGTACAAATTTACAAAAATGATTAAGTTTATCTAAATCCGTTCCAGAACTTTTTTTATAATATTTATTGATTAATTTTGCATATTCAAAATCATTAGAAGATTGAACTCTTGGATCTTTCCATGAGAATTTCTCGGCTTCTTTAGAACTCATCAAAATGAATTTAGAAATCAACATTATAAAGATTCGTATATAATAACATAAACATATAAAAAAAAGTTTACATTTTATAATATATAAAAATTAAACAATCTCTATACCTTTAATTTAGTTCAAATCAAAAAAAAAATATGCAAAAAATATTGATAATCGGAGGTAGTGGATTAGTAGGAAGTACACTTGTAAAGTATATGAAAAAAGATTTTGATATACATATTACATATAATAAAAATCCAGTTGATTTTCAAAACACATCTTCTACAAAAATTGATTTAATGAAAGATTCCACAGAAATATTAAATTTAATCAAAAAATGGAAACCTGAAATAGTAATTCACACTGTAGCACATTCAAGTGTTGATCTTTGTGAAACTGATCATAATGTTGCAGATTATTTACATGTTAAAATCACTAAAGATATTTCAATAATATGTAAAAAAATTAATTCAAAATTAATCTATTTTTCTACTGATGCTGTGTTTCCAGGTGAACTTGGCAAAAAATATACTGAGAATGATATACCTGACCCAATAAATTATTATGGTAAAACAAAGCTTAGATCTGAACAAGTAATTATGCAGAATCATGACAATTACACGATCTTAAGAACAGCTGTGATATATGGAGCACATACTCGTTCACGTTTTACAGATTGGATTAAATCAAAATTAAAAAATAATGAAATAGTAGATCCACATGTTGATCAATTTAACACTCCCACATTAGTTGATGACTTGGCAAAAGTAGTCATTAAAATTATTCAAAAAGATGTAAGAGGATTGTATCACGCAACGGGAAAAACTTGCATAAATAGATATGAATTTGCCATACAGCTAGCAAAAAAATTTAGTTATGATATAGAATTAATCAAACCAGTTACAGCATCAGAAAAAATTCAAAAAGCACCACGACCTACTTCTACATGTTTAGATTCAAGTAAATTAGAAAAAATTTTAGAGTTTAATTTTTCAGACATAAATAACGGAATTAAATTTATTTATGATAATCCAACATAATGGATCATCATAATTTTGGTCAAAGAGATATGTTTTTATTTTCTATAAATGAGTAATCATTATTATTAATAATAATAGTTTTTAGTAGATATATTTAATATAAAATAGAATGCTTTTAGGAATTGCACCAGTCAGAATAAGTTTTGCGGGTGGAGGAACCGATATGCCGGAATATTATGATGAATTTGGAGGTAATGTTGTTACTACGTGTATTTCAAGAAACACCTATGTTTTTTTAACCGCAAGAAATGATTCACATTTTCAAGTTTTTTCTTCTGATTTTCAAGTACATTCAAAACCTGTAACATATAAAAATTTAAAATCAGAAAAGGGAACCGAATTGGTGGTTTCAGTTTTAAAATATTTAAAATATAAGGATGGTGCAAATTTAATGATAAGTAGTGATGTTCCTGCAGGATCAGGTTTAGGTGCATCTAGCACTCTTGCAGTAAATTTGATTAACACAATATCCAAATTACAAAATAAAAATTTAGGTAATCACAAAATTGCAGAGATGGCATCTCATATTAGTAGAAATGTTTTAAATTGGCCAATTGGAAAACAGGATGAATATATTGCAGCATTTGGAGGTTTCAATTTTATTAAATTTGAGAAGAATAATGTAAAAGTAACACCAATAAATATTAATAAATCAACATTACAGGAACTGCAAAATAATCTTGTATTGTTTTTTATTGGAAACACAAGAAGTAGTTCAGACATACTAATTAAACAAACTCAACGATTAAAAAATAGAAACAATGAAACACTAAATTCATTACATTTTGTAAAAGAATTAGCTTTGGAAATGTATCATTCATTAAAAAATTCAGACATTACACATTTTGGTAAATTATTAAATGATGGATGGGAAGCGAAAAAAAAATTTACCGCTGAAATTTCTAATCAACGTATAGATGACATATATGACTCGGCAATAAAAAATGGAGCTACTGGAGGAAAGCTAACAGGTGCAGGAGGAGGAGGTCATTTACTGTTTTATTGTGATCCTACCAAGAAAAAAGGTCTTATTGAAAAAATGAATAGTTTTGGATTAATTCATATTCCATTTAATTTTACAGGCAGAAAAAAAGTTCATAATTTATATGATTATTCAAAAATGTGAAATACAAATGGAAGATTTAACGAATTACATTGAGAAGAATCTAACTAATCAAACAAAAATAGTTAATGGTTTATTTCAACATAAAAATGAAATTAAAAAAATTGTTGAATTATTAATTAGAGCACGTAATAATGGAAAAATCATTTACACCATGGGTAATGGAGGATCAAGTTCTACCGCATCTCATTTTTCTTCGGATTTGCTAAAAACAGCAATTATGCAAAAAGAAAAACGATTTAAATCAATTTCATTAGTAGATAACTTTTCTGTTATTTCTGCTTGGTCAAATGATGATTCATATGATAATATATTTTCAGAACAAATAGAAAATTTTGTAACTGAAGGTGATATTATTATATGTTTTAGTGGAAGTGGAAAATCAAAAAATATAGTTAAGGCATTACAAATGGCTAAAAAGAAAGGAGGTACATGTATTGGAATTACTGGAATGACAGGCGGAATGGTGAAAAAAATATGTGATGTAACTATTCTAATTGATAGTAACGATATGCTGACAATTGAATCAATACATCTAATGCTTTGTCATTGTTTTATTAGCGTACTAAGAAATATGGGTAAACCATTGTTTGATTATACATAAACATGCAAAAAGTTGTATTCTTAGATCGAGATGGTGTAATTAATAAAAATAGAAAAAATTATGTAAAAAATGTTGATGAATTAGAAATTTTTCCGGAAATCGGAAATCTAATAAAACTTCTTAAAAATAATGGATTTTTAATAATTGTAATAACAAATCAATCTGCAATAAATAGAGGATTAACAACTCATAACAAAATAAATGAAATACATAATAAAATTCAGAAATACCTTGAACAATTTATGACCTCGATTGATTATTTTTATTATTGCCCTCATACTCCCGAAGAAAAATGTGTTTGTAGAAAACCAAATCCTGGCTTAATATTAAAAGCTGTAAGAGAACATTCTATTGATTTACAATCAAGTTGGTTTATAGGAGATCAAGAAACCGATATGTTAGCAGCTAAAAATGCAGGTTGTAATTATTTTCTTGTTAAAAATCGTACAGAAATGAATAATGCTGTAAAACAAATCATAAACAACTAAATTATAAAATGTAGACATCTTTCTAATATCTAAAATAATTTATAAATTTTATCGATTTCATTTTATACACTTTAGATAACCATTAGGGGCAACTGTAATTCCTAATTTATTTTCAATTTCTTTATCAATCTTAAAACGATTGTTTATTTTCAAAAATTCTTTAATAGCTGTTTTTGGATTATTTCCTTTCCCCCATGGCCTTTTAGATTTTTTCATTATTCTTTGAGGTATGTCTTCAATGGCTGTATCAAATACAATCAAATAAGATCCTTTTTTTACAAATTGAGAATAATACTCTAATTCCTTTAAAACATGTTCATGTGTGTGATTTGAATCTAAAACTACTAAGATCTTCTTTTTATTTTTTGCAACTTTCTTAACTTGTTTTATAATATTCTTATCTATAGATGATCCTTGAATCATTTTAATCCGTTTTTTTAAGAAATGAGTTTCAATTTTTTTTAGATTTTCTTTTTTTATGTCAATGTCAATTCCTAAAACTTGCCCTTTTCCAATCAATTGTAAAATAGATGCAGAAAGAACTAATGAACCTCCTCTGGCAATACCTGTTTCTATTATCAAGTCTGGTTTGACATTCCAAATGATTTCTTGATATGCTACAATATCTTGAGGATATTGAATTATGGGCAATCCTAACCATTCAAAATGGTATGAATATTCATGTTTAATACTATGTAACAACCATTGTCGTGATTTTTTTATAAACTCATTATCTTTTCCCATTTGTTTTACAAATTTCACATTTCTTTTAGTAAATTCTACTGCTTTCATTGGTACATCTAATAATATTGAATATAACTATCTTATCTAAATTTGTTAGAAGAATTTTTATAATTTATTTTATTTTTTTAAAAATCAGAATATCTCTATCTTAGGATGAAGTACAACAAATTTTCCTCCCCAATCTCTAATGTATTTCATTTGTTCTACTATTTCATCCTTAAAATTCCAAGATAAAATAACTACATAATCTGGTTTTGTCTCCTTTATCCTTTCTGGTTTTTTAATTGGAATGTGTGTTCCTGGTAAAAATAATCCTTGTTTATGGGGACTAATATCTACGGTATATTCTATAATTTCTGGTCCAATTCCACAAAAATTTAACATTGTATTTCCTTTTGCTGGTGCACCATATCCAATAATTTTTTTATTATTTTGCTTTGCTGAAATAAAAAAATCCCATATTTTTAACTTACATTCAGTTGCTCGTTTTGAAAAACTTTCATAATTTGATACTACATCTAACCCCTCTTCAATTTCTTTTTTGATTAAATTTTTAACTTTTTGTTCAATTTTGATTGTTGTATTTTCTGTATGTTTTACATAAATTCGTAATGATCCGCCATGTATTGATAATTCATCGACATCAAAAATCTCTAATTCAAAAGCGGATAAAATTTTTTGTACAGATAATAATGAAAAATAAGAATAGTGTTCATGATATATGGAGTCAAATTCAGTATCATGTAAAAATGGTAACATGTATGTTGAAAATTGAATCATACAAACTCCATTTGGTTTTAAAATTTCTTTAATTCCATCTACAAAATCTCTAATGTTGGGAACGTGAGGTAATACGTTGATTGCTATTAATAGGTCTGTTTCAAATCCTTCTTTTTTTAATTCTTTTGCAGTTTTTAATCCAAAAAATTTATTGACTGTTTTGATTCCTTTTTCTTCAGCAAATTTTGCAATATTTTCTGCAGGCTCTACTCCCAAAATTGGAATATTTTTATTTTTAAAATGTTTTAATAAATATCCATCATTACTAGCAATTTCAATAATTTGATTCTTTTCGTCAAGTAAAAATTTTTCTATTAAATTAACTGCAAGTTGTTCAGTATGTTTTAACCATGTTTTAGAATTAGATGAAAAATAAAGATAATTGGAGAATAATTGTTTTGGGGATTCAACACTTTCTGTTAATTGTACTAACAAACATTTATGACATACAAAAATCCGTAGGGGATAAAATAATTCTTTTTGTTGAAGTGATTC
>Ga0308019_10002433_pt1 | contig 10640 bp, 9 predicted proteins | sample Neamet284_FD_203135 | JGI IMG/M metagenome (GOLD analysis project Ga0308019, IMG submission 203135) | Marine microbial communities from water near the shore, Antarctic Ocean - #284 | ecosystem: Environmental > Aquatic > Marine > Unclassified | place: Southern Ocean | collected 2014-10-01
AAAGGATTTGATTAATTTCATGCAACACCGGTATGGACATGCAGATTATATGCAAGGGGATACTGAATCTTTTGAAACTTTAAACAGTTGGTTGGATGGTGATATTCCCGAAAGTAATACTAAAGAAGATGTCACTTTTGAAAGAGTCCCCAATGTGATTGTTGCACATTTATCCGGATTGGATAGTACAGGGCACCGCTATGGTACGAAGGATTCACCCGAATATGAAGAAAAACTCCAATGGTTGGATGATGAATTGGCAGGTGTATTTGCTAAGGTACCTGAAAACTGGACCGTCGTTTTAACTGCCGATCACGGCCTTACAGATAGTGGGCAACACGGTTCACCTGCAGAAGTAATTCGAAATGTTGGTGCCTTTGTTTGGGGTCCTCATATTGTCAAAGGGGCAACTGTTGATGAGATTGACCAAAGAGACCTTGCAACATTGCCTTCTCTTTTGCTCTCACTTCCTCTTCCCCATGCAATTCATGGTGAATTCCCATTAGATGTACTCGATATTTCAGAGGAAAAAAAGCAAGTATTAAACCAATGGAATTGGAATGCTACAGTTGAACGAAATCAATGGATGGAGGACAATGATTATCCCTTTATTGAAGGGCTTTCGAATGAAGTCATCGAATGGGAAAAGATTTCTTCAGAAGAGATGGGGCTACGAAATGCAGATTTAATTCTATCAGGTATCTCTTTCTCAATGATCTGTATTGGAATAATGTTTTTATTACGTAAACACGGATTTGATCTTCGCGTTATTCTTGGAACTGGTGCAGTATTGGCGACAATTTTCGCAGTTTCTTCATACATCTCATTTAATCGAGAACAACTTGTTGCTCTCTATTATCTACTTGGGATGAGTGCACCTTTGATAACAGTAGGATTAGCACTCTATCTTCTTGCACACAAAAATGGAAAGCGGAATAAGGTCTTGACTTATGTATTCATATCTTCATTCGTCGTCATGTTAATGAATGCTGAAACAAGATTCTCTACTCTCGGATTTATGTTACTCGTCATGCTTTTAATGCCAATTTTTACCAAAGCAGAAAGCTCGAATCGCACCTCACTTATGTTAAAAACAGCATATGTTGTCGTAATGATTCCAACTATATTTTTATCCCATTACCGTGGACTCGGCTTTTCACTACCTCGACTGATGATTTACTTTACCTTCAAAGGCACTTTATTGTCAATACTCTTTGGCAGTGCACTCATTCTAATCGCAACATATATCTTCGTTTCACGCAATGATACAATTAGGAAATTATCCCATCGGATGGGCGTAGTCATTGGATTTACCTCAATTCCGAGTTTAATGTACCTTGAGAATAACTTCGTTGATTGGATTCTACTTATCGGGATTCTTGGGTGTATCATTTCGGGATTGGTGCTAACATACAAAAAATCTGAACAGACCTATGACTTGATTCCACTGGCAATATTTTTCTGGCTAGCGATGAGTTGGGGTGGTTGGGCTTTAGCAGTCACTCTGATTATGTACGTAAGCATTGAATCATTCCTAAAGAAGGAATGGAATGTATTGACGAAAGAATATGATTCGATTCATAGAGAGACGAGTCGAATTGCGATTATCACTTTACTACCACTGATTACTTGGTTTACTTGGTGGGCTGCCCTAGGACAAATCGATGGACTTAGTCATCCGAGAGATGTCGACCCCGGAAATATATTCCTCAATGGAGGATACATCGGTGACCGTTTTTCACCAAGCAATGCTTGGGTTGGATTTATGGGCGCAGGACCGATTGCAGCAGTGACTCTGCTTTGGTGGAGTCTTTTCCACAAGCATAATTGGCCAGTCCACTATGTAGCACTTCTCCTGATGATTCGGATTGCACTCCTCAGTTTACAATTATCCCTATCCCCGAACCTACCAAGACTTATCTTCAAGATTTCATGGGACATTCTCTTTGCCCTCATGCTCCTTGGAATGATGACACATGTCTTGATTTCATCTTCTTTCAAGAAGAGGAATCTCGATACAACAGAAGCAGTTTAATCACTCGGATTCAAGTTCTTGATGGTCCATTTCAACAATTGTTGGACCTGCAGCGATATAGAATATCAATAAAATGGCCGAGATACTGTATAAAATAAACTGAGGACGAGTATCGGTTAGGTCGACTCCGACCTCTGTCGAATGTATGATTGAGAGAGAGGTAGCAAGAACAATCGAAAGAAGTTGCAGACCAGAGAGTTTCATTGGAAGCCCTTTCTTGGTCTTGGATAGTTTTCTATCAGAGATCATAAGAGCACCAGAAATAAACATCACAGGTAGAATTAAAAAGTCAAAATATGGTTTCTCATGTGCGGAACTCGCCGATTCAAAGCAAAAAATACAATTTGTTGTAACATCCGGTCCAAATCCAGATGAAGGTTGAAGCCAAATCATTGCTGCAACAGTTATCAAAATCATTGCATTACCAGGTGATGCTAACCCATGGAAATAATTCTTATCAGAACCATCTTCATGTTGGAATCGAGCAAGTCTTAGCATTCCAGTTACAATGACCCAACCTCCAGCAATTCCCAAGGAAACAGACCACAAAGGCGATGCTTCACCCCAACGGCCAAACATTACAAACATCAGTAATGCTGGTGCTACACAGAAGGAAATACAGTCTGACATAACATCCAAAGTTCCGCCGAGAAGCTTGCGCTTAGAATACCTTCTTGCGATTGGTCCATCGATTATATCTCCGATGGCTGAAAGTAAAATACATCCCATCGCTAACCAGATATAATTTGACTTAACTCCTTCATCGAAATATGGGTTTTGTAACGTTTCGACTGCAAGAATGATGAACATAATTGCAGCAGCACCAAGTAGACCATTGGCCAATGTAATGAAATCAGCAATCCCCATCATTTTAAACGTAGTTCTCATATTTTCACCAGCGAAAAAAAATCCATGATTTCTGTTCGATATCATGATTGAAATCAATGCTACACAAGAAGGTTTAGTAAGATTTCTTGAAAAGATTTCATTTCGATAGTCGTTGTGAAACTCCAAGAAGCCTCATTGAAAGAAATCAAATGGCTTGTTGGGTCAAATCACTGTAAGTGCTACCATCTATTGTGTTCGTGATGGTTATCGAAAGAGAACAAGTTGTAGTACAAAGGTCCTGACCGTTTTCTGTTATGATTACACCGTCCCCAACTGACCAAACGGTGTCAGTAGAATCTCCAAATTCTACAAGATCGCAGCTCCCTCCACTTTGACCCGGATTATTACAGGTCATAGGATGGCCATCGTTGATTGAAACTTTCACAGATATTGAAGCCCAGTTAATGTCGCCTCCCGAGTTTAACATTACGCGAACGAGATTGTCATCAGTTCCATCGGATGGGGTCCCAGATGCATCGTAAGCGTCAAAGGCGTAAACGTCGAAGGTACCATCACTGTTGTCTTCTGCGAGGGAACTCGCCCAAACATACATTACGCTAGCTATAACGATCGTTATGGCTACAAGTACGATCATGGCGACTCCAATCAAAAGAACAAAAAGTAAACCATTCGACCGAGATTGTAGTGGTTGAACATACATCATTTCAGGTTGGTTCCCAATGGGTAGGACCATTTGTTGAGGTTGGGCCTGTTGGTATACTGGCTGGGGGTTTTGTTGAGGTGCGAGATTCGTAGGTTCCCATTCACTACCATTCCATTGCCATTCACCATCAGGGGAAAGAATACTCTCGGGCACAATTACAACTTGATACTCTAATATTTACACTTATTGTAGATGTTTTGGTACAATCTCTCAACGAAAAAGCAATATCTTGCGTTTCAATAAGATTCGATTGAATAGGGTGTTAATCATTGTTTCTTATTTGCTTCACTTTCACTGTCTCAATCCTTTGAACGAGAGACAATGGAACTCCTCAACTTTCTGATTATGACTGATATTTCCATTCCAATTCTAACGTTACGATACGAGCACTCGTATTGAGTCTTAATATTCTCGGCTCATACCGACATTAGAATTTCATTTTGATTCTGAATGATATTTCCATTCCAATTCTAACGTTCCGGTACAATACGGATTGCTCCGGATTGACGAGGGATTTAGGCTCACGCTTACAGTTTGAATCATTTCGATATATTGTCTATTTCCCTCATGATGCTGTAATTTTCGAAGGGTTCGCTTCCAAAAAGGATTTAATGGGTGTGTGTCTCACTCAACTTAATGCAGCCTATACCTCAACAAATTCCCGTGCAACAGTACGCTAGTCCACAAGTCATAGGTGGAATTCCATCACAAGGCTACGCAGTCCCACAAGGCATGATGATTGCAGTCCTTCCAACGAATGGATCTGCAACGGCAGGAATGGTTCTGGGCATTGTCTCAATGTCACTTTCAGTGTTATCTCCCCTTACCTTTTTCATGTGTTGTTTTGTCTCCATTCCATTGGCAATCGCTGGCGTGATCGCCTCACATATCGGCTTAAGTAGTTCGAAAACGATTGGAGTTGGTAATGGCCAAGCAATTGCAGGCCTGGTACTCAATTGGCTACAAATCCTAATGATATTCATACCAATTATGGCTTTTACTGGCACTGGATTTGTATCAACTTTGGGACTTTGAGCTTCGCTTTAGAACAGAAGTAAACGCACAATGCGTTGATAGAACATCCAAGAAAAAACCACAAGAGTTGGCACAAGCCAACTGAGATACAAGGTTTTGCTCAACGGCTTCACTTCACTTTCACCTTTTCGTAGTGCACTGATTGACGCCCACATCATGTAGGCAAAAGCCCCGTAAATCAAGGGGGAACCAAGATTAAATTCTATCGCACTCTGAAGGTCAAAGTGAGTAATTGCGACGAATCCACGTGTCATTCCACAAAAAGGGCAAAGGTGACCGGAGACATAGTACCAGGGGCAGAGTTCCAATCCATCCACCCCTCCATGAGGTAAGATTGCAGATACAATCAATGCACCTCCAGTAACAGCAGCCGTAATTGAGGCCCCATTGATGCCAGGCCACTGCATAATTCCTGATTCAAATTGAGGTTAATGTCTTTTTCGCTGACAAAATAACTATTATGAGGTGGGCTGACCGCTGTTCATGCAACCTCATGATATTCAACAGGGAATGCCTCAACAGGGAATGCCTCAACAAGGAATGCCACAACAAGGAATGCCTCAACAAGGAATGCCACAACAAGGAATGCCACAACAGGGAATGCCTCAACAGGGAATGCCTCAACAGGGAATGCCACAACAAGTAATGCCGCAACAAGGAATGCCTCAACAGGGAATGCCACAACAAGTAATGCCACAACAAGGAATGCCACAACAAGGAATGGCATATGGAATGCCACAACAGGGAATGCAACAGGGAATGGGATATGGAATGCCAGTCTCAGATGTAGATTGGATGACAACTCTCCTATTGGCGATTCTAGTTGGCTACTTAGGTGTTGACCACTTCTACTCCGGGAAAATTGGGACTGGAGTTTTGAAACTGCTTACTTTCGGCGGTTGCGGGATTTGGTCAATAATTGATGTCATAATGCTTGTAACTGAATCATACAAAGACGGAAACGGTCTTATCATTAAAAAGCAGTGAATTGTTTAGATTTCACCGGTAGGCATGACGCTTACAATACGGGTCCTTTCCCAGCAGCTTGATGTTTGAATTACTCATTCCCTTTGTTACTGGCATTCATCAACTCAAATGACAATTGATTGATGGTACTGACTTAAATTCACTGCAACTGGCAATGTTATTATCTGCGAGAGCGAGAGTTATTGTTTTGATTTCCATTACCTCGATCGTTTTGACGAGGGCGTGAATTACTCTGAGAATTACCTCGCGATTGTTGGCTCTGATTGTTATTCCGTGAGGATTTTTTGGCTCCCGACTTTTCCTTTATTTTACCAGGTTTCTGGCCCGGTTTTGGAATGGCGCCAACGAAGTGGAATGGATGCTTACTCTCGACCGGAATTTCTTGGCCAATGAGTTGTTCGATTCCGACCAGATAGCCGCTTTCGGATTCATCACAAAAGGCGTATGCAATACCGCTGCGGCCTGCACGTGCGGTTCGTCCAATTCGATGGACATAACTTTCAGGCTCATTTGGTAAATCATAGTTGAACACGTGGGTAATTCCTTCGACATCGATGCCACGACTTGCAATATCAGTCGCAACTAGAATCGGAATTTTGCCATCTTTGAATCCAGCTAAAGCCTTGGTACGAGCACCTTGACTTTTATTTCCGTGAATTGCAGAAGCGATGATGTTACTTTGGTCGAGTTGTTTGACCAATCGATTTGCCCCATGCTTTGTTCGAGTGAATACAATGCCACGTTGAACGCGTTCTTCTTTGATGAGTTGAACCAAGAGGCGACGCTTATCGGCTTTTCTCAAAAACATGATTTTCTGTTGAATACGGTCGACGGTCATTTCCTTCGGACTGACATCGACCATGACGGCATTGTTGAGGAAAGTTCCTGCGAGTGAAGCAATTGATTTTGGCATAGTTGCGCTAAAAAGCAAGTTTTGACGCTTCTTTGGTAGGAGTTTGATTACTTTCTCAATGTCTCTAATGAATCCCATGTCGAGCATTCTATCCGCTTCATCAAGAACGAAGAATTCGACACTTCCAAGATCAATATGGCCTTGACCGATGAGGTCCAAAAGGCGACCAGGAGTGGCAACAAGAATATCCAAACCCTTTTTCAAATCACGCACTTGTGGATTTTGATTCACACCACCAAAGATAACACGATGACGAATGTCCATGTTTTCACTGTAAGCGGAAAAGCGTTCATCAATTTGAGCAGCGAGTTCTCGAGTCGGTGAAAGAATAAGCGCTCGAATCATTCGCTTACTTTGAGGTGGTTTTCTGCTCATTATTTGGAGAACAGGCAATGCAAAGGCTGCAGTTTTACCCGTGCCTGTTTGTGCAACACCCAACACGTCGCGCCCCTCCAGCAAAGGTGGAATGGCTTGTTCCTGAACAGGTGTTGGAGTAGTATAACCTTCTGATTCAACAGCGCGAAGTAAGGTGTTTGAAAGGCCAAGTGCTTGAAAGTCCGTCATTGAAAATCATCCTCTATGTGTTGCCCCAATACAAGGTATGTAAGCGACTACAAGCATACCTCAATTCTCTTTGCCTAAATACTCGATTGATGAAAGGATGCGCTATGGGCCGGTATTGTCTTTCACTTGATGAGCCGTTCAAAGAATTGGTTGGTTCCGAAGCCACTCCAAATCCGAGATGTACAGTTGTCGAATATCATCAAGGCCGAGAACCAACATTGCCAATCGTTCGAGCCCCATTCCCCAAGCGATAACTGGAGACGAAATCCCAAGTGGCTCGGTTACTTCAGGGCGGAATATTCCAGCGCCTCCCAATTCGAGCCATTTGCCGCGCCATTTGACTTCAATTTCAAGGCTCGGCTCTGTGTAAGGGAAATATGCTGGGCGAACTCGGACTTCAGGATAGCCCATTTTGGCATAGAATGTTTTGAGTGTAGCAACAAGCATTTGCAAGTTTGCCCCTTCTTCCATTATTATCCCTTCAATTTGATGAAATTCAGGTAAGTGTGTCCGGTCAATTGCCTCTTTTCTAAATACTCGGTCGACTGAAAATACCCGGCAAGCATCTTTCGGGTTTTCTGCAAGATATTGGATGGTGTTGACCGTCGTATGAGTTCGCAACAAACCTTTCTTGGAAGTTTCTGCAGAAAATTTCCCGCCCCAGCCAACCGAACCGGTATCGCCACCATGTTCGTGGATTGCTCCCCATGCATCGGTGAGGTGTTCTGGAAGGTCGATTGATTTTGGATTCTCAAGATAGAATGTATCTTGCATTTCTCGAGCAGGGTGATCTTGAGGGATAAACAACGCATCCATATTCCATCCTGCTGTTTGGACATAGTCATCGACCAATTCTGAAAAGCCCATCTCCAAAAAGATACTACGGACTCGTTCAATCAATGCCTGCATTGGATGACTACGACCTGTTCGAGGTGTTGCTGATTCAAGGGTGACATCGAAAGGCCGGTAATCAGCATCTTTCCAAGCGTCGGATTGAAGTAATTCGGTCGTGATTTCACTGATGGATTGTTTCTCGACCAATGCCTCAGCCTCGACAGCAAGGCCTTGAGAGGTGATTTTCCAAGTCCGTGTCGTTGAGATGACCGACTCAATCAGACCCCGTCGCGATTTGAAATGCTCCATAAGGGTGGCATCGAGAGATTCTGATGGTGCAGGTAAAGACTGAATAAATGCTGTGCGTGCTTCAATATCAGCAGTCACTCCGGACGGATTCGGTGCGATAAAAACCCCTCCTTCAAGTTGAACGCCTAAGCGTTTCAAGAGACCGACACCTGCTCCCGCTTCATGACGTTCAAATTCGGATTGCAAATCCGCCATATTAGGGGTCTCGCAGTGGTCCATCCACTTCCAAATCCTCGCTTCAAGCAGTCCGTTTTCGTTCGCTTTAATGCCCTCATCTGCAAGTCGAATAACAGCAGAACTGGTTTCAGTTGTTGAGACCATTCCCACATTATTGAGTCCATGCCCCGCACCGACTGCAATCGCTTGGTCGTCCCATTCGCATTCGCTTAGAATTTCAGTAAGTGTCCATTTATGGCCAACTTTTGCCTGCATGACGCGTAACATTCTGCGCTCTGGATTGAGCAAAGCGTCTGCGTCCATGTTGCTTCGTAATGTTTCATGCCCTTCAATTCTATGGAGCGGAAAGGTTCATCCGAGGCTTTCTTTCGACTTCTGAGATTCGCCGATTATTCTTCTTCATCCCAAAGGACGATGGAACAAGCAGGGCATGAAAATTCGACTGGGCGGTCAGTTTCAAGCGCTTCCAAATGTCCACATGGTCCACAGAGAACAGTACATTTTTTCGGCTCGTCCAAGGTGACATCAACTCGATACATGACACGACCAGCATCGGGGAGTTTGGTAGATTCAGGCATCCAATTTGCAATTTCTTCCGGTGATAAACTATGGTCGGATTTCATGGTCATTCCGAGCAAGAACAGAACCACTCCACTAAATCCAATCGTTCCTGCCAATGAATAGATACCAGCTACGCTAAAAAATGCACCTGCTGTTAAACAAATGAGACTCGCAATGAGGAAGTTTTCACGAACTTTTTGCATGACTACACCTCACTTAAGCGCTTGAGCCAAGGCTTCGGCTACACGAGGAATCTGTTCTAAAGGAACTGCGCACAATCCTACACGTACACCACCTGTAAGTGGGACAAGGAATACATTCTGTTGAGCACATTTCTCAGCAATTGCTTCAGGGTCATCGTGTTCTAACCAAGCGAAAAAGCCATCATGAGTTGGATTGAGTGGGACTCCATGTAACTCACAACATTCCTTCAAGAGAGTTCTACGGGTGACAAGTAGAGATTTCAATCGGTCTCGCTCTTTACCCCAAGCATCTCCGCCTTCAGCCGATGAATGCATCTCACTGATGGTATACTGAGCGACTCTCGGAGCAGCAGACCAAGTTTGCCGACCGGTGACTCCCATCACAGTTGCAATTTTTTCAATGACTTCAGGATCAGGGTGAATACTCACCAAAGCACCGGTGCGTAATCCATAGATTGTATGTGATTTCGAAAGTGAAACAGCAAATGTAATCAGCAAATTTTCAGTCCAAGGCCAGCCTTCTTCAATAGCTTCACGAATCGTTTGCCCCCAGCCATGAGGGTCTTCAGCATACAAATGATATGCCGAATCCAAAAGCAATGTATGCCCAACATGCTCGTTTGAAGATGCACTTTCCATGACGGCTTCTAGAAACGCCATACGCCCTTCTGGGGTGAGCGACAAGCCAGTAGGGTTGTGGGCTGGGTCGTTCAACCAAATCATTACTTTATCTTGTGAAGAGCATAGAGAAGCGAGTTGAATTTTGAAACCATCAATGTCGACAAATGGATGTTGTTCGTCCTTCGTTGATGGCAATAACGGATACATTGCTACCCCAAGGTCACAACCTGACAAGAATCCATCGTAAGGTCCCCAGTGGCGGTCACGGAGTAATACTTTATCGCCTCGATTGGAAAAATTTGCTGCTGCGAGATACAATGCACCAGAGCCACCTGGGGTGGCGGTAGCAGTCATCGAAATTCCGAGTTCGTTCAAAGGCTCACGATGTTCTCCAAGTGCCAGTGATTTTGCCAAATCAAGAAATGCAGGGAGTCCTTTCAACGGTGCATAGGCGGCGATTTCGACCGCCGGCGCAACCCGAATGGCTTCATCGACCACTTTGTTAATGGCTAATGAACCATCATCTTCGAGCAAAGCCCCAATCGTCCCGTTGACAGCATCATCGCCTTGTTCAATCGCTTTTTGATAACGTGCCCACCAAGTAAAAATGATATCATTGCCCATCTTTGTCTGGGCATAGGGGTTGAGTAATCCCGCGCCAGCATTAGGGTCCATACCTCTCCGAATGCGGCGTTGTTCTTTGACTTGTCTCTCGATTTCGTTCAAATAAATCCTCTTTGAATCTATGTATGTCCTTCTTTTCTATCCGCTTCATTCATCAAGGATAAGTGTCTCGGGCAGATTATCGCCTGTGTAGCATAGCTGGTAGTGCATCGGATTTGTAATCCG
>Ga0308019_10002435_pt1 | contig 10631 bp, 8 predicted proteins | sample Neamet284_FD_203135 | JGI IMG/M metagenome (GOLD analysis project Ga0308019, IMG submission 203135) | Marine microbial communities from water near the shore, Antarctic Ocean - #284 | ecosystem: Environmental > Aquatic > Marine > Unclassified | place: Southern Ocean | collected 2014-10-01
ATTAGAAATTCCCCGTCTACAAGTAGATAACACTAAAGCTCGTACACTTCTAAAATGGACACCTAAACACTCTCTTGAAGAAGGTCTAAAAATTACTGCATCATATTACAAAAAATAATAAAACTATTTTTTTAAATTTCTAATTGCTGTATACTTGTTTTATCTAGTTCTTCTATTCCATGAACAATAATTTGTAGAAAAAGTCTTTTTATAATTTTTAGAAATACAAATTCTTATGGTAGACGTTACAATCATCAATTTGTAATTCAAAGTATTATCTATCAAACGATTTAATGTACATCTCCTGTTAGATTAGATGATCCAAACCTTGTCGTGATTTTGTTTTTGAACCTAATTTACTATCTACTTATGTTCTGACTACTGAAAGTACTAACAAAAAACTTTTGGACGAATCCATAAATATTGGAAAAGAAAGATTGTTATCTATAAAACAGATAGCAAAAAAATAAGAAAAATTATATCTCTAACAAAAAAAAAATTCAATACAACAGTTTCATAAAACATTCACTTGAAATACCCCAATTAGAAGTTGGTAACTAATTATTATTGAATAAACAAACTTTTAACCTGTATTTTCATAATCGCAGGTTATATTGATAGATAAAGAATGGATTGATTTTGTAAATAATGAAAAAAATTCCGATATGTTACATGATCCACAAATCATTAAAATTTTTTCAGACGAATGGAAGTGTTCCTCTTTTCATAAAGTGCTTGAAACTGAACTTGGAAAAATTGGAGTACCTGCTTATATTATCAAAAACTCCTTTCTAGGAAAAAAAATAACTACACAACCATTTCTTTATTTTCCAAAATTATTGGGATGTATGGATGATGGAAAAGCAATTGAACACTTGATCAATAAAGCAAAAAGTTTAGGCAAAGAATGGTATGTTGAATACAAATCACACAAAAAACTTAGTTCTCAAATAAGCAAAAATCTTGGAATTAAAACCGTATCTCCATTAATAGATTCAACATTATTTTTAGAAAATTCATATGAAGATCAAATTAAACATTTTCAAAAAAGATTTTTAGTAAATATTAAAAGTAAATCAAAAAAATTAGAAGAAAAAAATATTATAATTAAATCTGCAGAATCTGAGCAGGAAGTAAAAAAATTCTATGATTTACTTTGTAAAAGTTATAAAAATAAACATCGAATTCTTTGTCATCCTCAAAGTTTATTTCTAAATTTGTTTTTGACTTTAAAAAAATCTAATTCCATAGATTTCATTTTAGCTATAAAAAATGAAGATGTTTTAGCTGGAATAATAGTCTTGAAAAAAAATTCTACATGGAATTATTCTTGGGGTGCATATGATGAAAGTTTACAAAATAGAAATTTGAATTTAAATACATTATTAATTAATTCTGCAATAAAAGAAGCTATTTCTAAAAAAATAAAAATTTTTTCATTTGGAAGTACTAGTGTTACCGACAAAAATCTTTTGATGTATAAAACACACTGGGGTTGTTTTCACGAACCGATTTACTATCATTATTGGAATAAAGAGCCCAATGTGCTTGACGTGAATGAAAAATATTACAAACTTCGTTCATTATTTCGAATCATACCATTACCAATTTTTAAATTCCTTTCAAAATATTTACCTCCTCGTCTGGCTTGATGTTATTCCTAAATTAATTCCATAATATCATATAACTATTACAAAATTTTTCTAGTTGTAATTTATTCCAACTGGTTCTGTTGAAGAATATGGAATTTAAACAAACTTTTAACCTGTATTTTCATAATCGCAGGTTATATTGATAGATAAAGAATGGGATGACTTTGTAGAAAATGAAACATCTTCTGGTATATTGCATGATAGACAATTTATAGAATTACTATCCAAAGAATGGAAATGTACGCCATGCCATAAAGTTGTTAATACAAATGATGGTAAGATGGCGGTTCCTGGATATATTATTGATAAATCAATTTTTGGCAAAAAAATCACTACACAGCCATTTCTATACTTTCCAAAATTATTGGGAAAGATAGACGAGAAAAAAGCTATTCAATATTTGATATCTGAAGCAAAGAAATTAGGAAAAAATTGGTTTGTAGAATATAAATCTGAAAATGATTTTAGTATGGAAACCAAGCAAAAATTTGGAATTAAAACAATTAACCCCTACATATATTCAACTTTATTTTTAGAAAATACTTATGAAGAACAAACAAAAAAGTATCAGAAACAGTTTTCTAAAGATTTACGAAGAAATCTTCGCAGGATAGACCAGGCAAATATTATAATCAAGCATGCAGAAACAGAAGAAGAAGTAAAACAATTTTACATGATGCTTTGTAAATCATATAAAAATAAACATAAAATACTTTGTCAACCAGAAAATTTATTTTTAAATATTTTTAGAGAATTAAATGAAAAAGTTGAATTCATCATCGCAACTAAAAATAAAGAAGTTTTAGCAGGAATAGTGGCTTTCAAAAAAAAAAATCATTGGGATTATTCATGGGGGACATCATCATTAACAAAATTTAGATCTTTAAGCTTAAATTCATTATTAATAGATAGTATGATAAAAGAAGGAATTTCAAAAAAAATTAAAACCGTATCGTTTGGGGCGTCAGGTTACGCAGACAAAAGTTTACTTATGCATAAAAAACACTGGGGTTGCGTAGAACAACCAATCTATTATCATTATTGGAATAGAGATCCAAATTTTAAATTTGATGAATCAAATTATAAAAATGCAAGAAATATTTTTCAAATTATGCCACTTCCAATATTTAAAATAATTTCAAAGAAAATCATTCCTAGGCTAATATGATAGATTGATTGGAAGTTCTAAATATGTGATTATGTCCTAGTTTTCTATCGCTTATCTTATATTATAATAAATTTTTTTATTAATAGTGTATATTTAATGTCTAATTCTGTTTCTGTCATAATCCCTACTAAAAATGAAATAGATGCAATTAAACAAATTCTTCCTCAAGTAAATCAAGATTGGGCAGATGAATGGATATTGATTGATGGAAATTCAACTGATGGAACTGTAGAAGAAGCAGAGAAGTTAGGATTTAAAGCAATTCGACAAAAAGGGGATGGACTAGGTGATGCGTATAGAGAGGCAGTTAAAGCTGCATCATGTGAAAATATTTTATTTTTTAGTCCAGACGGAAATGCTCCTCCAGAATATATTCCTAAATTAATAAAGAAAATGAATGAAGGTAATTATGATATTGTACAAATTTCAAGATTTGGAAAAAATGGTAAAAGTGAGGATGATACTCCTCTTACAGCTTTTGGAAATAGAATGTTTACTTTTTTAGCAAATTGTTTTTTTGGAGGAAAATTAACTGACACTTTATTTGGTTTTAAAATAATTAAAAAGAAAGTTTTTCAAGAGATAAATCTTGATGCTGAATTTTTGACATTAGAACAACAAATGAGTATTAAATCCATGAAATTACACTTAAAAATTGCAGAAATTGATGGAACTGAGCCAAAGCGTGTTGCTGGTGAGGCTAAAATGAGACCATTTGTCACTGGAAGACAACTCAGTTTACAAATAATTAAAGAATTCATTTTTTGGAAAAACTAATTTCTAAGATAAGTTAAAATTTCTTATAATTTTGTCTCTTTAATATGCCAAAGATAGAAAATAAATGGGATTCACTATATGATCCTGGAAAGCAAACTTGGTTTACAAAATTAGAAGAAAAAGCAATCAATTGGTATTTTTCTAGAATGTTTGGAAAAACAATCCTTTCAGCATCTGGAGTTAAATCTGGAAAAATTTTCGAACCAGGCTGTGGCTCTGGTATGACTTGTGTCCAATTTGCACAAGATGGATTTGATGTTACTTTAATGGATTTATCTCCAAATGCTCTAAAAAAAGCATTAACTACATTTCAGAATTTTGGACAATCATGTAAATTTACCATAGGTGATCTATTCAATCTCCCATTCCCTGATGAAGAATTTGATGTTGTGTTTAATCAAGGAGTAATGGAGCATTTTAAAATTGCTGGAATTAATCCTGATATTGGAATACAAGAAATGTTACGAGTTGTTAAAAAAGACGGTACTCTTGTGATACTTGTACCTGCTTTTTTCTCTCCATTATTTTTTATACACAGATTTTTTAAATCATTTAATTTAATAGAAAAATACTGGCCATATGAAGATCAAGAATTTCTTCACAAACATGAATTATATGACATGATGAAAAGTGGCGGGTGTAAAAATATTGTTGTTAGGAGAGTTTGGAAATCTTTCTTTTTTTCAGTAGTTGGATACTGTAAAAAATAATTTTATTTACAATTACATATATTTGAGTCATAATTTGGTTGTTTATTGAATTTAACAACTAAAAAAATTATTGTACTTTTGATACTTGTCGTTCTAATATCTCTAGGATTAAAATTATATTATATTGATTTTTCAATACCATACAATACTGACAATTTAGGTTATATTTTACGTGGATTCGCTCATCTAAATGGTGATTTTAATCAAACACCTGACAAAGGATTGGGATGGTCATTATTTATTTTCCCATTTTTTAATTTAATAGAATCTGATAATTTATTAGATTATTCTAATTTGGTAAGAATAATTAGTTTAGTTGTAAGTTCTGCATCAATTCCTATGATGTATATGCTAAGTACAAGATTCTTTGAGAGAAAATATTCCCTTGCAGCAGCATGTCTTTTTGCTTTTGAACCTCATTTGAATTATTATTCTGGACTTGGATTGGCTGAACCTTTATACATTTTAGCGATTATTGTGACCTTTTATTTTGTTATTAGTAATAATGCTAAAATGATTATTCCAGCTTTAATGGCTTCGTCTATAATCTGGTGGACTAGAATCACTGGATTGGTGATTCTAATACTTACAACTATTGTATTTTTTATTGTACACAAAAGAAATCCCAAAAATATTAAATTTTATTTATTAGGTCTTGCTCTTTTCTTTCTTATAATTTCTCCAATGTTAATTCAAAGAGATTTACAATTTGGAGATCCAACATATTTTTACTATAATGATAAAATATTCGTAGATAACTATGATATGCTTATTATTTTAAATTCTGAAAATAATGGTTCTGCACTTAATTATATTGAAAAAAATGGAATTTTTTCATTTACTGAACGATTTATTTTTCAAGGAATTGCAAATTCAGTTGAAATTTTATTTAAACTCTCACTCCCCTACTTGATAATATTGGCGCCAATTGGATTTTTATTTTCTCTTCGTGCTTTTGATCAAAAACAAAATTTAATTTGGGCCAATTGGATTTTCATTCTAGGAAATCTTGCTGTTTTAATTGTAGTTATTGCAACTGTTCCTGAAAGAAGATTTTTACTTTTACTATATCCATTTTTAATAATTTTCTCTATTATTCCTATTCAAAGACTTGTGGAATATGGTTTTAGCACTTTTTCATTTAGTCAAAAACAGAAAAATATTTCATTATTTTCTATTCTTGTGTTAGTTTTAGTTTTGTCAATTGGATTTACTGTTAATCAGTATGATCGACCCAATGTAATTTTTGAGAATGAAAAATTAGAAGTAGCTCATTTTATGACTGAAAATCTTGACGGTGTTGTTCTTGATGGAAATGGTCCCGCATTTGAATACGTATCTTATGTCTTGCTAAATGAGCCTCATGGTAATTTTAAAGATCAAAATATTATTGATCCTAATCGATATCATAGTGAAATAAATCCAAATTTTCAACGAAGTTATATTTATGCTGAATCAATTGAAAATCTTTTAACTGTTAGTGATATAGACAGTCTTCATTATATTGTTAGTAATGAAAATGCAGGATTTTTCCACACATATGTAAATGAGATATATTCTAATGAAGAAAAATATCCCTACCTCACAAAAATCTTTGATTCAAATGAACAAGGAATGAAATTTTTAAAAATTAAAATTTTTGAAATAGATTATGCGCAATTTAGGGCTCCATAGAACTTAATGTGTTGAATTCATCAAAGTTTATTTTAAAAATTTTTGCATGATAATTTTTATACCCTATATCTTTAGAGTCAAAAATTTTATGTAAATATGGATAACTCTCTTCATTTTGAAACACATCATCTAAAAATTTAGATCGCCAATCTCCTTTATCTACAATCACATATTCTAATCCATTTTTTTCATTTTTAGAAATATATTCTTGAAAAGTTTCATAATTATCTGGATATATCGCAATTATTGACGGTGGAAGGTCTTTTCTCAATATTGGAAATTCATTAGCTTCTATAATTCTTAAACTATCTAAATGACCGCCTTGAGAATAGTATGTTATAACTTTGGTTAATGTTGTTATTTCTTTTGCAACTTCATATGCTTCTACTTGATTTACATCATCACTATTTTTGTATTCTATAAAAGCTACTGTGGAACAAATAATTAAAATAGAAATCAAAATCAGGAATAATTTTTTAAATTTTATTTTTTCAGTAATATTTTTAATAAAATATACTGAAAATAAACAAAATATTGGAAAAATTGGAAGTAAATATCTTACTTCCTGAAAATTTCTTGAATATGCATAAAATGCAGGTATTAGCAAGACAATAACAATACTAAAGAAAATCAAAAATTCTGATATTTTTTTTTTTGAAACCATTACGTATATTCCAAGTGGCATCAAAAAAGTTAGTAATGGTAATGTTGATAATCCTAAAAATTTAAACATGTTGACAATACCAGTTTTTAAGAAATTAATTATTTCTTCATTTTTATTTTTGTTCTCTTCAATTACATTACTATAATAAATTGGACCCGATGCTACATTGCTAATCAATCCATCAGAACCTGTAAGATCAGTTTTCATCATTCCCCAAGGAATTATAATTAAAAGAAAGACTGTGACAGCAATAAAATATTTTAGTATGGTTCTTTTTGAGAATCTAAATCTATAAAAATATAGTAATGAAATTGGTACAAATAATAATAGACCTTCATATCTTACTATTGAAATAATTCCTATAATTGCAAATGTGATATATGGATAATTTTTACTATGTTGAAAAAATGTATACATCATTAATATTATACTTAAAATATAAATTGGTTCTGTAATTCCTAAAATTGAATTTTCAATAATTCTTGGATTAAAGGTAAAAAGTAAACCTGCAATAATTGCATATTTTTTCTCAACAAAAATCTTAGAAAAGTAATACATTGGAATAATTGTAACAACTGAAATAATTACTCCCAAATATTTTTGGAGATTCATATAATCTAGATAATTATCAGATGAAAAAATCATGAAAAATATTGAAAGAAAAGATGACCATCCCGTGTTTGGAAAAGTACATCTCCATCCACATTCTAAATTAGGAAAAGTACCAGTAATTGAAGTGTCAATTGCATACCAAAAATATCCTGAAGCATCTCCTGTAACTGGAGCTCCTAAATCAATCCAAATAATTCTTAGAAGAAAACTAACTGCACAAATTACTCCTAAGATAATCCAGGTATTATTAAAATAACTTAAAATATTTTGTTTAGATTTTTTTGTATTACCTTGATTCAATTTATACTCCTTTCATAATTTTTTACTGTTAATCCCAAATAGATTGCTTTTGAAATAGTTGATAAAACAAAAGACATGGCTATTCCAATAGTTCCATACATTGAGCCTAAAGTGAGTATTCCCGATATTATAATGATTAAACCTATAATATTTCCTATAAGAACTAATTTACTTTTTTCTTTTGATAAAAGCCTTGAAGTACAAATTGTAGTTATAGTTATTGGAATAATGCTTAGACTCATAATTTGTATTGCTATTCCTGCATCCACATACTTTGGGAAAAAATTTGGAATTACTAAAGGTGACAAAAATATTCCTAAAACAGATACTATCACAGAAATAATAAGTACAATTTGAATCAAAAATTTATTCTGAATTCCACTTGATTCTTGTGGTAACAAAAATTTGAATAATATTGTTGTAAATATTGTAAATATTGTAATTACTTGAAGAGCTAAACTATAATTTCCAAGTACTGCACTACCAAGTAAAGGCACTACAATAATTTTATCTAATTGATTTCCAAAACTACCAGCCAAATACATAATATAGTTATGTGATAGAAAATTTGATTTTTCTTTAATTAATTTAAAATTTATTGGAACCTCTTTGAAAGTTTTAACAATTCGTATTAAATATCCTGCATATGAAATTGCTAATGCGTATATTATTCCAGATGGACCAAATGCATAAAGAAATCCAATTCCTAAAACTAATGTTAAAATTTTTTGTAAAATATTATATTGTGCATATTTAAAAAATTGTTTTTTCCCTAACAGTTCTCCTATGGACAAAGTATTGATAACAAAAGCAATAGCAATAATCCCTATATCGATCCTTTGGAAAAAAATAATTAAACACAGTGATGTTATTGAACTAATTCCAAGAGAAATTACATTTAATCCTGATTGAATTTTGTGCCCCTTTGCAGTTAATACTGTAATGGAATTTTGTGTTCCAAATAATGCAATTGATGATCCAATAGTTGCCATTGCCAAGAAAAAATGAATATCGCCATATTCATTTGGTTCAATAATTGATGCTAAATAAAACCAGAAAATCGATGATATGATTACTCCTGATATATCTCCAAAACCAATTAATCCTAAACCTCTCACTTGTTCAAGTTTTTGACGTAGATTATTCCAAAAATTCATGATATTAAATAATGAAAACTATGTATTTCTATTATCTTGTACTACACTTACTAACGAGTATAATAAAATTGCAGAAATCATTAATACGGCTCCTAGTATTACAGTTCCAATTCCTACTAGTGCAATATTTGTAACTACTCTTGTTTCTTCTGCATAAATTTGAAAAGTCCAGATCAAAAATGATAGCCCAACTAAAAGAAAAATTACTGCTGGAATCCCATAAAATTTCAATGGATGTTGTATTGAAGTATATTTTATTGTACTTAATAAAACAGATGTTCCATGAGATACTGGATTATGAGTTGATGTATCTTTACCATATAGGATTTGTATTGGAACTTCAACAATTCTAAATTCTTTTTGATGACTTTTAATTAATATCTCAGTTGAAATACCCATTCCACTATCTGTTAAACTAATATTTTGTAAAACTTTTTTTTGATATGCTCTTAATCCACTTTGAGAATCAGTAAGATTTTCTTTAATTGACATATTGGTTACTTTTGTCAAAACCTTAACTCCTATTTTTCTATACTTTGGCATGTTTGTTTCATTTTTCAAAAACCTAGATCCAATTACTACTTCTGCTTCTTGATCTATAATTGGTTTAGTAAGACTCATGATATCTTCTGGTCTATGTTGACCATCTGCATCAAATGTTACTAATACTTCTGTTCCTTTTTTCTTTGCTTCATTAAAAATAGATTTTATTGCTTCACCATAGCCGCTATTTTTTTTATGTGAAATAACCTTAGCACCTAACCCTTCTGCAATTTCTTTTGTAAGATCCGTTGAACCATCGTCACATACAATAATATCATTTGTAATTTTTTTAAGAGTAACTATTACTTTTCCAATGTTCTTCTCTTCATTAAAAGCTGGAATGCCTATGGTTATATTCATATTATTAGATCAGTTTTTTGTCAAAATTTGATTATTTAAGACTTATCTAATTTTATTAATTTTAAAGATAATTATTTAAGTAAATTTTAATTAAAATAATGTATTTATTGAAATTAATTTTTCTATCAATAATATTCTCTATTGGAGTATTTGGTAATGCTTACGCACAAGAGTCTAGTCAAGAAATTGTAGAAATTAACCAAAATTCTTACAATCCTGGTTGTGAATTAACCGATTCTTGTTTTAATTCCACAATTTTACATATTGATAAGGGTGATTCTATCAAATGGATCAATAATGATGATGCATTACACAATATTGTCAGTGGTACACCTGGTGATGGAACTAATGACATTTTTACAAGTCCTCTTTTAGAAACGGGAGAATTTTTTGAATTTACTTTTGAATCCAATAATTCAGTACAATCCTATTTTTGTAGTATTCACCCATGGATGATTGGTTATGTTGTTGTAGGTAATGTTGAATTTGAAAAACCACTTTTAGAAAAAATAATTGACGAACCAATTATTTTTGATAATTTTAAATTTGAAAAATTTATTTCAGGATTATCTACCCCCATATCTATAACTTTTTTAGATGATACTCTTTTAATATTACAAAAAAATGATGGAAAGATTCTATCTTTTAAAGATGGAGAACTAAATACAGTTCTTGATCTTGAAGTTAGTAATTATGGTGAACAAGGATTGTTAGGAATTACAAATGTGGATTCTACAGTATACATTTTTTTAACAGAAGCATTTCATGATGGAGGATTAGCAACAGGTAATAAAATATACAAATTTGAATGGAATGGAGAATTTTTAACACAAAAAAAATTACTTAAAGAATTACCTGCAGATGAAGTAACTTACAATGGTGGTGCGATGGTAAGTGATAATTCTGGAATTGTTTTTGCAGTAACAGGAGAAGATTATAAAGCTGGAGTTTTACAAAATTATTTGCCTGAAGATAGCTTTAGACATTTTAGTCAAGGTACACGTTCTGATGAAG
>Ga0308019_10002437_pt1 | contig 10617 bp, 9 predicted proteins | sample Neamet284_FD_203135 | JGI IMG/M metagenome (GOLD analysis project Ga0308019, IMG submission 203135) | Marine microbial communities from water near the shore, Antarctic Ocean - #284 | ecosystem: Environmental > Aquatic > Marine > Unclassified | place: Southern Ocean | collected 2014-10-01
GCAAATCATCTTCCCAGCAAACACATACGAAGATGACAATGTCCTCGGTGTGGCAGTTGACGCTTCGACCATTGCCATCTTTGGTGACTCGGTTGATGATGCAGCTGGCTTCTTCAATCGCCCTTCTGCTGAAGAGGTTGAAAACAGCGTTCTCGTGCACGAAGCAGGCCACCTGCTTGGTCTGGTGAACCTCGTCTACACTTCACCTGCTGATCATGAAGACAGCGATAACAAAGGCCACTCCAACAACGATAACTCAGTGATGTATTGGGCCATCGAATCACGATCTGTTGGTTCGTTCATCTCGGGTGATTTACCAACAGAGTTTGATCAGGATGATCTTGACGACCTCACGGGTTTGCTCAGTGGCGACATCGAGTCATCGAACCAGTTGTGGCGTCCTTAAATTTCAGCATCTGTGCCAACCTTGGTTGCAGCACTCCATGCATCATAGATTGAGAACAACCAAAGTCCAACCCAAAGGACCAGCGTAAGGGCCAGTGGGATTTGTAGAAGGAACCAGTCGAAACCTCGGCGGTGCTGCCGATTGAAGTGGTGTCCGAGAAACAGGAATGGTATTGCTGCAAGCAAGGCCGCTACCAAGGGTCGCAGTGTTCCCCATGCTCCAACACCAAATGTGATTTGGCGCCAAACTTCTCGAATGAACCGTACATCCCGTCGGTCAGTTAGTTGGCTCTTTTCAGGAGCAGAAAACTGCACAACCATGTCATCCACTTGATTCATCCCCCCTTCGCCTTGTTCGTTGGTGTCGTCTCGTCTTTGTCAAGATGACGCCTCCAAAAGCCCATGATGATGAAAAACCTCCACGATTAGGACAGACCGTGAAGCGTCTGCTTGTGACCGGATTCGAACCCTTTGGCGGTGCAGATGTGAACGTCTCCCAAGATGTTCTTTCAGCGCTTCAATCGAAAGTATCTGCCGCAGATCCCTGGGCGCATCTCCGCCCGTCACCGATCGATCCGATTGAAGTGGAATTGGAACGCATCGTACTTTCAGTCGATGAGGTTGGAAGCTTACATGTTGCCAAGCGACTTCAAGCAGGTGATTCTTGGGACGCTATTCTCCACCTTGGCGTGTGTGGGACATGCACTGTGCCCCGTTTAGAAATGCGAGCCCAAGACGTCCTCGACATGCGAATTCCAGACAACAGTGGCCGACAACTCCAGGCCACACCACTCTCTGGGCAAGGCGACGTTTGGAGCACAGCCCCAATCCGGCAATGGATGCGAGGCTGGGAGACTGCAGCTGAACTTTCCGTTGATGCTGGGACTTACTTGTGCAATGAAACATTGTATCGCACTCTTGATGCTCTCCCACATCCAAGTGTTCCAGTTTTGTTTCTCCATTTGCCTAAAGAGGAGCACTATGAACTTTCAAAAAGTACCTCTCTGGTGAATGAAGTTCTTGCACGACTGGTTCACAAGCCCGTCATCGAGGTTGCTGGGGCTTTGTTCATTCAAGACGGTGAATTCTTGTTGGCCCGTCGTGCTCCACACGAACAGCACCCCGGGACATGGGAATTTCCAGGTGGGAAATTGGAGCAGAATGAATCCTTCGAGCAAGCCATCATTCGAGAAATTCAAGAAGAACTGGCATGGGATATCAAAACGGAGCCTTCCATTGGTACGTGGCACCATGAGTTGGATTCCTTTTGTGTTGCTCTGAGCATCATGCCGTGCCGTTTCTCTGGGGAAACACCCCTTCTCGAGGTGAATGAACATTGGACTTCACACGATCGAGTCGAATGGTTCAGTCCAAGTTCAAGCACAGCGCTCGAGTGGACCGGTTCAGATCACCTCGTGGTGAAATGGCTCGTGGAACAGAACCTGCTTGCCTAAACCCAGGTGCTTGCTTCGCCGTCTTTTTCCATGGCACGGTCATCATTGACCGACCTGGGTACCGAGTCTCGTCCTTTGTGCCACGTCGCAGCATGAAGCCAATCGTGAAGCGCAGAAGAAGTGAGTGTGACTTGAATCACACCACCGAGGGGTGATTCATCTGGGAGTGGAAACGCCACTTTGGAAGCCAATGCGGCTTGCCTTGAGAGAAAGAAAACCGTGCTTTCACCGCTGAGATTGCGCCCGATTGCATCGAGGGCAGTGTCGAGGATGCGTTGGGTGTGCAACATCATCAGAAATTGGTCAATGGGGACCTGTTCAGCAGACCATACTGTATTGCTTGCCTTACCAAATTCAGGATGGACAGCATCCTCCGGGAGGGGGAATGCAGGGAACAGCGCATGGACTGCGTCGGCCACTTTATTCGGATCATCAGCGCCTTCAAGTTTCGTTTCAATACGAACATGCACGTCTTCATTGATTCCGTTCAATCGGACAAGAGGATGGTCCATGTCTTCGGCTGAACGAAGGTTGCACATGAACATGCCTTTCGGGATTGAAGAAAGCGAAGAGGTGAAATTCTCCGAGAGAAACCCAACATCATGGGGGAGGGCTTTGAACCGAACATCGTCACTGTTCTTCCCGTCCTCAATGAAGAGCAACACATCGAGGCATGCCTTGATGCGTTAATTGCACAAACATACCCTTCTGCAAAGCATTCGGTGCTTGTGATGGATGGCGGCTCATCGGATCGAACCAAGGTGCTGGTTGAAGATGCCATTCAACGGTCTGTTGCCGCTGATGGCCCGAAGATCGAACTGCACCATAACCCTGGTAAATTTGTGGCTCAAGGACGAAACCGAGCGATGAGTTTGCTTCACGATGATGTGACCCATGTTCTCGAACTCATCGGTCACAGCACGGTTTCTCCAACTCATTTGGAACAACTTTCAATGGAATGGCAACGCATCAGCCAGATTGAACAACGCCCGTTGGGGGCGCTTGGGAGTCGAGTGGTGCCACGGCAAGGTGAATTACGCACCGTTGAATGTTGGATTGAAGCAACCCTCAGTTCTCCCTTTGGAAGCGGTGGTGGACAATTTGACACCTTCACAGAAGCCACGCCATGTCGCATTCCTGCTTTCGTATTGCACGAGCGTTCAGCTCTGGCGGACGTAAATGGGTGGGATGAAGCCTTTATTTCAAGCCAAGACAGTGATTTGTCAATGCGGCTCTCAGCAGCAGGATATGCATTGTGGCGAACCCCGAAGACGCAGGTTCACATGACCAAGAGATCCGGTTTGCAACGATGGTGGCGAATGGGTCACAGGTATGGATTCTGGAGGACGAAAACGGTTCTTAAACATCCAGCACGGGCGAGCCTTCGAGAATACCTGCCATGGTTTGGCTTGATGTTGACCGTGGCGCTTTTTGCCCTCCAACATCCATTCGCACCCCTACCATTGGTGGCTTACATGTTCGTTTTGTCAATCGAAGGGGTGCGCATGTCCCTCCGGTTTCAGCGGTTCTCGTTATTGATTGGCGTCCCAATTTGCATGATGGTTCTGCATGCGAGTTTTTCGCTCGGCCTTGTCGATGGATTGTTTCGTAAAGGCGGCGCAGCATCCGATCGATGAATTGTCGCGAAGCACACAACGGGAACATACATGAGGCGAGGTTCTGACCAACGGAAGGGATGGCAATGGCAAGTGAACGTAGTGCAACCTCCAAGGGCATTGCTGCTCTGCCACTTTTGCTGATGGCATTGGTTCACCTCACGGTGACACCGCTTCGTGAAATGTTCAAGGTTGAGTCAACGCTCATGTATGCCTGGTATGCGATTGCCCTCACTCTTGCCGTCATCTTGTGGAGGAAATCCTCAATGGTACGCGACCATGAATTCCACCGTTCTCAAGTCATGAAGCGAATGAAGAAGGTCTACGATGCTGAGGAAGCAGGCGTTTGGCAAAGCAACGCAGCCTTGGGTTCCGAACTGTCTGCTGATGCCCAACTCAAACTTCAGGGCCAAGTTGCAAGCATTGATGGTGAAGCACCTGAAATGACGGTTGACCAAGACGATCGGGTCGATGTAACCATGCTCACGGATGCGAACCATATTCAACGGGCCAACCGCAGCATGAACGGTAAGGAATCTTTTGGGGAGCAAGGGACTGATTCAACAATTGGTGCAGTTCGCAAAAAGTCTCCAATGGATTCGGTTCTCGATTTCCTCGGTGGTCTCTTTGGACGACATGACGCAGCACAGCGGCGCGAAAACCGCCGACAATCACGCTTGCAGGCTGCTGCTTCTGCCGATCCTGTGACCGCCCAACGACCGGTTGCACCGCTACGCACTTCAACCCAATCCCAAGAAGACAACACTTTGAAACTGACTTCGATGAGCGACGAGGGTGGCATTGATTCAACAGTGAACGCTACTGGTGAGGTGGTTATGGGCTCTGGGACTGCTTCTGAAGCGGCAAATGTTTACGCTTGGGACAACCCTGCGGCCAACAGCAACTCAAACAGCATTGAGTCAATGGCCATGCTCTCAACTCCACTGTCCACCTCAGCCCCAATTATCCAACCCGTACATGTTCAAGGCCTTCGTTGCAAAGGTTGTCAAAATCCTGTGCCCGAGGGAGAGCGCTTCTGCCCTCATTGCGGCCTCGATGTGTGATTGCCTCCTACGAGAAGTTGAAAGAGGGCCTACGACACGACCCAGCATTGGGTGATGGTGATGTCTGGTAAGCGTGACTATTACGAAGTTCTTGGCGTTGAAAAGAACGCTACGGAAAGCGACTTGAAAAATGCTTTTCGAAGCCTTGCTCGAAAGTACCACCCAGACCGAAGCACTGAGGAGAATGCTGAAGATAAATTCAAAGAAATCCAAGAGGCTTATGCTGTTCTTTCGGATGCAGAAAAGCGTGCTCAATTCGACCGCTTTGGCCACGATGGCCCATCAGGTTCACCGTTCAGTGGCTTTGGTGGTGGCGGTTTCAACGTCAATTTCGAAGACATTATGGGTGGGGATTTCTTTTCCAACATCTTTGGCGGTGGCGGTGGCGGCGGTGGTGGACGATCTGGTCGTCGACGTGGCAGCGACATCCGCCTCCTTCACACAGTAAGTTTGGCTGACATCTATTCTGGGAGCACCGAAGAAACTGAACTTGAACTCCCGACCTCCTGTGAGGATTGTGACGGCAGTGGTGCGGAAGGTGGCAAAACCAAAACATGCTCTGATTGCAGCGGGCAGGGACGCGTTCGAATGCGTCAAAGTGTTGGACCATTTGTTCAAGACGTGGTGCGCGAGTGCCCCACATGTCATGGTGCAGGCCAAACATCAGCCGTCTCATGTTCTCCTTGTGATGGGACAGGGCAAGCGATGAAGTCCACCACCCTTCGATTTAACGTTCCAGCAGGATCCGAAGAAGGGACTCGACTGCGCATGCGAGGTCGTGGTCAACCAGCTCCTCAAGGCAAAGGGCAACAAGGTGATCTTTTCATTGAAATTGAAGTTGAAGAACATCCATGGTTTGAACGCTCTGGACCTGATTTGATCATGTCCTTGCCTTTGGGTTATGCCGATTTGGTGCTTGGCACTTCCATCACCATCGAGCACCTTGATGGAAAAGATCTGACCATCAAAATCCCAGCAGGAACCAACTCAGGTGAAACGCTTGAAATTCGAAAACGTGGCTTGCCTGGTCGCCGTTCAGGTGGCAGAGGCGACGTGATTGTTCTGGTGAAGTTGCACATGCCGAAAAAACTGGACAAGAAAACCAAGAAAGCCCTTCTGGAAATCAAACCTTCACTGGCGCCAAAGGACATGCTTGAACGCATCAAGCGAGACGCCGATGAGCGACGAAAGTGATCATTCTTCTTCACGGTTCTGAATGTGAAGAGTGTGCGGGATTCGTGCAGCCATTGGTTCCCCATCACATCGACCATTGAGTTCGATGTCGACGCTGGTTGCAGAACCCCTCAGTTCGAGTGTCAGGAAGGTAAGGTTCCCAGCACGCATTGTATCGACAAAAATTTCTTCACCACGGTGCAGGAATTTAGGCTCGACGCCAACGACCTGCCAGGCTTGGCCTTCCGGTGCGTCAAATCTGAGTGCTGCTAACTCCCATTGGCCTTCGAGAACATGAATGCCGACCATGATTGGATGGGTGTTTTCGTTTTTTGCTAACCTTGAATCAAGGGACCAAACAGCCATGGCAAGGCCATCGGTTCGGTGTTCTCCATCGGTTGGTCCCCACGTTGAGCATGCTGTTGCCCAATCGAGTTGTGCGATCGCCTGAAGTGATTTATCCAGTGACTTTCGCAGTGATTTTGGAGCGGTCTCTCCGGTATCCATCTGTGATTTGAACCAAGCGAGCTGCTCTGTTTTTGTCGACATCTCACGTGCTAAATTCCGGGTCGTTACGAATGTAACTGCAAAGTAAAGGCAGGGGAGCAAGAACAACAGCCCCATGACCCAACGAGCGACTCCGCCCCACATCACGGTGGCTTCATCAGGTGGGAAGTAAGGTTCATCGCCTTCGTCAATTATTGTGTAGCCGGTTGAGATCATGTAGCTGACTGGGTCGACGTGCTGGCCCCATGTGTGGTTGGTTGCGTTGGCCGCATCGGTGTGAGAGACTCGAATAAAATGAGTTCCTGGGGTCAATTCTAATGCACTCTGTAATTTACCATTGACGCGTTCGAGGTCGCGGAAATCGACCACTTCCCATGAAACTTGGTCGATGTCCCACATTTCGAGACGGAGAACATCTAAATCCTCACTTACCACCTTCACTTGGACGAGATGAAGGGATTCTTCATACCCTTCAATCTCAATCTTATACACGTCCGCAGTGTCGTGGATGGCAAGGGTTAATTCTCCTGCCACTGGGTCACTTGGTGCATGTAATTCAGGCCAAGAATTGTTCTCCATGAGGGGGCTGGACGGGCGGAGGGAGGGTGCATCAAAGTCCCCTCCAAGGTCTGCAAAATCCACCGTGCTGACTTCCACTGCGAACCGTTGCCCTTCGAGCTGGAGCCGATAAGCAGAGGCGTTTGGGTATGGGTAGAGATGCATTGGGTCATCTGTGGAGAAGTGAACCGTCGTGCTCGACAACCAATCGCCGTTGACCAGTTGTTCCCAATGGCCAGTCACGTTTCGATGAAGTGCCTCAGCAATCAGTGCCTGTGTGTCATTGGTTGCGATGACGATGTTCTTGGCATGGTGGCCCTCAATGATCGTGGTGCCTGAAAGTTCAATCACCTGTGGTCCAGCATCAGGTGAATGAAGCACCCTCTTCAATGCGTAGGCCGTGTTTGGAGATTGACTGGAAATCTTCAGGATGAACCTTCCATCGTTGTCGGCATGCCAGTACGTCGATGCCGGTTGGTCGTTGATTGGGAGTTGGTTAACTTGCGTGGTGGTTATGTCCAGCAATTGTTCTTCATCACCTTGGTGGAAGACTTCCAAAAACAGGTCTGAGGTGGCATGGAGCAACTGGAGTTCCATGGTGGTGCCCGCAGTCACCGGTACCGACACATGTTCCGCCAGGTTCTGATCCAAGACTCCGACGATGAATTCATCCGAGATGAATTCAGTGGAAGGTATTGAATCAAGGCTTTGAATCAAGTTCAAGCAAGAGGTTTCTGCATCACACACCCATGCAGGTTCAAACGCCAGAGGTTCACCAGGGCTTGGGCGGACGGTGGGATTTTGTTCAACGATTGTTTCAATCAGCGAGAAAGCGACAAATTCTTCGATGGGCGAGATGATGGACATTGTCGCTGTTCCATCATTGCTTGCCTGTACATTGAGGGTCGAGGTGACTTCTTGCGTTGCCCCGTCCACTTCGATCGTGACGGTGCATTGGTCGCAATCAACGCCAATGCTCGTCCATTCACCTTGACGCATGGCCCATGTTCGTTCATACGCCTGGTCTGGCATTGTGAGCACACCGATGACTCGGCCGTCGCGCACTGTCTCACGGTCAGCGGGATCTTCGTCCACAACAACGGCTTGGGCTGGAATGGCCATCGCCAATGTAAGGAACACCAAGGCCAAACCGAGGGCTTGAGCCGATGGTCGAACGCCGTCCATGAGCCTTGGTGGTGGGGGCTTGCTTTGAACTTAGGGCAGGAATTGTTTCCAATCTTTCAAGAAGCATAGGCCACAGGCCGGACCATGGACGAAGGATTGGGTCGAAGCGTTTCCGCCCGTCATCGGTTTGCTCGCCTGTGGGCTTTGGGCGATCGTAAGCAACCGATTGCGTTCACACCAGCGCTTGTGTTGCTTGATGGAGACATTGATGTCGAACCAAGTTTGGCTCCCTTTGAATCTTCCAGCACAACTGACATTCCCTCGACCTTAACCCTTCGAAGTCGTTTACCTCTTTCTCCACCTGATTTTGATAAGAACTCACCTGAATGGGAGGTTTCGGTTGGTCACGTCCTTCCTCCATCTTTGGAAGAGGCAGACGCCGGGGAACCCGCTGGGACGGCTCAACTCTTGCCTGTGTCGTGGCAACGGTTGAACCATGATGATGGACTCATGAGTCCAGACCTTCGGCCAGATGTTGTGGTTCTCGTCGATGCCTTGCAACTTGCAGCCCAGCCCGGCCGTTTGGTCGAAGCGATCACTGTCCTCAAGCGCAGGTTTCCCGGCGCTTTGTTATGGACGCCTGGTTTAGGTGGTCCCGACAACGTCGCTCTCTTGACATGGTTCGGTGTTGATTTGTTTGATCTTTCACGAAGCCGACAAGCCAACGCTGCAGGTGTTTTGCTAACCGGCCAAGGTCCACGTCATTGTGTTGAATCGATGGGAGAATCAGCTACCATGGAGAAGCAAGTGGAACATTGGAACATTGCCATCGGCGAAGTTCGTTCAGCCATGGCATCTGACCAAATGCGAGCCCTTGTCGATCGTCAATCTCTCAACAGCGCCCGTTCGGTCGAACACCTTCGTCGTCATGACGCACTCTGCGCCACTGTTCCAGGTCTGCTAAGTTCACATGTTGCTCGTATGCACGCCTTCCCGTGTCACAGTGTTTCGATTCAAACCGATCCACTGATCAGCGATTGGGAATCGTTCATGAGTGAAAAATATCAGGCGCCAGATGGTTTGGATACCATCCTTATCTTGTTACCTTGCTCAGCACGAAAGCCATACCGTCTGTCAAAATCACATGGACGGTTTATTCGAGCCATTGGTACCAGTGCCTGCCACGAAGTGATGGTGACGTCGCCTCTTGGTCTTGTGCCACGCGATTTGGAAGAAGTGTGGCCCGCTGCTCACTATGATGTCCCAGTCACCGGTGACTGGACACGTGATGAACGCAACCGCATTGAACGGATGTTCAAGTGCCTTGTCGAACGTCATGACTACAAACGCGTGATCAACCATTCTGGTATGGAATTGGCTCACGAAACAATCCCTGTTATTGATACCCGTTTAGGCGAGGGAGCAGGCAGCCATGAAGCCCTTGAGCGTTTGAGCAAAGCAGTAAGCGAAGCAGTGGATGAATTCAGTGCCCGTGGCCGTAAAAATGAACGAATGCTCCTGGATACCTTTGCCAGCGTCGCTCGCAAAACAATGCTGAGTGATGCATGGGTGGCCCCGCTGAAAGTTCGAGGAAAACCTCCACGCTATCGACTCGAAAAGGAAGGAAACCAAGTTGCTCTATGGTCGATTGACAGGGGCGGTTTTGCCCTTGCAAAATCCGTTGTGCAGGATTTAGCTTCAACGAACGCCCTTCCCGAAGTTCATCTTCACCCAGACAAACCTTGGAAAGGTGACATCTTCGGTACCATTGTCGAACGCTTTGATAAAAACATTCGATGCGGTTCGGATCTGTTGGTTTATCAAGACGGAAAGGTGGTCGGTCTCGCTCGTGCTCATGCACCTGGTTGGGAGTGGCCCGCAACGCCTGGTCGGCTGGCAAAGTCCCATCAACGGCTCTGACCTTGGTTTTCGGGGGTTCAGTGCCTCGATTGGCACCGCCTCCTAGCGTCCATATCTAGCGGAGCGATTAAGAAGGGGTGACAAGTCGCTGGTTTCCTTGGAGATGTCCTTATGGCACGTATGTACAAGTCACGCAAAGGAAAGAGCGGCTCAAGTAAGCCATTTGTGAGCGAAGCACCCGAGTGGTCCAACACGGACGCTAAGGCAGTCACTGAGTTGATTGTCGACCTCGGTAAGGCAGGAAAATCATCTGCCGATATCGGTACCATTCTCCGAGATCAACACGCTGTCCCTGACGTCCGCCTCGTGCTCGGAAAGCGCATCGGCGCTGTTCTTGCTGAGAACGACATCGGTGGCACATACCCAGAAGACATGATGAACCTCATGCGTCAAGCAGTCGGGATCATCAACCACGTCTCCAGCGGGAACCGCAAAGACCTCCACAACCAACGTTCCCTCGAAATCACTGAAGCCAAGATTCGCCGATTGGCGAACTATTACAAGAGCGAAGGTCGCTTGCCATCCGATTGGCGATACAAGCGAGAAGAGCTCCGACTGATGGTCGAGTGAGCACCACGCTTCGTTGCTTTTGCCTCGTAAGGCTGATGAACAACGCCCAACTCCTCATGTGTGGTGGCGGCTATGAATGACCTGTTAGCATCAGCCCCGTTCGAAGATGTCAAAACCCGCATCAATTCGATATGCGAAACCATTCGTGGCTCTTCAGTTGTTCACATCCACGCCCCCGCAGACGCCGTTGGCGTGCTGAGCCTTTCTTTCATCGAAGCCGCCTGC
>Ga0308019_10002443_pt1 | contig 10606 bp, 9 predicted proteins | sample Neamet284_FD_203135 | JGI IMG/M metagenome (GOLD analysis project Ga0308019, IMG submission 203135) | Marine microbial communities from water near the shore, Antarctic Ocean - #284 | ecosystem: Environmental > Aquatic > Marine > Unclassified | place: Southern Ocean | collected 2014-10-01
CACAGATGATGGTGATTATCAGATTAAGTTGCGGAAGTTAAAGGAATTTCTTGAGCAAGGTGATAAAGCAAAAGTTACCCTGCGATACAGAGGTAGAGAAATGGTGCATCAAGATTTAGGTGTGCAATTGATCGAAAGAGTAAAAAAAGATTTGGAAGATTATGGATCAGTAGAGCAGACCCCCTTATTAGAGGGTAGGCAGATGGTGATGATTCTCGGTCCAAAGAAAAAGTGAGTAACGATATAATTTTTTATGAAAAAGTTATAACAATACCCGCCTATCATGATTCAGATAATTGATATCATGTATCAGGCTTAATAAAAGGAAAGTAAAATGTCTAAAATGAAGACAAATCGAGGCGCCGCAAAAAGGTTCCGTAGAACTGGAAAGGGTGGCTTTAAACGCGCACAATCGCATCTAAATCATATCCTCACAAAGAAAAAGTCAAAGAGAAAGCGTCAGTTAGGCTTGACGCTTCAGGTGGCTGCTTCTGATGTAAAGAGCGTGCGTCGCATGCTCCCATATAGTTAATAGGGGATAGGAAAATGGCAAGAGTTAAAAGTGGTGTTACAGCGAAAGCTAGGCACAAAAAAATCCTCGGTAAAGCAAAAGGCTATTACGGAGCTCGTAGTAAATTATTTAAAACAGCGAAACAAGCGGTAATCAAAGCTGGTCAATATGCTTATAGAGATAGGCGTCAGAGAAAACGTCAATTTAGAGCGCTATGGATCGCGAGAATCAATGCAGCCTCAAGATTGCATGGCTTATCTTATAGCCGTTTAATAAATGGGCTAAATAAAGCTGAGATCATCGTTGATAGGAAGGTGCTTGCAGATATCGCTGTACATGATCCGGCTGCATTCGAGTCAATTGCAAACCAAGCAAAATCAGCCTTACAGATACTTGATTAAAGCATATTTTCGTTACACTATAGTTAACGTTTAAGTTTATGTCTTGATATGCCCAATGAACAAAATATCAGAAATTTTAAAAATATCATTACAGGAAGTTGATAAAGCACCTGATATACATAGTCTTGATTCAGTTAGAGTTAAATATGTGGGTAAGAAAGGTAAATTTACGACAAGCCTGAAGTCATTAGGTGAACTGCCTATAGATAAACGACCTGCTGCTGGTGAAGATATTAATAAAGCTAAATCAGTGTTTATGAAAACTGTTTCATTGCGTAAAGCTGAACTTGAAACAAAAGCACTAGAAGAAAATCTAAAGAAAAGTTCAATTGACGTGACTCTAGATGGTTACGCCTCTTCCAAAGGAGGTCGTCATCCTATTTCATTAACTAGATTGAGGATTGAAGAGATTTTCCAGAATGCAGGTTTCGAGGTTAAATCTGGACCAGAAATTGAAGATGATTACCATAATTTTACCGCATTAAATATTCCGGATAATCATCCCGCTAGAGCCATGCATGATACGTTCTACCTTAATAATGGAAAATTACTCAGAACGCATACTTCACCAGTCCAGATTCGCTCATTACTAGAACTGGGGGCGCCGATAAGGATTATTGCACCTGGACGTGTTTATAGATGTGATTCTGATCAAACACATACACCAATGTTTCATCAAGTGGAAGGACTGGTAATAGGAGAGAATGTAAGTTTTGCGAATCTCAAAGCCGTACTTCATGAGTTTGTAGCATGCTTTTTTAATAAGGATGTAGAGTTACGTTTTAGACCATCGTATTTTCCGTTTACAGAACCCTCAGCAGAGGTAGATATTTATTGGGGAAAGGGTAAATGGTTGGAAATTCTTGGTTGTGGGATGGTTCATCCTAATGTCTTGATAAATGCTGGGGTAGACCCTAAATTATATAGCGGCTATGCATTTGGTATGGGGGTTGAGAGGTTGGCAATGCTTCGTTATCAAGTTGAAGATTTGAGGGTATTCTTTGACAATGATTTATCATTCTTGCGGCAGTTTAATTAAGTGTTGGTATAGATAGATGAAATTTTCTGAAGCATGGTTAAGAGAAATCATTAATATTGACTTATCAAGTGAGGAGCTTTCGGCAAAACTCACGATGATAGGGCATGAGGTAGATTCATTTGAAGTTGACGGAGGTGGGCTCGAAGGTATTTTAATTGCTCAAATTGTCTCTTATGAAAAACATCCCAATGCCGATCGATTAAATGTTTGCCAAGTGACAACTGATGGTAAGAATAGAATTAGTATTGTTTGTGGAGCACCAAATGTAAGAAAGGGCATGAAATCCATACTGGCTTTGCCTGGAAAGATATTACCGAATGGTTTGAAACTTGAAAAATCTGAAATTCGTGGTATCGAGTCATTTGGTATGCTCTGCTCTGCTTCAGAAGTGGGATTGGGCTTAGATTCAGATGGTATTATGGAGCTTCCAAAGGAAGCAAAGATTGGATCAAAACTCCTTAGTTATCTTAATTTACCTGACCATATTATTGACTTAGATTTAACACCTAATCGCGGAGATTGTTTTTCTGTTTTGGGCGTAGCAAGAGACTTGGCTGGTACTTCAGTTGAAAATATTAAGTATAATTTTAATATTAAAAGTAATATCACTTCGACTGTTGAACAATCCATAAAAACTGTTTTTCCTGATTTATGTCCAAGATTTGCAGCACAAGCGGTAACTAATATTAATAATGAATCGACGACTCCAATTTGGATGACTGAGAAACTCAGGAAATCAGGAATCAGATCGATTAATCCAGTGGTAGATGTCACTAATTACGTGATGATTGAATTAGGCCAGCCGCTTCATGCTTATGACTTATCAAAAATTAATGGAACCATTATCCCTAGGTTAGCAAATGAGAATGAGCGATTAGTATTGTTGGATGAAACAGAAGTTGAGCTCAAAAAAGATACCGTAGTTATTACTGATGATTCGGGTCCAATTGGTATGGCGGGTGTCATGGGCGGTTTGTCCACAGCTGTTTCACCAAAAACATCATCCGTTTTATTTGAAGCTGCTTATTGGCCACCTAAATTTATGGCCGGTACGGCACGTCGTTATGGCATGCATACTGACGCTTCTCTTAGATTCGAAAGAGGAGTTGACCCAGAGATTCAAGAAGTAGCTATAAAACGTGCCTGTGAATTGCTGTTATTAATATGTGGCGGCGATGCTGGCAAAATAACTGATATTAAGAATAAAGACCATCTGCCAAAAAGAAAAGCCATAAAGTTATCGGCTCGCCGTCTTAAGAAGATACTAGGTCATGAAATTCATTCGAATGAAGTTGCTGAAATCCTCAAAAGGCTGAATTTAAAAATACGAGAAAATAAAGATAGCTGGGAGGTAGATGTTCCATCATATCGTTTTGACCTTATGATGGAGGATGATTTAATCGAAGAAGTAGCGCGCATATATGGATTTGATAAAATCCCTGAAGTTACTGAGGTGTCATCGCGATCTTTATCTTCATTGAATAACTACTTAGCAAATATTGAAAAGATTGCGAATCATTTATGTTCAAAAGATTATCAAGAGGTCATAACTTATAGCTTTATCGACGACAATGTAAATACATTGATTACTGGTAAGCAATCTGAATTGAAATTAGCTAATCCCTTATCCAGTGAAATGTCAACAATGCGTGGGTCGATTTGGCCGGGATTGCTGAATGCTGCATCCAGAAATATTGCTCGTCAAATTGATAGGGTGAGATTATTTGAAATTGGAAAGGTATTTAACGGAACTAGTAAAAGTCATCATGAGATTGAACAAGTTGCCGGTCTGATTATGGGGCCATTAAGGGATGAGCATTGGTCGAAGAAATCCAAAGAGGTTGACTTCTTTGATGTAAAAGGTGATTTAGAGTCACTACTTATGACGAGCTCTAATGAGATAGAGTATGAATTTTTGCAGGATGAAAGTATTTCTCTACAGAAAGGACAATCGGCTAAACTGCTCATTAATGGCGAACGAATCGGTTCTTTGGGTAAAGTTCATCCAATCGTGGCAAAGAAGTTTTCTATTAAGCGTGATGTTTATCTGTTTGAATTAGATATTGAAAAGGCATTCCCTGCAACTTCTTTAAGTATTAGACCTATTTCTAAGTATCCATTAATAAGAAGAGATATTTCTATTATTCTTGATAAAGCTATTAAAGCGTCAAAAGTAATTAAATCAATCAAACTTATAGAGCCTGAGATCATTCAATCAATAAAGGTATTTGATATATTTGATGGAAATAACATAGAAGAAGGGCTAAAAAGTATCGCTTTAGGCTTGATTTTACAGGAAAAATCCCGCACGCTTACAGATCAAGTTGCAGATGATATTATTTCAAAAGTAATTGTTTCACTTGAAAAGAATTTTTCCGCAAAATTAAGAGATTAACGTTAAATGGCATTAACAAAAGCAGACATAGCAGAATCGTTATATAACGAATTAGGGCTTAATAAGAGAGAGGCACGTGAACTTGTTGAGCTTTATTTTGACGAGTTAAAAACTGCTCTTGCTGGCGGCCACCAAGTAAAGTTGTCAGGTTTTGGTAATTTTGATCTTCGCGATAAAAGTGAAAGACCAGGAAGGAATCCAAAAACTGGCGAAAATATCCCTATTTCGGCCCGCAGGGTAGTGACATTTAAACCAGGTCAGAAATTGAAAAATAAAGTAGAGGGATATGTTGGAACCGGCAAATAATAACGAGTTACCCCCAATTCCTGGTAAGAGATACTTTACGATAGGTGAGGCAAGTGAGTTATGTGGAGTTAAAGCCCATGTTCTAAGATATTGGGAGCAGGAATTCCCTCAATTAAAGCCAGTAAAACGTCGTGGAAATAGAAGATACTACCAAAGAAAAGATGTGATCATCATCAGGCAAATAAGAGCCTTGCTCTACGATGAGGGATTTACGATCGGAGGAGCTCGTCAGCGACTAACAGGCGATGAATCGAAATCTGATATTACTAAAAGTCAACAAATAATCAAACAGTTACGTGTAGAACTTGAAGACGTTTATAAAATATTACGAAACTAATATTAATATTCATTAATTTGAGTATTTTTGTAAGATAATACTTATTATATAAAGAGCGGGGCGTAGCGCAGCCTGGTAGCGCACCACAATGGGGTTGTGGGGGTCGTGAGTTCAAATCTCTCCGTCCCGACCAATTTAAGAGCAAAAAATTTTTCAATATATATCTTCTAAAAATATCTTAGGATTTCTAAATGAACACGGCAGTTGACTTAATTGCAATTAAAGAATTAAGGAAAACTTTAGATCAGTATCTAATTAATACGCCATTGATACGTTGCTTTGATCTAGAGGAACGATTTTCTAAAAAAACCAGAATTTTTGCTAAATTAGAATTCTTGCAACATACAGGCACTTTTAAGTTGCGTGGTGCATTAGCCTCGTTATTGAAACTAACCAATGAAGAGTTGCTTAATGGCGTTACTGCTGTAAGTGCTGGTAATCATGCTATAGCAATAGCTTATGCATCAAAGTTACTTGGTGTTAGCGCGAAAGTAGTTATGCCTAAAACATCAAATAAATTTCGAGTAGAGTCATGTCAAAGATTGGATGCAGAAGTTGTATTTGCAGCAGATGCGAATGCAGCATTTGAAATGGTGCAAGTAATTGAAAACAAAGAAAACCGAATCTTTATTCATCCTTTTGAGGGAATGAATATTATTAATGGAACAGCAACGCTAGGGTATGAAATCTGCGAACAAAACAGTGAAATGGATGCGGTTATAGTGCCAATAGGCGGTGGCGGTCTTTGTGCGGGACTCTCATCTTATATTAGAGGGAGGTTACCTTCCGCAGAGATTTATGGAGTTGAACCTCAGTATGCTAACTCAATCAATATGAGTATTAAAGAAAATAGACCACAAAAAAATATTCATGTAAGTACGATTGCTGACAGCTTAGCTGCTCCTTTTGCTATGCCGATTTCATTTGAATTTTGTCGTGATAACTTAACACAATCACTCTTGGTGAGTGATGATGAGATAAGTAGCGCTATGAACATTCTTTTTGAAGAAATGAATTTAGCTGTTGAGCCAGCATGTGCCGTTTCAACCGCCGCTCTTTTGGGCCCATTAAAGGATAAACTAAATGACAAGAATACTGTCTTGATTATGTGTGGTAGTAATATTGATTGGGACACTTATAAAAATAATAGAAAGATAAGTATTTAATTATGTCTGACTCTATTCTCCAATCACTAAAAGCGACTGTTAATGAAAATGCCTGGATAACTGACATTAATCAGATGCATGCATATACCACTGAATGGCGTGATGCTCTTAAGGGCATTCCTTTGATTGTACTATTGCCAGATTCTGTTTTGCAGGTATCAAATATAGTTAAATTATGCGTTTTACATAAAATAGAAATTATTCCACAAGGCGGAAATACAGGTCTTTGTGGTGGAGCGATACCAGATAAGTCTGGTTTGCAAGTCTTACTCTCACTAAAAAGATTAAATAAGATAAAAAAACTTTCTAAGAATAATTTTTCAATTAAAGTCGAAGCTGGTTGTATCTTGGGAGATATTCAAAAAGAAGTAGAAAAGCATAATCTAGTTTTTCCAGTTGATATGTCTTCATCAGGAAGCTGTCAAATTGGAGGTAATATCTCTACAAATGCGGGAGGCACGAACGTCTTAAAATATGGAACTACTCGTGCTCAGGTTTTAGGTTTAGAAGTAGTTTTACCAAATGGTGATATTTGGAATGGATTATCCAGCCTTAGAAAAGATAATTCTGGATATGATCTTAAGCAATTCTTCATTGGTGCTGAAGGGACACTCGGTATAATAACTGCGGCAACGCTCAAACTTTATCCATCTCCTGGAGAGATTGTTACTGCTCTTTTAGGCATTGATGAAATATCATCTATTCAGCCCATCCTATTTGAAATCAGCAAAAAATATGGAAACTCTTTAGAAACATTTGAATTAATCTCAGAGAGAGCGATGAGATTTGTTAGGCGCAATATATCTAATATTAATTATTCTTTTGACGTTAACTACCCATGGTATGTTTTGGTTGAGGCGTCACAAGTAACAATTGATGAGTTTAATAACGATTTAATGGATTTCATGAAGCAAAAATATATCGAAAATGCGGTAATTTCAAAAAATTTAAACGAAAAAAAATCTTTGTGGAGAATTAGAGATTCGATTTCCGCGGCACAAAAAAGTGAAGGAGGGAGTATCAAGCATGATGTTTCAGTTCCATCGAGTGATGTTGCTACTTTTATTGTCCGCTCAGAGAAGGCAGTTATGGAAATCCTACCAAAATCGAGAGTTGTGGCTTTTGGTCATGTCGGTGATGGAAATGTTCACTTTAATGTTTCGCAGCCAAAAGATATTTCATTAGATAAGTTTGAAGAATTCAGAGGTTCAATCACAAAGGCTATTTATGATTGTACTATGGAATTTAATGGGAGCATTTGTGCTGAGCATGGTGTGGGCATTCTAAAGAAAGCTGATTTATTTAATTATAAATCCGATCTCGAGATCAATTTAATGCGCTCGATAAAGCACTCTATTGATCCTTTGAATATCATGAATCCAGGTAAAGTTATATAGAAGGGTAATTATGCATTTTTCTTGTAAAGCAAATATTTTCTCTGTTCATTTTGTAATATAATTCATACTATTAGTTTAATTAATCTCGTATTCTCAGGTAGATAGCAATGACAAAAAAATCATTACGTAAATATTCTAAAAAAATTGTTGATGGTGTCGAGCAAGCGCCAAGTAGAGCCATGTTGAGAGCGGTTGGTTTTAAGGATGGTGATTTTAAATTACCTCAGATTGGCATTGCCTCAACCTGGAGCACGATAACGCCTTGCAATATGCATTTGGATAAATTAGCTATAGAGGCATCTTACGGAGTTGAAAAGTCGGGCGCTAAGCCTGTAATTTTTAATACTATTACTGTTTCTGATGGGATCTCTATGGGTACCCCTGGAATGCGTTACTCATTGGTTTCGAGAGAGATTATTGCTGATTCGATTGAAGCAGTTACAGCGGCACAAGGGTTTGATGGCCTGGTTACGATAGGTGGGTGCGATAAAAATATGCCTGCTTGTGCTATGGCTATGGCAAGATTGAATAGGCCGTCAATATTTGTCTATGGTGGAACTATTAAGCCGGGCCTCAAACAACGAGATATTGTCTCAGTCTTCGAGGCCGTGGGCGCTATCTCAAGTGGTAAAATCAATAAAAGGGAGTTATTAGAAGTTGAAAGTACAGCGATTCCTGGTCCGGGCGCATGCGGTGGAATGTATACAGCAAACACTATGGCTTCTGCTATTGAAGCAATGGGGCTTAGTCTAGGTAATAGCTCGGCACAAGAAGCTGTATCAAATAATAAATTGATCGATTGTCATAAAGCAGGTGAAGCGGTAATTAATTTAATCAGAAAAGATATAAAACCAAGAGATATCATGACTAAGAAAGCATTTGAAAATGCCATTACTGTTGTCATTGCGCTTAGCGGATCAACAAATGCTGTCTTGCATTTAATTGCAATGGCGAAAGAGGCTGATGTGGTATTAACACTTGATGATTTTACTCGAATTGGAGCTCGTGTTCCCGTATTGGCTGATGTAAGACCAAGTGGAAAATACTTAATGTCTGATTTAATTAAAATTGGTGGAATACAACCCCTTATGAAGCGTCTATTAAAAAAAGGGTTATTGCATGGTAATTGTATTACTGTCACTGGAAAAACTTTAGAAGAAAATCTACGAGATGTAGAAGACTATCCTGATAATCAAAAAATTATTATGGATTTTGATTCGCCAATAAAACCTGAGAGTCATTTGAGTATTCTCTATGGTAATCTTGCTCCTGAGGGTTCGGTAGCAAAAATTTCAGGCAAAGAAGGATTATTCTTTGAAGGATCTGCCAGGGTATTTAACTCTGAAGAAAACGCATTAAAAGCAATACTTGGTGATAAAATAATTGCTGGTGACGTTGTTGTAATTCGATACGAAGGGCCCAAGGGTGGTCCTGGTATGAGAGAAATGCTCAGTCCAACTGGTGCGATTATAGGTAAAGGACTAGGCTCTGATGTTGCACTTATTACGGATGGAAGATTTTCTGGTGGCAGTCATGGCTTTGTAGTCGGCCACGTATCTCCAGAGGCAATGGTTGGCGGCCCCCTAGCTTTAATTGAAGATGGTGACGTGATCAGGATAGATGCTAAAAATATGCGTATTGATTTAGTTTTAGATCAAACTATTTTAGATAAAAGACATCGCGCTTGGAGGCGACCAGATTCTGATGTTACTCGTGGTGCATTGGCAAAGTATAGGTCTTCGGTAACTTCGGCTTCGCTTGGAGCGACGACTGAAGCACCTGCCTGGTAGTATCCAATATGATCAATACCACCACCACAGATAAATCTATTTGGTGGCCAAAGAAAATCACTCAATTACTTGAGTTAGCTAAGAAGCATAGAAATATCATTGTGTATGATATGGATACGATTGATGAAAATGTGAGCAATCTTGTCGAGCTCGACTCCTTGAGTGGGGTTTTTTATGCTATGAAAGCCAATTATAACCGCAGTATTTTAAAAAGATTAGCACAAAAAAATATTGGCTTTGAATGCGTTTCACCTGGGGAAGTAAGGCATTTACTAGAGTTAATACCTCATTTGGATGTGAGAAGAATTTTGTTTACACCTAATTTCTCATCTAAAGAAGATTATATTTTTGCTCTAAAATTAAATCTAATGATTACAGTTGACAGTTTATATCCTCTAAAACATTGGGGTAATATTTTCTCAAATAAAGAGATAATGCTTCGTATTGATTTAGGGGAGGGTGATGGGCATCACGAGCATGTCAATACTGGTGGAGATTCTTCGAAATTTGGAATAACTTTAGATAAGTTACCAGAGGTTCAGATGATGGCCGATGCCCATAATATTTCTATTATAGGCCTACATACTCATAGTGGTAGTGGTATTTTAAATGCCTCAAATTGGATAAATATAGCAAATAAATTAATTGGTATAGCAGATTCAATACCATCAGTAACTACATTAAATTTGGGTGGTGGTATTCCTATTAGAGAAAAGCTTACTGATAATCCTTTTGACTTAAGACAATTTAATGAATTACTGCTTGATCTAAAAACAAAATATTCTAAATATAAATTTTGGCTTGAACCCGGAAGGTATATCGTTGGCGAGGCAGGGGTTATTCTTACGCAAGTCACGCAGTTAAAAGAAAAGGGTGAGAATTGTTATATTGGTGTTGAGATTGGTATGAATACTTTGATCAGACCCGCCTTATATGGTGCCTTTCATGAAATAGTTAATCTTTCTAAATACGGTGAACCGGTGAATAAAAACGCAACGATTGTAGGACCAATATGTGAATCTGGAGATAGACTCGGTAATGATAGAAAATTTCCATCTACTATGGAGAGCGATATTATCTTGATAGCTGGTGCCGGTGCTTATGTTAGATCGATGGCATCAAATTACAATCTAAGGGACATCCCGCAAGAAGTAATTATTTAAACGGAGTTATCTAAGATCATTAGCCGATTATATCAAGAGCGTTAATTAACGCTCTATTCTCTTCTGGGGTCCCGATGGTGATTCTTAAGCAATCTTCTAAG
>Ga0308019_10002446_pt1 | contig 10600 bp, 10 predicted proteins | sample Neamet284_FD_203135 | JGI IMG/M metagenome (GOLD analysis project Ga0308019, IMG submission 203135) | Marine microbial communities from water near the shore, Antarctic Ocean - #284 | ecosystem: Environmental > Aquatic > Marine > Unclassified | place: Southern Ocean | collected 2014-10-01
ATCAAAGTCAAGGAGCTGTAAATATATTAATGGATGCAGAGAATTATGAAACACTTTCGGGTATACCTACGCTTAAAATTTCAGGCACACTTGATTTTCCCAAAATTAAAAATAAAGAGATGGTTAGATGCTATTTTACAACTCTAATTATTGATTATAAAGATGGAAAAGTCAGTTTAACTTTGATTTATGATAAAGAAGACCGTTATGGCAATGATATAAGTGAAAAAATAATTAATAGTATTGAATTAATTAAAGAATTATAAAAAATGTTAGAAAATGTATTTTTTTTAAACCCATATTTTTTCTGGCTTTTTAGCCTGTTTCCAGTACTGATTATTTGGGAGGTATATTCTCATAAAAATAGACAGGTATATCTTCAATTATCAACTTTAAATGCTGTTAAGAAAAAAACTTTAAGGGTATACTTAAGGCCAATACTTTTTATTTTAAGATTAATGTCTTTATCATTATTGATAATTGCACTAGCTAGACCACAAACATCTGAAACATCAGTTAAGACCAAAACAAACAAAGGTATAGATATTGTAATGGCAATTGATGTTTCTTCTAGCATGCTAGCTCAAGATTTAAAACCTAATCGTCTTAATGCATTAAAAAGAGTAGCATCAGACTTTATTGATGATAGAGTTTCTGATCGTATAGGCTTGGTAGTATATGCTGGTGAAAGTTATACTCTTACACCAATTACTAGTGATAAAAATATTATTAAAAATAGTTTGTCTGAAATACAATATCAAGGATTAATTGAGGATGGGACAGCGATTGGGATGGGACTAGCTACTTCAGTTAATAGGTTAAAAGATAGTAAAGCTAAAAGTAAAGTAATTATACTCTTAACAGATGGAGTTAATAATTCTGGTTTTATTGATCCAAAAATTGCTTCTGAATTAGCAGCTGAATATGAAATTAAAACATATACTATTGGTCTTGGGAGTAATGGAATGGCAAAGGCTCCAATAGGAATTATGCCGAATGGGAGTTTTCAATATGGAATGACTAAAGTTGAAATTGATGAGATTTTGCTAAAGTCAATTGCTGAAATGACTGGAGGTCAATATTTTAGAGCTACGGATAATGAAAAATTAAAACAAATTTATTCTGTTATTAATAAGTTAGAAAAAACAGAAATTGAAGAATTTAAGTATACAAATTATAATGAGAAGTATCGTCATTTTGTTTTTTTGGCTTTAATACTAATCATATTAGAATTTATTCTACGTAACACACTTTTTAGAAGCTTTATATAAATTATGTATTTACTAGACGAACCATCATACGCATACTTATTAATTATTATTCCAATTCTTCTATTTATCTATTTATGGATCATAAGGTGGAAATCAAATATTCAAAAAAAGTTTATTAGCTTAAAAATGATAGACTATTTAAGTCCCAATCGATCGACATTTAAAGGTTTTTTTAAGTTTTTTCTTTTAATTTTTTCATTACTATTTCTAATAATAGGATTAATTAATCCTAAAATAGGAACAGAATTAGAAACTGTTAAAAGAGAAGGGGTAGATATTGTTTTTGCTGTAGATGTGTCTAAAAGTATGCTAGCAGAGGATATTGCTCCAAATCGAATTGAAAAAGCTAAGCGCCTTGTTTCTGCAATAATAAATAATTTAGTTGGTGATAGAATAGGGATAATAGCATATGCAAATCAAGCTATACCTCAATTACCAATAACTACTGATTATAATGCAGGTAAAATGTTCTTACAAAGTTTAAATACTAACATGTTATCTTCTCAGGGGACTGCTCTTAACTCTGCATTAGATTTGTCAACAACATTTTTTAATGATGAGGATCAGACAAATAAAGTTGTATTTATTTTTTCTGACGGGGAAGATCATTCTGAAGAAGCAGGAAGTGCATCTATGAGAGCGGCTGCTAATGGAATTAAAATTTATACTTTTGGAATTGGAACAGAATCTGGAGGACCAATACCTGTTAAGATAGATGGGGTACTAGAAAGTTATAAAAAAGATGAAAATGGAGTAGTCGTTATAACAAAAAGAAATATTGAAACATTGAAATTAATTTCTAAAAATGCCAATGGACAATATTTAGATGGAAATAACACAAAAGATGTGGTAGGTTTTGTATCTGAAGTTTTAAAAAATCTTGAAAAAAAAGAATTTGAAGCAAAAAAATTTGTCAGTTATAAGGATCAGTTTCAGCCATTTATTTTTATTTCATTTATATTACTTTTAATTGAGCTCTTTATTTTTGAAAAAGACACAGCATGGTTAAAAAAATTAAATCTTTTTAACGAAAATAAATAAACATGAAATACTTAAATATAATATTCTTATTAATTAGCTCTTCTTTAATTTCTCAAAATATTTCTATTGATAATGATTTGTACGAAGGAAATGAAAAAGTTAAAAATGAAGATTATTTAGGTGCCGAAATGGATTATCGTCTTGCGTTAACAAGATCACCGGAAGCCTCAAAAGCTTTATTTAACCTTGGAAATGCGCAATACCAGGCAAATGCATACGACGAAGCTGCACTTCATTTTTTTAGAACTCAAAAGCTTTCTGACAATAAAACTGAAAAGCATGCAGCACTTCATAATATAGGTAATGTTTATATGAAGAAAAAAGAATATGAAAAAGCAGTAGAATCTTATAAAAGTGCATTAAGAAATAATCCTTCAGATGATGAAACTCGTTATAATTATGCTCTCGCAAAATCCTTATTAGAAGATGAAAAAAAGAATAAGGATAAAAAAGATGAGGATAAACAAAAAAATAAAGATCAAAAAGGAGATGAAGATGAAAATAAAAAATCTTCTAATAAAGATGATAAAGGAGATAAAGAAAAAGATGAAAAAAAAGGTGAGTCAGATAAAGAAGATCAAAAGCAGTCTGATAAAGAAAATCAAAAAGATCCTGATAAGAGTAATCCAAATAAAAAAAGAAAACCAAGCCAGTTATCAAAAGAACAAGTTAAAAGTCTTCTTGAAGCAATGAACAATCAAGAGAAAAAGGTGCAAGACAAAATCAATGCTAAAAAAGTTAAAGGCAAACCTGTTAAAACTAAAAAAGATTGGTGATCCGATGCGAATATTAACATACATATATATCATATTATCAAGTTTATTTATAAATGCTCAGGTTGATTTTGAACTAAGAGTTAGTAAAAAAAAATTAGGTATCAATGAACGACTAAGAGTAGATTTTGTTATGAACCAAAATGGAGATAATTTTGTTCCTCCATCATTTGAAAATTTTAATTTAGTAGGAGGTCCAAATCAATCTATAAGTAACTCATATATTAATGGTAAAAGATCTTTTTCTAAAACATTCACATATTTTATAGCACCTAAACAAAGAGGAATATTCAAGATAGGATCTGCCCAGATAAGCTTTGAAGGTGTTTTATATAAAACATTTCCCGTTTCAGTTGAAGTTTTGTCATCAATTGTAAAGCCTTCTGGATCCTCAAGCGTTGAATATTTAGCTGATGAGAACATGCATCTTGTAGCAGAAATCTCTAATACTAATCCTTATTTAAATGAAGCAATAACAGTTATTTACAAGCTTTATTTTAGAAATCCAATTAAAATTTCTGATGCTCGTGAAATTCAAAGTCCAAAATTTAGAGATTTTTGGAGTAGTTCAATAAAGATTCCACAGTTAAAGGTAGAATCTGGATTATATAAAGATGAGGCTTACAACGAAGTGACATGGAGAAAAACTATTTTATATCCTCAGAAAATAGGTAAATTAATAATTGAGCCTCTTGCATTGAATCTAGTTATAGAAATACCCACAAAACGTAGAGATTTTTTTGGAAACACAATATATAAACAAGTTTCAAGATCTGTTAATGCTGGAAAACGTTTTTTAAATGTAAAAAAGCTTCCAGTCAAAGATAAGCCAACTAATTTTTCAGGAGCAGTTGGGGAATTTAAGTTAGATTTTTTGATCAATAAAAAATCTCTTAAAGCACTAGAATCATTTCAATCAATAGTTAAAGTTTCAGGAAAAGGAAATTTAAAACTTTTTGAACTACCAAAAATAAAAGTTCCAAGTTTAATTGAGCTTTTTGAACCAGAATATAAAGAAGAAATTAACACTACTCTTTCGGGTATGGAGGGGTCGATTCAAGATATTTACACGATGGTTCCTCAAGCTCAGGGAAAATATCCCATTCCATCAATTGAATTTAATTTTTTTGACCCAAAGAAAGGTTCATACCAAACTTTAAGTTCTGTTGATTACATAGTTGACGTATATGGTAACGGTGTTTATGTAAACTCTATCAAAAAACAAGATAAAAGAAATCAAGGAATAAAAACAAACATCAATAATTCTTTTGGTTTTATAAAATTAAAATCAAAATTCTCTCCAATTAATCAAGTTAGTTTTTGGAATAAACCTGCTTATTGGTTCTTAATTCTCTACCCTTTAATTCTTTTACCTATTATTATCTTCATTAGAAAATTATGGAATTCTAGAACTATTAATGAAAATGATTTAAAATTGAAAAGAAGAAGTAAGCTTGCAATAAAGTTTTTGGGAAGTGCAAAAAAAAATATTAGTGACAAAATTATGTTTTATGACTCTTTGGAAAAAGCATTCCATAATTATTTAAAAGCAAAATTAAGAATTGAAACTGTAGATATTCAAAAAGAAATAATAATTGACTCACTGATTAAGCTTGGAGCTAAAAATTCAACAATTGATTCTTTTATGATTATTTTGGATAACTGTAATATGGCAAGATATTCACAAATAACTGAGGTTAAAATGAAACAAGATTATTATTCTGCAATTGACATTATTGAAAAAATCGACCATGAAACTTAATATTAACAATGCTTTTTTAATAGTTCTCTTTTTATGTAAAATTGGATTTGCACAAACTCCAGATTTCTTATTTCAGAAGGGTAACGAATTATATAATAATGGAAAATTTGATTTAGCTATCAAGGAATACAATAAAATATTAGAAAACAACCTACATAGTCCAGAAATATATTTTAATATGGGAAATTGTTTTTATAAGCTTAACGATGTTGCAAATAGCAATTTCTATTATGAAAAGGCCCTACTTTTATCTCCAAATGATAAATATATTCTTGAAAACGTATCGTTTGCAAAAAATATGATATTAGATAACATTGAAGAACTTCCAAAAACACAAATTCAAACTAATATAGACTCAATAGTTTCTTTATTTCCAATTAAAGTATGGTCCTACATTTTAGTTGGCTTAATATCAATATTCTTTATTTTGACTTTATTTTATTTGTTTTCATATAACTCCACCTATAAAAGGATATACTTTTCATTATCGATATTCTTTCTTATGATTTCCTTATTGACATCCAATATAATTTGGGAGGAATCAAAAAAATCAATTGAAATTAAAAATGGAATCATTTTCGCAAAAGAACTATATGTTTTTTCAGAACCTAATATTAGAAAAGAAGAAATATTTATTTTACATGAGGGAACTAAAGTTCGATTAATAGATAAATTAAAAGGTTGGCAAAAAATAAGGTTAATTAATGGATCTGAAGGGTGGGTAGTTGAAAATCAAATAAAACCTTTATAAATATTTTAATTCTTTTTCACTCATACTACTATTTGTTTTATTAAAAATAAATGAACCAATTTCTGAAAGTGGATTATACATAATAGAAGTTTCCATTTGATCACTTTTAAACTGCTCACCAATATCTCCAAAAAAGAAAATTTTATTTATAAAGAATATAATGCTTGATAAAATAATTATCCATTTTAATAAACCAAAAACTAGTCCACTTAAACGATTTAAAAAACCTAGAGCAATAATTTTTAATGCTTTGGTTATTTGCTTAGCTATATAGGATATTAAATATATGATTGTTAAAAAAATCACTAAGCATGAAATTATGTATGCAACAGTTGAAGATAAATCTAGAAAGACTTCAATTAAATTTGATAATTGATCTGAAAAATAATAGACACTAATTATACTTATAAATAAACCAAATAAACTACTAATCTCTCTGATCAAGCCTTTTTTGAAACCCACGATAGATCCGTAAATAAATATGCATGAAAGAATTATATCAATCCAATTTATAATCATTTTATTTTTTTTTCAATTTAAGCATTCATTAAAAAAGAAACTAAATTTGAGATATAAATTAAAATCATTTAATAAGTCTTATTAATAAAGGTGTTATAATTAATAGAATCTGTATTTTTACATTATGATCGAAGAGGTAAAAAAACATTTAAATAAAGTAAACAATTTTAAAACAAAAGATTTATCTGAACTTGAATCATTTAGGATTGAATATTCCGGAAAAAAAGGAGTCTTAAATAATTTTTTTACTTCATTTAGAAATGTTTCTAAAGAAGATAAGAAAGAGTTTGGAAAAGAATTAAATTTTCTAAAAGACGCTGTAAATGAAAAAATAAAATCAATAAATAAAGATATAAGCATGGTTTCTGAGGTTGGCTTGAATGGAGATTTATTTCGTCCAGGATTAGAATTTGACTCTGGCACAAGGCATCCATTATCTATTGTTAAAAATCGTATTATTTCAATTTTCTCAAAAATAGGATTCAATCTATCAGATGGACCAGAAATTGAAGATGATTGGCATAATTTCACTGCATTAAACTTACCAGAGCATCATCCAGCAAGAGATATGCAGGATACGTTTTTTATTCAAACCAATCCAGATATTTTACTTCGCACACATACTTCATCCGTTCAAGTTAGATATATGGAAAATAATCCACCTCCAATTCGAATACTTTCTCCAGGTCGAGTTTTTCGAAATGAAGCAATATCATCAAGATCTCACTGTATATTTCACCAAGTTGAAGGGTTGTATATTAATAAAGATGTTTCATTTGTTGATTTAAAACAGACATTACAATATTTTACTAAAGCATTATTTGGTAAATCTACTATTCGATTACGTCCTTCATATTTTCCTTTTACTGAGCCAAGTGCTGAAGTTGATATCTATTGGGGTCTAGAAACAGAAATTGATAGAAGAATTACTAAAGGAACTGGTTGGTTAGAAATTATGGGATGTGGTATGGTTGACCCAAATGTTCTTATTAACTGTGGAATTGATCCTGAAGAGTATTCAGGATACGCTTTTGGAATGGGTATTGAAAGAATTGCAATGCTTTTATACCAAGTCAGCGATATTAGGATGTTTTTCGAAAATGATCTTAGATTCTTAAAGCAGTTTAAATCGCAAGATTAGTCTAGCTTGGACTCTAATTTTTTAAAGGCTTTTTTTGCACTAGTTTTTTCATGTATAATTGTGTAAACTGTATCTAATATTGGAGTGTTAGATTTAAATTTTTTATTTATTTGAAATGCAGATTTAGATCCATAGTATCCTTCTGCAATCATGTTCATTTCCAGCAAAGCATTTTCAATATTATAGCCTTTTCCAAGCATTACTCCTAGTTTTCTGTTTCGACTAAAGGAAGAATAACTGGTGACTAATAAATCTCCTAAATATGCAGAATTATTAATATTTCTTTTCATTTTATAAATATTTTTAATGAATTTATTCATTTCTCTTATTGAGTTACTCATTAAAACACTTATGAAATTATCTCCATAACCAAGTCCGTAAGCAACTCCAGCAGCTATCGCATAACAATTTTTCAACATTGCTGCATATTCAGTTCCAGTAATATCCTCTGATACTGAAACTCTAACATATTTACAATTAAGCCATTTAGATATGATTTTAGCATTTTCACTATTTGGACAAGAAAAGGTTAGATATGAGAGTTTTTCCATTGCAATTTCTTCAGCATGACATGGTCCAGAAATCACACCAATCTGGTCATATGAAATTTTAAAATGATCATGAAAAAAATTTCCTAAAATCTGCATTTTCTCTGGTAAAACTCCTTTAACTCCTGAAATAAATATTTTTTCACTTACATCAATATTTATTTTATTAAGCTCCTTAAAACAGTAAACAGAAGGTATGGCAACAATAACAACTTTGACTCCTTCAACTATTTTGTTGATGTCACAATCAATATTTAGTCTTTTAGTTTTAAGTCTAGTAGATTTAAGATATTTTGGATTAAAACCATACTTTTTAATTTTTAAAGCACTTTCATTATCTCTGATGTACCAGCTGACTATGTTTTTATTTTCAGTCAGAATTTTAACCAATGCAGTTGCCCAACTTCCATTTCCTAAAACAGCAACTTTCCATTTTTTTTGAAGATGTAAAACCTCTAATTTATTTTTATATGTATTTAACATGATTAATTTAAATTATACTGATTTATATAACTTGATAATTTATTGTTAATAATAAAAACCCAATTCCATAAAAAAAAAATATTCGTAGAAATTTTTTTCTACTATCAAACTGTTTATTGTGAAGTGACCAGCCCATGAAAATAAATAAAATAGGGCTAATAACATCAATCATGCTTTTCATTATTAAAAGCTTATTTGGATCATTCATAAATATATATATGATTCCAAGAATTAATTGAATTATTGAAATGACTAATCCAAATGTATTATACCTTAAATGACTAGAATTAAATTTTTTTTTTAAAAAAAAACTTGCAAACGAATAAATTAATATCATCACTAAAATGATTTGCACAAAACTTGACCAAAAATAAAATATAGTCTCTATTAAGGAGAATATCTTCACTTGATTAGAATTTATATGTCAAATTTAATTCCTTGAGCTAGAGGAAGGCCTGATGAATAATTAATTGTATTTGTTTGTCTTCTCATATAAACTTTCCAAGCGTCTGAACCACTTTCTCTTCCTCCACCAGTATCTTTTTCACCTCCAAAAGCTCCACCAATTTCTGCCCCTGACGTCCCAATATTTACATTTGCTATTCCGCAATCACTTCCCCCATGTGACAAAAAGGTTTCTGCTTCCTGCAGGTTTTGAGTCATTATAGCAGAAGACAATCCTTGCGAAACATTATTTTGAATGTCAATCGCGTTTTGAACATCTCCAGAATATTTCATTACATAAAGAAGTGGTGCAAATGTTTCTGTTTGAACAACAGAAGCATCAGTATTTATTTCAGCTATAGAAGGAGAAACATAACAACCACCTTCATATCCTAACCCTGACAAAGATTTCCCTTTTATTAACCAATTTGCACCTTCTTTATCAGCCATTTCAATTGCGTTAAGATATTGCTTTACAGATTCTTTGTCAATAAGTGGGCCAATATGATTTTCTGTATCGAGTGGATCTCCAATTTTAAGCTGCTCATAAGCTTTTTTAAGAGCATCTATAACCTTGGAGTAAACATCTTCGTGTATTATTAAACGGCGAGTAGAAGTGCATCTTTGACCACATGTTCCCACTGCTCCGAAAACAGCACCCATAATAGTCATTTTAATTTCAGCGTACGGTGTTATTATAATAGCATTATTTCCTCCTAATTCCAGAAGTGTTTTTCCTAAGCGCTTACCAACTGTTTCACTTACTTTTCTTCCCATTTTGGTTGATCCAGTTGCTGATATAAGTGGAATTCTTTTGTCAGATGATAACCACTTTCCTATTTCAGCATCTCCATTAACTAAACATGAAACCCCTTCAGGCATTTTGTTGTCTTTTAAAACTTTTTCTATAATTTTTTGACACGCGATACTACATAGGGGAGTTTTTTCACTTGGTTTCCAAACACAAACATCTCCGCATATCCAAGCTAATGCAACATTCAAGCTCCATACAGCAACTGGAAAATTAAAAGCTGAGATAATACCAACTACACCAATAGGATGATATTGTTCATACATTCTGTGTAAAGGACGTTCAGAATGCATAGTCAGTCCGTGTAATTGCCTTGATAAACCAACAGCAAACTCGCATATATCGATCATTTCCTGAACCTCACCTAAACCTTCTTGGTATGATTTCCCCATTTCATAAGAAACTAACTTTCCCAAGTTTTCTTTCTGATTCCTTAGCGCATCTCCAAATTGTCGGACTAAATCTCCACGTTTTGGTGCTGGAATTTTTTTAAAAGTTTGAAATGCATTTTCTGCACTTTCAATTATCATTTCATAATCTTCAACATTAGCAGTTGTTACGTCAGGAAGTGAAGATCCATCAACTGGAGAGATTGTTGAAATTACCTTTCCGGAACCCATCCAATTGCTACCTGTGCTGCAACCTAATTGTTTGTTTTCTATACCTAGAGATGCTAAAACTTTTACAGTTTGTTTATTCATTATAATTTTTTGTTATAAAATTTAAAGGTAGCACTATTTAAAAAAAGTTCATATTGAAAAGAATATTTATTGCGTTTAAGTACCTTGTATATAAAAAAACATGCATTATAAATTATTACTTATTTTTCTTTTCTTTTATTCATGCCATTCTCAAAAAAGTGAGATAAAAAATAAAGACACACCCATATTTTCTATTGTAATTCATGGTGGAGCAGGAACCATATTGAAAAAAAATATGACAAAAGAAATGGAAGAAAAATATGTTAACAAATTAGAGGAAGCTATAGAGGTTGGATATGAAATTTTAAAAAATGGAGGATCAAGTCAGGAGGCAGTTGAGATAACGATTAATGTT
>Ga0308019_10002447_pt1 | contig 10596 bp, 3 predicted proteins | sample Neamet284_FD_203135 | JGI IMG/M metagenome (GOLD analysis project Ga0308019, IMG submission 203135) | Marine microbial communities from water near the shore, Antarctic Ocean - #284 | ecosystem: Environmental > Aquatic > Marine > Unclassified | place: Southern Ocean | collected 2014-10-01
CGTAGTGGGCAACAACTACAACATCGAAGTTTTCGGCGTTTTCGCAAGTAACGGAACGGCTGACTCACCCGTAACCATTTCTCTGGGCGAGTTCATCTCGCACTCCTCTTCGGAAAACGTAGTCCTCAACTACACCGATTTAACGGAGACGAATGAGTTTGAGTTTACCGATACAGATTATAGGTTAATTAGAGATGTGAATTTTTATTCTCAGGATTCATTACCTTACTTTCTTGATTATCTAGAAGATTACTCATACCTGTACGACAACGAAAATGCCGCAAGCCATATTGGAAAATATGTTGAGGATTTTAGTGACAATAACTGCCAAGGATGGGATTTAACATATGAAGGATGGGGTTGTCCAAGCTCTTTAGCCCAAACTTGTAATGGGAATAGCGTAAATAGGGTTTATGATAGCTGCTCTTCTAGTTATTGGGGATATAATAATACCACCACACCAGTATTTCAATTAAACTCTGGAGAGTTTCCAACAAATGTGTCCTTTATGATGGATACATACAATAATAATTGGGGACACAATAACACTTATATAGACTACTGGATTCAAGTCAGCTTAAATGGTGGTGGATGGGTGGATTTAGAGGCCAATAACAGTCCTGGATATCTAAATAACACAACTAAATCTTTTGATCTAACCAACCTAATCCCAGAGAATACTATCCAATTTCGATTTAGGGGCCTCTTTCAGTATAGGGGAACGATAACTATAGATAACTTCGTCTTCACAACAAGTTTTTACGATGGTGAAGACAACCCTGTTTCAGAAGCATTAGGAACAAATTTGTTCAGCACCGGAGGAATCGAACTCTACAACTCCACTTTTACAGGGGATTTTCACTCACTGAATGACACGCTAAATGTGGTCTTGGAAAACAGTCAACTTTTAGGTAACCACGATAGAGAAAAAGACAGCCACGGACTTGGGTTGTATGCTGACCACGTGAGTTTTACAATGACAAATTCTACGATCTCAGGGCACGCCTTAGATGGTGTGCACATTGAGTCTACTACTGCTACATTAAATTTAGATGGAAGTAGCTTGAGCGATAATGGAACGGATGGACTTGAAGTTAATGGAGATTTAGATCTTCAAGCGACGGAATGTTCGATCAACGGAAATGGAGAAGATGGAATCGATGCGGGAGCGAACTCGAATATGACGATATTGGGATGTAGTATTTCCAATAACGGAGCGAGAGGGGTGTCGGCAGGAGATGAATCGATACTCGATTTGGATTATCTATATATCGATGACAATACAGGTGCGGGGGTTGATTTGGAAGATGGGGGAACGATGCTGATGAACAACTCGAGATTGAGGGGGAACAGCGGAGCGGGGATAGAATCTGGATCGCCGGTTACTGTAACCTATTGCGATGTGGCATATTCTGGAGGAACAGGTTTGGTCTTGACAGGAAACAATTTCCACACGCTGAACAACAGTATTCTGTGGGGGAATAACTCCTCGAACTATACACAGATTGATATCTCGGGAGGGGTGATTTCTACGAGCTACAGCACCGTTCAGGGAAGGAGTAGCTATGGAACGACCGGGTCAGGCCAATACTATTGGGGTGAAGGTGTTATTGAGGCAGATCCACTGTTCTCAGATGATGCGCTTCATCTTGAGACCTTCTCTCCTTGTGTAGACGGAGGGCAACCTTGGCATCAGGATACAAACATGCCATTCGGGTTGGGTGGAGTAAGAGCCGATATGGGAATCTATGGAGGACCAGACAATGCATACTGGGGAGGAGGTGCCTTGCCAGATGGGGCGAGTACTTTGAGCTCGATTTCAGACAGTCCACAAGACCAAGGCGGAATTGTGGGAGTCGTTTTCGGAGCGAGTTTCTATGACAACAGCGATCTGGTGAATAACGTAACACACTATGCTTTTTGGAGACATTACGATCCTACAGGCGCATCGATCTCGACTTTAGACGAAGGATCTTGGGAGCTTGTAGGCGAGATGCCTTCTCTAGATTTCAACGGATATGCCTACCAGGCTTCTACACTTGGAAACACAAATATCTTCGGGACATTCAACAGCTGCTTTACGGTAGTCGCTCATACGGATGACGATGATACATACTGGTATTCGAATGTGATGTGCGGAGAGTCTCAGGACAACCTTGCACCAGAAATTCCTGAGATACAAGGGATGGTTCTGGAAACAGGTGAAGTCCAAATTATGTGGACCTCCCCTTTCGAGGAAGATTACGCATATACAGAAGTCACTTCGGATGCTGGATTTACAGCGGATATTTCTGGAGATACGTTGTCTGTTGACGCGACGGTAGAACTCGGTGGAACATATACATACACCGCGATTCACTTCGACGTGAATGGAAATGCTTCTGACCCGTCTTCTCTCACGTTAGAGACCACCGCGGGATCAGATGAAATCGTTCTGCACGCAGGATGGAACCTGATCTCTACAGACCGCATCCCAGTGGATGCAAACGTAGCTTCAGTATTTGGTGGACTTTCGGAAGGAAACCTTCAATACGTTACCGGATTTAATTCTGGAGTACAGTTCTATGACCCGAGCGGATTGGCGTTCTTAAACTCTCTTGGAGATTTGGACAACGGATATGGATATTGGGTTAAGGTCTTCGCCGATGAAGTCTTAAATGTTCAGGGAATACAATTGAACGATGGTTACTTACCTCCTCTAAACGAAGGATGGAACCTCGTAGGTCACACATATGATTCAGGAGTCGCTCCTGAGGTTGTATTCGAGGATCTAAATTCTAACGGAGATCTGATCTACGTGACTGGATTTGACCAAGGTGTTCAGGTTTTCGATCCCAATGGACTTCCTTTCTTAAATACATTGACAGAGATGCGCAATGGGTTTGGGTACTGGGTGAAGTCGGCAGTCGCAACGGACGGAGGAGTACTTGCTCCGCTAGTAGATGACGTTATTTCAATCGCAAATCCGAGATACGCTATCCTCAACGGAACGTCAAACTTGGAAGCCTTTGCGGGAGAGTACGTTCACGTAACAAACGCTCGTGGAAATACAGTCTCTCGTTTAGAGATTCTTCCGGGAGGATACCTCATGACTGAGGCCGTCTACGAAGATGAACTTGGAATTTACGGTCTACGTTCAGGGGATGCTTTGAGCTTCAGCTTCCGAGGAGCAGTCATCGAGCTCACGGGAAAAACGTTCCGTGGCGACATGGAGCACGTGAAACTCAACCTTGAGTTCACGGGACTTGAAGCTACTCTAGCTGTATTTCCGAACCCCATGACTTCAACTTCTAATGTGAGTTTTACTCTCTTAAAGAAAGGCGAAGTCTCGGTTGAGCTTTTAGATCTGCAGGGCCGCGTGCATTCCGTAATCTCTAACGGAGCGCATTCAGAAGGAATCCACAATATCAAATTCGACGCAAGCGATTTAGCTGCTGGAACTTACACAATCCGCCTCTCAGTAGACGGAGCAGAAGTTTCTACTCAACGCATCATTAAGTCGAAATAATCCACTGTTTCATGAATATTTACAGAAAACTCCTATTAATTTGCTTGCTAATTCTAGCCCTTCCTGGGTTGGGATTGGCGCAAATTTCTTTTACCGTTGACACACTTGCTTTCCCTCCCACAACGATTGACTCTACATCGACGATTGAGGTAACGCTAACAAATACCCTATCCGTTCCTCAGGAAGTTACTTTCAATGTGACAGATTCCCCCTTTTATATGTCAGATAACCCGCTAACGGTTCCTGGAGAAGGTTCTGCATCAACCACAATGTCCTTTATCCCTACTTCTGTCAACACCTTCCCTATTGAGCTTATTGCGTCTGGTAGCGTTTTCGGAGCTGATACGATATCATTGGTAGCCGAAGGCACTCTTCCCGGGGCGGAATTGATTTTAGATACCCTAGATTTTGGGACCAAATCGGTCAACAACATCGCGACGATGTTCCTCCCCATAGCTAGCACAGGGATAGGTACATTATTTATAGACTCGATCTCTAGTTCTGACCCTGTTTTCTATGCCGAAGGCGGAATTTCTATTCCACAGGGCGACACGTCTCAAGTAGCCGTAAATTTCTACTCCGAGCTCAGTGGCGTGTACGAAGTTGACTTGACCGTCTTCACCTCCGACCCTTTCAATCCCACTTTAAATTTACACTGCTCTGTAACAGCTATCTCAGCCGTATCAGGCGAAGTATGTGGAACGTGGTCCCTCATAAACTCTCCATACCAACTCATCGACAACATCGTCGTGCCCGAGGGATGTACCCTTAACGTGGAGGCGGGTGTTATAATCCAAGGCGGAGAATTCGACATTGAAGTTCACGGAGGATTTATATCAAACGGAACATCGGAATCTCACGTAACCATTTCTCTGGGCGAGTTCATCTCACACTCCCCTTCAGAAAATGTCGTCCTCAACTTCACCGATTTAACGGAGACGAATGAGTTTGAGTTTATTGATAGGGACTATCGCGATTTTAAAGAATTAAATCCATTATCTGGTGATTTAGCTTATTGGCTAGACACCTTATCTATGGTAGACGAGGTTTTTCTGATAAATCAAACTAATTTGTTTGAAAATGAAAATTCAGAAAATCATATTGGAAAGTATTCGGAAAATTTTAACGACAATATGGGACAGGGATGGGGAGGAGGTACAAGTGGTCCCTCAAACTATGAAGTCTATTACAACGGTAGTTCAAATAGTTACTACACCGTACAATTAACCTCTCCTGTGTTCATCGCCAATGTTGGGGAAAACTTTGAAAATGTTAGTTTTAGTACACAAATGGATTACTGGACTACATATGATAGATATATGAGGTATTATGTAAGGTATGATGGCGGGGCATGGAATCAAATAGGACAGGATTATTATAATAATGACGGGCAATGGTACCAAAACGAGTTTGCTCTAACGCCCTCTGAAGGAGCGGAAACTGTTCAATTCAAAACCGACTACTACTTTCGATACTATTCTTACTGTAGAATCGACGACTTCGTCCTTACAACCAGTTTGTATCCAGGAGAAGACATACCACTTATAGAAATTACTAGTCCTAGTGTAATTAGTGTGATTGATTACTATGATTTTCTATCATATAGCTTGCTTACTCAACAAGATTCCTGGATTGATAACGCCTATGAAATTTCCTACGAAGCGAAGTCAATAAGCACCGGCGGCATCGAACTCTATAACTCTACTTTTACAGGGGATTTCCACTCCGTGAATGACACTCTAAATGTGGTCTTGGAAAACAGTCAGCTTTTAGGAAGCGAAGAAAGAGAAAAAGACAGCCACGGGCTAGGTCTGTATGCTGATCACGTTAATCTCACTATAACAAATACCACGATTTCTGGGCACGCCCTTGATGGGGTTTATGTGCTGACTGACGATTTAATATTAAATACTGAAAATTCAAACGTGGAGAACAATGGTACGCAGGGGTATCAGGTAGAGGGGGATTTGTTGTGGAATTCTAATCAAGACACAATAACAGAAAACGGATTTGATGGGATGCATCTCATCGGGAATCTAGACTGGATATCACAGAATGATGTGGTGAGCGGGAATGGTGGAGATGGTCTCGATATAAGTGGAGATGTTACTTGGACAAGTTATGTGGATGAAGTGAACAACAACGGCGGTACTGGAATAGACATTACGGGGACTTTAACTCTAGAGGCAGATTCATCCGAATGGATGGGTAATTCTGGAGATGGAGTGGTGGCTACAGGGTCGAATTCTAGTCTCATTTTATACCAAACCCGCAACAACGATAACTCCGGTGACGGTTATAGACTCACAGGAAGCAACAGCCATCTCGAGGCGGATTATTCTTTCGTAAGAGACAACGGAGGAGATGCAATAAAGATGGGATATAGTGGAACCTGTAGGCTAGACAATTGCTTGCTTGGATACAATGGTGGTGATGGGATTGTTACAGGTGGGGCAGTAGTTTTGAACTATTGCAACATCATTCACAACGGAGGGTATGGGATCAGTACGAGCCAGTTTTCTACTGTGGATAACAGTATTATTTGGTTTAATGGAGGGGTGCCACAAATGGTGACCAATAATGTGTACGCCGTGAGCTACACGAACGTGCAAGGGATCAATGCTTTACAGACTTCGATAGATTTCGCGTGGGGAGATGGATGTATTGGAACGGATCCTGCTCTGGCAGACGACAACGGACATCTCGATCCGTACTCGCCGTGCGTAGATGGGGGAATGCCATGGGAACAGGATGCGCATATTCCATATGGACTGGGGAGCTCGAGGGCAGATATGGGGATGTATGGCGGTCCAGCAAATGAATACTGGGGAGGACAAGCTCCTCCGAACGGTTCGGTAAGTATCACGGATATGTTCGATATCCCGGGGGATCAAGGAGGATATGTAGGAATACATTTTTCTGCTTCTCCGTTCGATTTCGGGGGACTGGGATTTAATGTGACGCACTATTCAATTTGGAGAGATTTAGATTTGGGAGGAGACGTAGTCAATTCTGTCGAAGAAGGAAACTGGGAGCAGATAGGCACCGTGCCAGCCCAAGGGTTTCCGCAATACGGATATACCGCCGCGACTTTAATAAATACCTATCCGGGAGAGACAGCGTGCCTATCAAATTTCATTGTAATCGCCCACACAACGGACGACAATATCTACTGGGTTTCCGATGTTGAGGGAGCTTGTTCTGAAGACAATCTATCTCCCAACCCTCCCGAATTTATGGGGATGCCTGTAGAAGGTGGCGATGGAGAGATGGTCGCTCAATTGGTTTGGGCGGAGCCTGAAGAAGAAGACTATGCATATACTGTAATCACGAGCTTAAGTGGATTCGAAGTAACTGTAACAGGTGACACCATAACGATAGACGATTCTGTACTTCCAGGAAACGTATATACCTACGAAGCTGTGCACTTTGATATCCACGGAAACGCTTCTTCTATAGCTACTGCTACAGTAGAGATCATAGGACAAGGAGATCTCATCCCGCTAACAGAAGGGTGGAATTTAATCTCTACAGATCGAATTCCTGAGGATGCGGATATGGATGTCGTATTCGGAGGGCTGATCCCTGGGAATTTAGATTACGTCATCGGTTTCCAAGGCGGAGTAACGTATTACGATCCTGAAGGCCTGGCGTTTTTGAACACCTTGGGTTCCTTAGATCCTGGATTTGGGTATTGGGTAAAAGTGGGAGCCGCAGACACACTCGTGGTTGGAGGCATACCGATTTCTGATACGTTTATGCCTGGACTAGATATGGGATGGAATCTGATTGGATATGCTCCTCAAGAGGGAGTCCAACCAGAAGCGTACTTCTCCGAAATGATCGGTGATGGCAACCTGCTTTATGTCACTGGCTTCGATGAAGGGGTACTGGTATATGATCCAAATGGTTTGCCTTTCCTTCAGACGCTTATAGAGATGCAAAATGGATTCGGATACTGGGTGAAAACAGTAAACGGAACTGAAGGAGAGGTTTTGATGCCAGAGCAGGAAAACACCTTGAAAGGACTTTCCCCTGCTTTTGAAATTTTCTATGGAAGGTGTGATTTGGCTGAAGGATCAGTGGTTGAAATATTTGCTGACGGTGATGTCATCGGTGAGATAGCGGTAAGTTCTGAAGGATATTTAATGACTTCTGTGATTTATGGAGACGATCCACTTACACCGCAGACAGAAGGAGTCCTCCCCGGAGTTGAAATTCGTTTCGGGTACCTCGGAGCGAAATCAGATCAGAAAGTAGTCTTTGCTGGAGATATGAGTCGCAACATCTTGGTGTTAAGGTTTGAACATTCAGAATTCCAAATCTATCCAAACCCCGTCTCCGATATCACGACTTGCTCTTTCTCAACTCATGAAGAAAGCGCGGTAAGAGTGATTATAAAGGATGCCATAGGAAGAGAGGTGTTGGAGGTTTTCGATGGAGTGCTTTCAGAAGGAAATCACGAATACAAAATCTCCACTATTCATCTAGAATCGGGTACGTTTGTAATAAGCCTGTTTGTAGATGGAAAAGAAATTTCGTCTAAGAAGGTGGTGAAAACTTCTAGATAGTAAAAATGAGAAATATTTTAGTACTGTGCCTGGTATTGTGCTCAAGTGTAGGTTTAATAAAAGCCCAACCTTCTGAGTTCAATATCTTTCCTACAAATGCATCCGGAACGATGTACGGCCAAGCCACAATCAACGGAATTCCCGCGACTGGGGAAGACTGGGTAGCCGCCTTCGATATGGAAGGCAACTGTGCCGGGGCAGCGGCTATCGTAATGAATGAAAACATCGCTTACTTAAATCTGCCTATCTACGGAGATGACGCAACAAGCTCCGAGATTGATGAAGGAATCTCTGGTGGAGAGAGTTTTACGCTTGTGTTGTGGAGTGCGTCTACAGGTCAGATACTGCCCTACCCGAACGCGACATACACCGAGAGCTTCTCAGGGTGGATGAACACAAACGGAGCACCTATCCCGGGCTTAAACGACGTAAATGTGGTATATGACTTCTTTGAGGAAACCGTCCTTTGTGATGCAACGATTTTAACCCTCGGCCCTTTCTGTGCAGATGCGGAATCTATAGATCTTGAAGCGGCGACCCCTGGTGGGAGTTGGTCCGGATCAGGCGTAATCTCCGGCACGTTCAACCCTTCCCTTCTCGATCCTGGAACCTATCTTATCACATACACTTTAGGCCAAACAGGTTCAAGTTGCTATGAGGTTTCTTCTTCCGAATTTGTAATTTATCCCAGCGTAGAAGAATACGAAATCATGTGGTGGGACAACTATGGCGTTCCGGAAGAAGATTGGATCACACAAGCCTGTATTAATTCTGACAGCGGCACTACAGTTCAATGGTTCAACATTGACTTAACGGTCATGGGCAACTACGAAGAGTGCCTAGAAAACACCGACCCGTCCGGAACGTATTTTGCCGTAATAACAAACGAATACGGATGTTCCGTCACGACAGAAAATGTGGATTTTATAAATGCTGTTGAAGAAGTTTTAGGAGCTCTTAATGCAGAGATTGAATTGACCTTCGAAAGCTCTGGAAACCTTCGATCCAATTGCGAAATAGAAGAGGTAATGGTAATCGATATGATGGGACGAACCCTCCTAAAACGATCCAACATCAATGCCCTTTCAGTGGCTCTTCATCTACCCACTCGTGCAGCATCCAATGCATACATCGTGAAGGCAAGAACGAGTTGTGGAATAGCTGTAAAGAAGATTCTTTGGTGAGTATTCGTAGTCTCATGCAACTTTATACATCTTCACAAGCAACAACACCCATCCAATTATAAAACAGAGACCACCCACAGGTGTTACTATGCCTAGATAAGATAATTTGAAGATTGCAATGGTATAAAGAGAGCCCGAGAACAATAAAATACCGGCAACAAACAGAGATGCGACAAAGCCTAAATTTATCTTAAACTGTTTACTCAAAGAACCTACAACAATTAATGCAAGACCGTGGAAGGCATGGTACTCACTCCCTGTGTTAAAAACATCCATCTTATCAAAAATAACGCTCTCTAAAGCATGGGCTCCAAAAGCACCAATTATAATTGAAATACAGCAAAAAATTATACCAAAGTAGATTATAACCCTGTCAGTCATTGTCTTAGTTTTAAGACTTACAAGGTAAGACTATTTAGATTTATAGACTTGTCGCCTCCTCAGCTTCATGAATAATTCAACAGGCTATTCTCATTGAATCTATTCTTGTTATCTTTCAGCACTCTTAGAGCAATAAAAGCACTGAGAGTTGCAGTATTGGGCCATTAACTCAGCTGGTTAGAGTGTTACCTCGACATGGTAGAAGTCACTGGTTCGAATCCAGTATGGCCCACGAAAAAGAAACTCACAATTGTGGGTTTCTTGTTTTATAGATTTATTACTTTGTACAATGAATACATTCGAAGATCTTAAAATTAAGAAGCCATTAAAGAATGCAATTGATGATTTGGGATTTGAAAAGCCTACCCCCATTCAGCAAGAGTCCTATTCTACTATTCTTGGCGGATTCGATTATGTGGGAATTGCACAAACGGGGACCGGAAAAACAATAGCCTATTTACTCCCAATCCTACAGGATTTAAAGTTTTCAGACCAACTTAATCCAAGGGTGTTAATTCTAGCTCCTACCCGAGAGCTTGTGATTCAAATTGTAAAAGAGATAGAAAAACTAACGCCCTACATTAATGTAAGAGCCCTGGGGGTTTATGGCGGTTCTAACAACATCAACCCACAAAAAAGGGCCATTGCCGAAGGTCAAGATATCATTGTAGGGACACCCCGGAGACTGTATGACCTCGTTCTTACAAATGTTTTGCGACTGAGATCGATCAAAAAACTGGTGATTGACGAAGTGGATATTATGCTTGATTTTGGTTATAAAACTCAGCTAAAAAATATCTTCGAGAACCTGCCAACAAAACGCCAAAACATCCTTTTTTCTGCTACAATGACGACCTATGTAGATGAATTGATCGATGTTTTTTTGGTTAACCCTGTGAAGAAAACGATTTCAATTAGCGGTACGCCTTTAGATACGATTACTCAGGAGTCG
>Ga0308019_10002448_pt1 | contig 10594 bp, 6 predicted proteins | sample Neamet284_FD_203135 | JGI IMG/M metagenome (GOLD analysis project Ga0308019, IMG submission 203135) | Marine microbial communities from water near the shore, Antarctic Ocean - #284 | ecosystem: Environmental > Aquatic > Marine > Unclassified | place: Southern Ocean | collected 2014-10-01
AATGAACTCTAATCAATACTGGGTCTGGACCTTGCATATCCCCCAATGACAATGCAACGTGATCTAAACCAGTGCTTTCCTCATGAAATACTCTTATCAAAAAATCCCCAAATTCAGTAGGCAATTTCGCCTCACTTGGTACATCATCACTCTCGATTAAGATTATAGAACCATCGTTGTTTTTTACGTTCATTGGCTCACCTCAATTAAAAATTTATATTCACCAGCATTACTTTCTATAGATAACAAATTATGACTTGAGCGCATCATGAGAAGGGGAATATCATGGTAGGTTTCAGGATCGTCAGCCAAAACTTCCAAGAGTTCTCCATTTCGCATTTGCCGTAATGCCTTTTTGGTTTCTGCAACTGGAATCGGACAATGAAAACCGATAACATTCAACCTATGCGTAGGTTTATTTTGCGCTTCAACGCTAACCTGCAAAGCTTCCTCCACAGAACTCCGATATCACTTCATGTTTTCAACGCATCCATTGGATGAAATTACAATAATCGCAAAAAGATTAGTCCAAGATTCAATCCTCACTTTGATGTGTGATGAATGTTTGACTTGATTTATGGGAAGCACAGCGACCCCACCTGATGACCTCTCTTGGAAAGAGGTTGCTCAATTGGGATTGGTATATGCTAAAATCCCCATCGCTCTATTATTAGTTGAGGCCTTTTACTGGTTCTTAACTATGCCAACAGATACTCTCGGGCCCATTCAAGTAAGTGAAGCGTGGCTATGGAATGAGATTGGAAATGCGTTATTCGGTGCTGGCTCACACACACTTTCAACTAATAACGGTTGGTTAACTCGTATTGAATTTCATCATCCAAGTTTCCCAGGTGCAATGAATACTGTATCACTTTATGTTTCAGACGAATGTGCTGGTGTTCATGAAATGATTTTCATTTCGACATTGGTAGCAATGACCGATGGCGTTTCTCAAAAATTGAAAATAAGAGCAATTGTGGTGATGTGTACATTAGTCTACATACTAAATTTAGCGCGATTAATTGTCTTCTATCCAATCGCCTTAGAAGATTGTTTAGCAAACCCTGACCAAGCATCTTGCCTATATGGTATGTGGAGTTTCCACACCGCCATCTATGAATGGGGATTTTTGCTAGCACTAGTATCGATGTGGGTGATTTGGTTTTGGAAGGTCGGTGGCCCTTCAAGAGCAATGGATAAGAGTCTGGCTGGTGCCGACAAATGGAGAATTATTACCAGAAAGAAATGGAATTACAAGCATATTGTTGCAATTGTTTTAGCAGCCATATTCATTATTTCGGCTGTCCACAATGTAACTTCTAATGAAGAGGCAATGAAAGCAAAAGAAATATTGGACGATTGTGAACTATGGAATTCGGTTAGCGCACAATGCGGTAATGCAAGGAATAGATGGGATGATGCAATTGGTTATGCTTGGTCTCTCGCTGCACTGTCCTTGGTTATTGCTGCTATGACGACATTCACTATTGAAAAGCCAAATAGCGATGGGAAATGGCCATCTGAGGTTGAAAAATTGGCTAAGGAACATGATCGCTTAGAGTTGCTAAATGAACAGGAACTAGAAGCTGCTATCCAAGAAAAGGAAAGAGTTCATGCGCTAAAGAAATCGGGATCATGGAAAAAACGTCGTAACCTCGTTAGTGAAGAAGAAGAAAAAGAAGAGGAATAATTATTATCAATAAGAGAATAATGAATTTTCAATATATATTATTAAGTCCGCCTCCTACCATCAAACGGGAATCACAATGGACAGTGGCGACAATTCACCTTCTGAGCAACAAGAACCCTTCTGGGGCCCTCAACAAACCCCAGAAAGCACAATTGCAACTAGGCCTGAGCCACAAATGGTATCTCCAGCACAGCCAGAACCACAAATGGTATCTCCAGCACAGCCAGAACCACAAATGGTATCTCCAGCACAGCCAGAACCACAATCAGTTTCTCCGCCACAAGCGCAAATAATTGGTAATATCGCACAGCAGCCAGAAAGCCACTTTTCTGCAACAATCAATAATCCCGCTCAATTAGATTCCGCTTCTTCAATCACCGGCGGCTATAGCATGGTTGAGAAAAAGAAGGGCACTGATTGGGTTCAATTCGCACTTGGTTTTTTTGTTCCAATCGCTGTCATGATAATTTTTTCAGTTGTACTCAGTGGTTCAAATGGTGCCTATGATGAGAGATGGAGTGAAACTTCTAAATCTGAAAATGTGTTCATAATTTCTGAAAATGGGACATTCACTCACACATTCGATGACAACACAACTGATTACGGCAGATATGCCGTCGACTGGTGTATGTCGGTTGATTCCGGAGAATACGAGTACAGATGCGAATGGAAGCAAAACCGAGATGAAGGATATGAAATAAGCGAAACACCACTTGGTGATTGGGACAATAATCGAATAGTCGGAAACTATTATCCACAGAATAACACAATTTGGCTAACTACAGACTCGCATAATTATAGTCTAATAGAATTCAGATTTGAGTTTATAGATGAAGAACTTGAACAAGAACTAGAATCTGAATATTCTGAAAACTCATCTTTAGGAGATTCGCTAATGTGCTTCACGCCAGTACTGGCAATCGTTGTAATGGCTGTTTCTTTTGCTAGAGGAAACAAATCACTGGGCTGGGGAATATTTACTTCAACAATAGGAATCCCATTTACGATGTTTGCTTTCTTCTTCACCTTATTGATGCTATATGGATTTTAATCCTAAGCACTCAAATGATAGATGCTGAAACAATTTTTCCTGCCATCTCTCTCTTTTCTAGAGCTTTGATCGCAAGGCCAATTTTACTAGTATGAATACTGATCAATGTTTTTTGCTCCTCGAAGGAAACATCACCGATTTCTAATTCATTGCAATTTAAAGCCTTAACAAACCAATTTGAAACTGTTCTTGAAGAGCCTGCAATTTTCTGAGGAATATCCAAAGATAAAGTTACGAATCCGAAAACATTTGCTGTCTCACCGTAATCATCTTGCTTTTTGACTGGGTCTCTGTCCATGCCTTCTGGAAGGTCTGGCGCTTCAGTCTCGATAATATTTAATCCGTATGTGGCAATAATCTTATTCAATTGCGCTGAATCATCTCTTGATACAAGGCTCCATGCCTCTCCCTTTCGTCCAATTCTACCGGTTCTACCAACTCTATGAATAAAGGAATCAACATCATTAGGAATATCGTAATTGATAACCATTGTAATGCCGTCAACATCTATTCCACGTGATGCAACATCTGTAGCAATAATCGTTTTGAATTGTCCATCCTTGAATTTGTCTAAAACCTTCTCTCTTTGGTTTTGATTCAAGTCGCCATGTAATCCTGCGACATCAAATCCATGCTTGGAAAGTCTTTGAACAGCCAAATCGACCATTCTTTTTGTGTTACAGAAGATGATTGCTTGTCCTTCTCCGTTTTTGGTTAGAAGACGTCCTGCAACCCACAACTTATTGGCACGGCCAATACTTACCATATACATATCAATCGGAGGAATATCCAATTCCTCAACATTGGTCAATACGAATTCTGGTTCATTCATGAATTCATTTGCTTCATCAATAATCTCTTGCGGGAATGTTGCTGAAAAGAGTAAGGTTTGTTGGCGGGAAGTCATTTTTTCAACTACCCACATGATGTCGGGGAAGAATCCCATATCCAGCATACGATCTGCCTCATCGAGACAAAACAAAGTTGGGCTTGTTAAATCAATATGACCTCGCTCGGACATATCCATTACTCGACCTGGTGTTCCGACGATAATGTCGACACCCTCTTGCAAGGCTCTAGCCTGCTTTTCTAAGTCGGTTCCACCATAGACTGTAAGAATTGTAAGCCCTGAATCTCCTTGTACTACCTTCATCTCCTCAGCGACTTGGTTTGCTAATTCTCTTGTAGGAGTTAATATCAAAGCCTGCAGTTTACCACTTGCTGTACACTTGCTAATAATTGGAATTCCGAAAGCTCCAGTTTTACCTGAACCTGTTCTGGCTTGACCGATAACATCTCTGCCACTAAGAGCCAAAGGGATAGTATCTTTTTGAACTGGAGTTGAAAATTCCCAACCGAGTTCCTCAATTCCATTTAGAATACCTTGAGGTAAGTCCCAATCAGTGAAGCGGGTTGTTGTAAACATAGTATTGACTCTCCGTTTCTATTGGGTTGGACCCTCGAAAGAGAGTCTTGACACTAAATCAGTAGTTGTCCGCTTCTGCGATTTCTCTTTGTAAATCGCCCATCCAATATTTCAAAGCATTTTCTTTGTTCATTGGGCGGCGTGTTTGACGAACATGCTCAAGAATGTATTGTCTAAATTTCAAAGACTTGTTTCGGTTGACACCCTTAGGAGTCATACCATCCCATAGCCTGTCAAATTGCTCTTCTTTGTCGTTGAACGGAGAATCACTCATGATAACACACCTCTTTAGTATTCGGCCCACTGACCACCCCCTCTTAATGATGCCGTATTTTTAAAGGAGGAAAGGAAACACTGTGAGCCAAAAAATGCTTGACATTTACTTAGAAATCTGCATCATCGCCCGAATCTAAATCTGGGCCGAAATCATCCTCATAGCCATAGACTTCATCTTGTGAATATGAGCGATATGCATTTTTCCTTTCGGCTTCCTTTTTCTTGATCTGCTCATTCATTGCGATCATTTTCTGAACTCTTTCAGTGTCTGTCAAAAGATGATCAGGCTTCTCACTAATATCTTCTAATGCACCTTTTCTATCCGAAGGGAGCGGTTCTAATCCAAACTTTTTGCCCTGCGATTCAGCAATTTCACGGTCTAATTGAGGCACTGGTATTGCAGCTGCAAGGAATAGATTCTTTTGAGCCTCAGTACCTTCTATTTCTGCATCGAATACCATTTCCTTCAGACTCTTAATTAGCCCACTATCAGTCTCGGTGCGAAGCAATTCTTCAGCGGTCACCCGTAAGACATCTTCACTTAGCAGGCGTGGTAACAAATTGATACACGCCGTACGAACTTGCAAGTCCTTGCTTCTAGTTCCAGAAAGTACAATGTCTTGCGCTCTACCATTATCCTTATCCAGTTTTTGAATTGCTTTGATAGCTGAAATACGGACTTCAGGATCGATATCAACCATTGCCCGTTCGGCGAATAATGTCGCGACTCGAGGTTCCTTATTGGCCAAAGTTGGCAATGTTTTTGCAGCGATTCTACGAACTTCATCGCTTTCATCGTTTAATGCCCAGGAAACCAAATCCCATGCTGATGATCCACCTTTGCGCAATACCTTTTTCAATAATTTAGCCGCCTTAATCCTGTACTCTTTATTAGTTTCAAGCAGCAGACTATCAATGTGTAAACAAACAACTTCTGGCCAAGTATCTGCTAGGCCTTTCAGTGCATCCCAAGCATTATCTTGTCGGAACTTTATAGGAGAACGTAATTCATTTACTAGTATTGATTCAATACCAGAAGGAAATACTGGGGCCGAGATTGCAAGCGCTTTACTCGCAGCCTTACTAACATCAATATTCTCATCATCAAGAAGAACACTCAACCAGTCAAACATCTCGTCAGATTTCTGAATTGCAACTTCAGGTAATGCCTCTAAGGCAGCAACTCGAATAGCAGGGTCGTCGTTTTCAAATGAAGATAGTAGAACTTTATGCGCTTCTGTTGAAGCAAATCCTTTCAGCCTTTGTAATGCTCTAACCCCGTCAACTTGGGTTAACTGGTAATCTTTCTCGGTCCAAACAGATATTGCCGATTTGATTTCTCCTTTAGCCAGTGGGATAATATCTTGCTTCCGCAAACCTTGCCATGGACCTCTTTCGGCCTTAGCAGTGGCCTTAGCCTTGGATTTTTTCTCGGTACCCACATTGATGGGCAATCCAGTTCTTGGGTCTCTTGCAATGTAATCACGTGACAATTCCAACACCCCTATGACGCCCGCATATACACCATAGAGATGAACCTATGGCAGTCTTGCTCTAATCAATTTAGACATGCTAATAGAGATTCAACCATACTTTAAGTATAATATGACGCTTTCACGATTATTACTATGCATCTCTCAACAAATTAATTGAAGCAGTTGCTACTCCCCGTAGCATGGATAGTCGTTTGGTCAGGCAAAATGGTCTTGTCATAATTCTGTTAATGACACTATTAACATCATCATGGTCTGCAATTATCACATCAAATGATGGCCTATTTACTATTGATGAATCAGTGAAATTTATTTCGCATTCAAATAATGATTTTAATTCCAGTAATGGCTTTCTCCATGAAAATACTTCGGTCATCAATACCACCGGGGAGGCAAAATTAACTCGCCCAACAATTAATTGGGCAACTACAAATGCTAATGGGCTAATGTTCACCCGTACAGGTGCGTGCACCCAATATCTTGAACAAACTAACGAGATTTGGTTAATGGGTGGACGCATTGACCCTAACCCCCTAGCGAATAATGACGAAGGACCAACTTCAGTGGTAGAAATATTTGATGTTTCAACGGGCGCATGGGGATTTTCTAATACAATACTAAATGAAACGCAACAATATGCCGGTTGCGCACAAATAAATGGCAAAATCTATCTGGCGGGAGATTATCATCCAACTGCAAACCCCGAAATAAGATCTCAAGGACTGTTACAAAGTTTTGACTTGAATACTAGTAATTGGACAATGAAGACTCCAATGCCGTCAGGTAAAGGAGTTGGATTAGCCGGAGTTGATGCTCTCGACGGATATCTCTATGTCGCTGGTGGAGTCAATAGACAGAATCGTATCGACCTCACAGATAATTTATTGCGCTACGACCCAGTAATCGACAATTGGACCCAACTATCGAGCATGAATTACAAAAGACATTCTTTTACTTTGACTGCATTCCATGGAAAATTATACGCTATTGGAGGAGTTTCGCAGGAAGTTAACTCTGTGACTGGTCTTTTAACAATCGTTGATTCCAATCGTACCGAAGTTTACGACCCTGCGACTGATACTTGGACTAATTTGAGTGACCTCCCGATTTCACTGGCAGCACATGCTGCAACCGTATTCAATGATGAAATTATACTGTTTGGTGGCTATGAAGACCAAACTTGGAGTGGAGTGGCCAGCAAAAAAATGTATGGTTATCATCCATTAGAGCAAACTTGGAGATTACTGCATACATTTCCCTTCGCAATATATGATTCGACTATCGAGTCTACAGGTGGTACGATCATGTATGCCTCCGGAGATGCATCCAGTAGAAGGTTCACAACATGGAATTCCAATTATCTTGCAGAAACCGAATATTTTGAAAATCCAAATCAGCATGAGGGATGGATTACTTCCCTACCTGTTGATTTGAGGTATTCCCTACAGGGTACAGCCACTCCTATGTGGATGACATTGGATGGTAATACTCCGTATGGTACGGACTTACAAATGCAGTATAAGTCAGGCTCTGATGCAGTTTCAGCGGGCCTTAATACATGGCAACCAGTAGGAACAAATGCAAGTATTCCCCAATTTGTTGGGATTGGAAACCATTCTCTTAGTAGTCTTAGTGAAGATTCTTCTTTTATGCAGTATAGGATAAAATATACAACTACTGCTATGAAAAATTGGTCTACTCCAAATTTGGATAATGTGGAACTAATCAGTGAAAATGCTGCAATCACTTCACCAATACCAAGCACGATGCATCCAAATGCCGCTCCAATTTCCATTACTACACATCATCATGCATATTCTAATTCGGCACAATACCAGTTATCAATTGTTTCAGCTAACTCTCAAGGATTCAAGGAAACAGCATCCCAATGGACCACTATAACTTGGTCAGAGGATAGTAACACTTTCACAGTAAGTGACCCTGATTCGATGCTAATGTCTTCACAAACATCTGCCCAAGAGGGTTTGAATAACCAAGATGGCCAATTAATGGATTGGCAATTTTCATTATCCGAGGGGCTTGCTACTGACTTTATTCTAATGCAGGTTAAAACTGTAGGATTAAGGAATACAACATATACACATGCAACACCGATTATCATTGACAAAGAAGTTGATGTAAGAATAAAGTCCATTTCAGCAAATTTTACGAGTCAAGGCAACTACACGCTTCAAGAAAATGAAATCGTCCCAGAATTAACCAAACTAAATCTAATTGTTGATAATTATTTCACCACATCTGGAAACCAATTATTATCTGGGACAATACAGGCCCGCATCCATTTGGATATTATTGAATTCAATCAAACTGAAGAGGGAGATGACATATGGGCTAATGCTACAACTGGATGGTTTTCTCTCAATATTGGTCAAGATACAAATATAGAATATACTCTTCCAGAAAATGTTTCTGGTGAATCAAGAATTTGGATAGAAGCTACAACGATGGATAATTTGATACTGAATGTTGATGAAACCCCGCACATGTTTATTCTAAATATTGAAGTCCCAGTAATGCTATCCACTACAATTACTGATGGAGAATACATGAATAAAGATGCCAATCGATTGTACGGCATACAAATCTACAACGTTGGTGGATTCACAAACAATACAACTCAAATGTCAGTTTGGGTCGAAAATAGAGATGATGGTTATAATGGCAATCCCTTGGATGGAATTGCCCAAATTGGTGAATATCAACAACTAAATTTTTCCATTGTAAATTCAGCCAATATTTGGTACCTAAATATGACCGTCAATGATTCGGGTAATGCTGATCATCAAATTGTTCGTACCATGCTTACTGGAGTAGATGTTTCCAACCACTCATTGCCAATAGTTTCCCCAGAGAATGGAACTTCTTGGTGGATTAGTCGTGACCCTCAAAAGGCGATTATCACCGATATTACCCCACTTGGTGAAATAATTCCGAACATAGGACAAAGGCTTGAACCTACTCGACAAATAGGCTGGAGCATCACTGCGAGCGACTCAAATGAAATGGAAGACCTTAGTGAATTCAGAATTGAATTGGGCGGAGACTCAAATCTTGGCATCAAATATTTACCGCATCAGGGAATTTGTAGTTCTCTTGATGCTAGGTTATTTGTCGACCCTTCAAACTGTATCGTGACTATATCCAATGGTGAAATGACTGTAGAAATGTGGGCAACTGTTGATTGGACACTGACGAGTGCTGGATTGATCACTGGTGAAGTTGATGTAATCGTTCGTGATTATGATGGCGCAACTCGTCAATCACAAGCAAATCAATGGTCTCTTGAGCGAGCATTGGATGTTCAATTTCAAAGTTTGATGGATGTAACTGGACCCGTAAATGGCACCCTTGGAGATAATCCCAAGGTCATGGCTGGAGACCTGATTGAAATTGAAGCATCTGTTAAGCATCTAATTTCTGATAAAAACTATAATGGACAATTGGGAGTAATTTGGTCTGGAAAAATCCAAAATGAAAACTGGCAAGGCGGATTGACCGCTGATGTGGTTGATGGGCAATTATCATTGTCTTTCCCAACTCCAATTGAAAGCGGACTAATCCATGATGCTAAAATTAGTATTTGGGACCCACTGGACAGCGAGAAATTACTAGAAATTGCCTTACCTGATATCGTTGTTGATGCTGACGCACCAATGATTTTGCAGTCACAATTGACCAGTGGGATCTCAAGGTATCACCTTAACAATGTAGAAATTGGCGTTAATATTGATGAACCTCAATCTTGGAGTTCTAATTTATCCCTTACTTGTCAAGTGAGATCAACTGAACAAGATTGGCAACCTGTAACTCTTTCCAGAGAATCTAGTACTATCTTTGACGGGAAAACAATGTTCGCATTCAATTTCGACTTTAGCAGTCTAGGTGACCCTTCATTATTATCAAATCAAGCACGAATTGCCTGCTGGGCCAATGGTTATGATGATGCTGGATGGCAACTTGATTCCGAAGGTGGAAATAGTCAACTATCACCGTGGCTTGAAAGCACTTTGAATAACATTGGACCGGACTTAGAATTGGGTACAATCAAAATTACTGGCGACACATCTCCTGGTTCTAAGTTATCATTAAAAGTACAATTAATTAATGGTGGAGAGAAAATACAACAACCTTTCAATCTGAGTGTATTCATAGTTCAAGGCGATGAGAAAACGATTGTAGGTCGCCAATTATTATACGAATTGGGAGAGAATACAGCGGTAACAATGAATTCTAGAATCACCGTACCAGATGGAGAATGGACATTGCTTATTTCAGTTGATGATGAACAATTAATCTGGGAATTAGATGAAGAAAATAATATCTGGTCCAAGGATTACGATGGTATTACCCAAGGCTTTTCAACCGCAACAATACTACTTTCCAGCAGTGGAGTAATAGCACTTATTGGAGCAGTATTATATCTCAAGAAGAGAAGTTCAGGTATTAATGAACTGGCTCACCAATCTATGGATGACAACTCAAAGGGTGAGCCACCATCAATTCACAGCAGTGCTAAGTCATCAGGCGGACCTGCGGGTAGGGCAAAACCATCTAATGGCCCTCCGAAGGCAAAGCCGAAGAATGGGCCCCCTGGTGCCTCTACTTCAGCAATAAGTGATACGACAGGTGCGGACCCT
>Ga0308019_10002456_pt1 | contig 10583 bp, 8 predicted proteins | sample Neamet284_FD_203135 | JGI IMG/M metagenome (GOLD analysis project Ga0308019, IMG submission 203135) | Marine microbial communities from water near the shore, Antarctic Ocean - #284 | ecosystem: Environmental > Aquatic > Marine > Unclassified | place: Southern Ocean | collected 2014-10-01
TATACAACATACTTCTCTTCCCTAATTCTTATTAGTACGGCAAATTCCAACTAGATTTGTTCACCTAGTCACTGGAAGTAACGGGGGGGGGAACCGGTCCGGAATCGGAACTCGAAACCAAAACTGTATATTCCCGCATATTATTCCTCCACTCCTTCAAGTGGGACCGCGATATACGTAGCAAAGGAATCTTCCCCGGGCATTTTTACTTCTAAATTCAGGTTATCCGGCGCCTGGTTTTACCACGCTCGGGGGCAGTGATTGGCGGCGATATAGAGGTTACCATCAATCTTCTCACGGCGGGCCAAGTGTTCATGACGCCCATTTTCGTCATTAACACTATCGACTTACTTCCCTGCGGCTGACTGACTCCCAGCTGCACTTCGAACCACACTACGGAGGCAACATAGCAAAGGAAAAAACACATACGCCGATCTGCGACCACTTTATGGCCCTATTTTCCCTATTTTTACTTCTCACAAACTGAATTTCTGCATTCCCATTCAAAGCTAATTAGCGCAGAATCATTGTTCGCAAATAAGGCCCTAGGCGGGTGTAGCTCAGTTGGTAGAGCTCTAGCTTCCCAAGCTAGTTGTCGCGAGTTCGAATCTCGTCGCCCGCTCCATTTCCTCTTTTGTTTGAGCTATGGCAAGCGAAACACATACAGGGTGTTGCCGCCACCTCGCTGACGAATTTCAGGCGTATGGCGTCGATAGTTAACACCTTCGCCCGCCGCTATCGCAATATATTGGACTCCATTCACGCTGTAACTCACCGGAAACCCGCCGGCGTTCGAGTTAAGAATTTGTTCCCAGAGAATGTCACCGTTGTCGGCATCGAATGCGCGCAAGGTTCTTGCATCGTCCGTGACGAAAACAAGCCCACCGCCTGTCGTTAAGACTGAACCTCCTATGCCGGCACGTTGTTTGTAGGTCCAGCGTGTCTCGCCGGTTGCTACGTCTATGGAGGTAAATTGCCCGACCTCACCAGTATCTTCGGGTCCGATATCTGCGCTGCTTCTGGCGGATGCATGGTGGAGACCCACAGTAGGTGAAACCGGCCTTAGAGCAAAACTCATGCAGGTGTTGTTAGTTGGTGTATACAGAGAATTAGTTTGCGGGCTGTAGCCTACCGAATTCCAGTTAATGCCGCCCTGGGTGGTTGGGCAGACAAGCTTCTGTTGTCCGATCTCGGTGATGTCTATTTCTGGATTCGTTATCCCCTTACGTCCTTCTACGTCTACGCCAACGATTATGTTTTGATAGTTGGTCTCTGTTGCCCAGAGAAAGTCTCCGGTGGCTGCATCCAGTGTCCACACTATGCCAGGCTTTCCAGGAATACCTGTTATGACTTTTCTACGTTCGCTAGATACTATATTTGGATTCATCCAAGAGACTGCATCGGCATTGGGTGTGACTTCAGTTTCTACGATAAGTCTTTCAAAGGGATGATCCTGATCCCAATTTCCAGCGGGGATATATTGAAAATACCATTCTATCTCTCCTGTCTCTGCATCCAATGCCAATGTGGAGTTGGTGTACAAGACGTCGCCTCCGCGAGTACCACGCTGAATTTCTCCCCAGGGAATCGGCACAGCCACACCGATGAAAATGAGATTGAGCTCAGGATCGAAGCTGGCCGGCATCCAGGCCGAGCCACCGCGGCGTTGCTCGTTAGGCACATCTCCCCAGCTCTCACCATTTGGCTCGCCGATTCTCGGCACCGTATTGGTACGCCATAGTTCTTCACCAGTGTCCGCATCATGGGCAGTAATCCAGCAGCTGGTGTTGATGTAGTAGCAACCGGACATACCGGTAATAACCTTCCCGTTAAATACCTGTGGCCCCCCGGAATAATGCTGCCCGACGGTCCAATCACCAATCTTTCGCTCCCAAGTGACTTCGCCGTTGGTTGCATTCAGGGAAACAATATAGGCGTCCCGAGTAGCTATAATTAGCTGGTCTTTGTAGAGAGTGCCGTTACGATTAGCGCATGACAATGGGGCCACATGATCGACGGTTGCTCTTCTGTATTCCCAAAGTGGCGTGCCATCGGTCGCATCTACGGCCTCGATAAAATCGCAAGCCTGTGGCAGGAACATGATGCCATCGTGGACTAGTGGAGTGGTCTCCTGTTTGCCCGGCTCCATGGTCCAGGACCAGGCCAGACGCAGACTGTCGACATTCTCTTTATTAATCTCATCCAGAGGGCTGTAGGCCCAGTGATTCGGCGTCCCACGCCACATTAGCCAGTCGCTTGCCGGTGGATTAGCAAGCTCTTCCAGCGTGACTGGCGTGTAATTATCCAATAGTGCTTGAGATTGAGCCACGGCACTCGCGTTGATTAACAGCAGAGTTACGGCCGCTAAAGGGAGGGCAGCTTGTAAGTAGCGTTTGGAGAGGCTGAGGACTGGCATGGTGTATTCCTTCTTATTATTAAACACGTCTTGGGACACAATTTTGACCTAATTCGGCTCCAGCAAGCCCAGATTAACAAACTTTTACTAAAAATAGACCCACCTACTTTTAATATCCGCCGACGAAACCGATATGGAATTATATAAGGTAACCATAGCGAGATGTCCTGAACAAGCTAGCCTTCCTAAAAGTACGTGCCACGGCGCTTCTCCAATGACGTTGAGGTTGCTTTCGAATAAGTAGAGCTACCAATAGAAGAATATTTAAAAGTCTTCACTAAATAAAGGCCGACAGTCATAGCTTTTGTACACAAGAACTTTTAATCTTTACGAAAGCCGTTCTCAAAACTATTTAGGAGAAGCATGCAATGCGATCAGTCTATAAATTATCGGAATACGTTGGCCTGCTCTTTATAGGGCTATCAACGATACTAGCAACCTCTCTCATTCAGGCTGCTGACAACGATTGGGTTACCCTGATAGACGGCACTGATGGCATGGAAAATTTCAACATCGTCGGCGATGCAAATTGGTCTGCCGAATACAATGCTATTCAGGCAACCGAGGGTAGCGGCGCTTCTTGGCTAGTAAGTAAGAACAGTTATGGTAATTTTTCCTTGCGAGTCGAATTCTGGGCGAGTGATGACGCGAATAGCGGCATTTACATGCGCTGTGAGAATGCCAATCAAATTACCGATCGCAGCTGCTATGAGGCGAACGTATTCGATCAGCGCGGCGACCCCTCTTTCGGTACGGGCGCAATAGTGCATATTGCTCCCGTGGATGAGCCTAGACCTACAGCCGGAAATAAATGGAATGTGTTCGTGATTACATTAGACGGTGCTCGCTTAGTGGTAGAACTAAATGGCAAGCGCACAGTAGATGTGTATAACGATTTACTAGCAAGCGGACCGATAGCCTTGCAATGGGGTCGCGGTGCGCTGCGTTTTCGCAAGGTAGCAATTAAAGAGCTATAAAAAAGGCGGAGAGAGATCAATATCTCCTCCGCCTCTTCTTAGAAAACCAAAAATTTATTGTTCAGCCAATTCCTTCATCGCGACTAGTGCGCCTTCGAACATGCCTCGCCTTCCGGCAACATTCGCATCCTTCGCTGCCTGATCTTCCAAGTTCGAAACATCTAACATCAGCGTGTACAGCAGCTTAGAGCTATTCGCACCTGTAGGTCGTGCTTCAAGGAAGCCATGGTAGTGATCATAGAATCCGTCTTCCGGCGCTGGCTGCGTATAGCCATAGGACAATTCAGTCTCAGCAACGAGGATCTCAAGAATCCTGCCACCCAATAACGAACGGACCGTACCTAGAGCGCCATCTCCTGCGGTGATCTCGCAAGCGAGACCGAGCCATTCGCTGATATCGCAGTAGCCACCGACTTTGGACCAAACTTCTGCGGCAGGCTTATCGACATTGATCTCCATTTCGATTGCTACATATTCTTGTGCGAATGCCGTTGTGACAACCAAGCTAGGTAGTGCTAGGAGAGACAATATTAAGCGTTTCATGTGTGCATCCTTTTGATAATTATCTTTGTAGTTGTTAGTTATTTGGCGTCCGTAAATTAGCAGCTAGGATAACCAGTTTGTTAGCTCCCGTCATATAAATTTGCTGATTCCCGATACCCTTCTTCATGACAAGCCTTTTTATGGTTTCCTTTACTACTAAACCAAACATGCGTAATTTTGCCTTAATAGAAGTCACCCTAGCGCTAGGACCTTAAGCTGCGCAATGATCATACATGACTTCTAATAAGTAAATCTTGATTTACATATTACGCAGCCCCATACCGACTAACTCGAGTGAGCCGGCGTATATGTTACGGAAGTCCAACGTCAGATTACGATAGAAATTCGAAGCATAATAGATCGAGCCTAAGCAATATAACGCTAGACTGCATAAATACTAATCGCTTTCTTGCACTCTTGCGCCACTCAGGCGACTCTCCATAGCATAGTTTCCCTCATGGCAGGCATACTCATACTGGGTATATTCATTGTCTCGCGAGTAAGGAAAAGCCACAGTCCAAGGTGCGGAATACGTTTGCGGATCATCTACGGTCAATGTGTAGCGCAGAGTATTTTCATCCACTATCGTAATGGTCTCTAACATCTTTCGGCCCTCGTGCTGCGGCGCGTTGCCAGGGCCAGGCGTTCCAGGTGCCCGCATATTACCCACATAGTCAAAGTTCGTGGACTCAACATACAATGTATTGCCGCGCCAGTGACCTCGAGGATCACCTTCTACCTGAGGAATATTTTCATGGAGATGTGGGCCAGCATCTATGGGAATGATGCGAGCGTTGTGAATCATCTCGCTATGAATAACGACATAACCGGGCGCCTGCACAATAAGTTTGCCGTTGTTATAGGCGGTAGGCATCATCATGCCGAACACACCACGAGAGAGACAACGGTCACCTGATTCCACATTGCCCGCAGAATCATGCTCGTGCTCCACATTGAAGGCCACTATAGCTTCCGCCTCTTCTGTCAATGCAGGAAGACGTCCATTACCAGGCTCAACAATCAATGCTGGCGCATCGGCAACTGCATCGGACCAGTACCAATCAAACCAGTAATTTTCGTAAGCACCTACACCACTGCTATTTTCGAAACCCGTCCAGGTGTCTGACTTTCTAGCTTCGTCTCTTGTTCTTATAAGCTCTGCAATTTCTTCCTGACTTGGCTCACGCCCTTGAAATTGTTCCGGCAGTTCCAGTGGCGTTGCCGTAGCCCCGACGTTGTTCCACATGCCGCCTATATCAGGCTGCCCATCGGCGAGAATATTGGGTGTCCATTCAGACTGAGCAACTACAGAACTGCAACAAGCCATTGTAAAAATTAGTTGGCTTAGAATCTTAGTTGGAGTCAGTGTGAGTTGAATTAAATTAATCATCTTATCTCCTCCCTCCATAAAATTGTGTCTAGCGTGCGGCGCGGCCTAAGTATATTTGGAAAATACGTTCCACATAATCATCGGCACCTGGCACAAACAACACGGTAAATATTGTTATTACAATAGCTGTCGCGGTGAAAATATAAAAATTTTTCATGCGTTAAATCCTCAGGAAATTCTCTACTCTACTTCCAGCGTCTTATCTAACCCCCTGCTTTAACCTCGAGGTGCTGCTTCAAATAACCACACATCGCCTACTTCTATCGCGGCACGGGTTGTAGCTGATGGATACTTCGCCGTGATGATGGCTGTCAGACCATCGAGCACATCGCCAGACTTCAGTCGTTGCAGTTGACGCTCATAGCGCACCCCGTTGATACGAATAACCGCACGACCATCTCTCTCAGCTTGAATTGGCCACTGCTTCCAAATTCGCCCAATTGGATTTCCCATGTAGCCAGACCAGACGTATATTTTGTTCTCATACTCGGCGATCCAGATTCGACGAGATTGTGAAGGGTTTAATAGTTGCATCTCGATGGTAGGAATTTCACTCACGAAACTCCAGTCCGGCTCGGAACCTGAATACAGCTCACCAGCTACGAGTGGTCCACCAGAAAAAACACGATTGGGACCATCCTCAAAACGCTGCTTAGCACCAGCCGTAGCGACCGCTACGAATGGAATCAACAACAGACAAATAACTACGATGACTGCTCTTTTGAATAAATTCATAACTTCCTCTATGCGGTTATGTGATTTACTTACTATTCAAATAAAAGTGGGATCAGAGTAACTACCGCTGTATACCCCATTGGCCTCTCCAAACCCTATCATTACTGCGCTTCAGATTCTGCCAGCGCATCCTGCACTCTTGCTCCGCGCAACATATTCACCATCCCATAGTTACCCTCGTGGCAAGCATACTCATAAAGTATACCCGCTACTTTAGTCATGGCCACGACGGCTGTGAATTTGTCGGTATAAGTTGATGGATCATCGACGGTAAACTCGTAATCCACAGTATAAGGGCCTCTGCGGGTGAAACGCTCTGTAAGCACTTTATCTTGCGAAGTCCCGGCTTGACCATAACTCGAAGCCATCCCATTGAAGTTTCGAGTCTGGACAACGAGTGTGTCGCCATCCCAATAGCCACGAGAATCGCCCATCCAGAGCCGCACCTCATCGGTAAGTGAGCCCATCTCGCTCGGCGTGTCGACAAGAGGGACTACGCGCGCATCGTGAATCATTTCTGTAAGAATGACTGCCGTATCTTTCGTCTGAAAGATTTGTACATTGTTATTGTATAAACTTGGCGTGAAGGGAGGCCCCGCATTGAAGCCAATCAGGCAACGCTCTGAAAGTCCGCGATCCTCCGGACCATCTGTGCCAATACCGCCAACCGCGATTCGTACCGGGCGCGACTCGCCAGTTGTATCCCCGCCATATACCCCCTGATTAGCTATTGCACCCTCTCTAAGAGCTGGAAGCTTGCCATTTTTAGGATAGATAATATGTGAGGTACGCATATCGCCGCCAATACCAGCATTCTCAACCCAGAAATCATTGTAGGAGCCATCAACGCCCTCGACCGCTATTGCTCCATCATTCAAAGCGTCTCTTGCAGCTCGCTGCTCAGCGATTTCTCTAACTTCTTCGGGTGTAAGGAACTGACGATCACCATAGCGAGATGGACGCTCCATGGGCGTGTTGGAAGCAAAGTTCCAGACCCCCTGGAGATCCGGTTGACCCCACTGTGTGCGCGGAGCAACATAGTCGTCGGCGGCTAAGGCGATCGTGGAAAAGGCACAGGCATAGGCCAATACCGCAAGTCTTGGGAACGCTAGTATTACTTTTTTCATGAGAAGCCCCGCGAATAACTTAATCGGAATGACTGAAAGGTAGCTTATTCACCCTGTCAGCACAATTTATTAATAGCGAGGAAAACTCAAGCTCATTCTTGTCCTCAACATGAGTTAGCTTGAGACCTTCACTATGTGTCCTGGCAGCAACACCAGTAGTGGTTGATCTCTTACTCCTATTTGGCGTAGTTTATCCTTCCTCAGGCAAGACAAATGCCGATGCTTATCAGGGGTATTTTGATGCGCAAAATTATCACGCTGCTCGCAATTTTTGCAACCTTACTTCTTGTGACTTGTGGTGAGCAAGTCGTTACACCAATCATCGAAACTAGCAGTAGCATCGACAACTTTCCCATTCGACCCGACCTCGATCAACTTAGCCAAGCCGAGGCGATAGCGCGCAAGGCGCGCGTTTCGAACATTTCCTACATCATGGACATAGACCTCGTAAGTCTCTCAGACTCCTACCAGGGCATCGTAACTTCGCACTTTACGCTTACAGACAACGATAGGCCACTGCAGGTAGACTTCGCCGGTGGCAGTGTGAATAACGTCGTTGTAAACGGCGAGGTGCAGGAGGCGGACTACAACGGCTACTTCATTACACTGTCGCGCTCAGCTTTAATAGCTGGACTCAATGAAGTGCTTATTGAGTATTCTCATCCTTTTGATCAAGACGGCACCGGACTGCATCGTTTCGTCGACCCGGAAGATGGCCGCACCTATTTATATACCTATCTCTGGCCCTATTACTCGAACCGCCTCTTCCCGAACTTCGACCAACCAAACCTAAAGGCGTCTTATGAACTAACTGTTCGCGCCGCTCCAGACTGGCAGGTAGTCTCTTCTACAACCGAGGATACTATCATCGAGGATGGCGAGACAATGATCTGGCATTTCCCACAGTCAGAAAAGTTCTCCAGCTATATCTTCTCTCTGCATGCTGGACCCTATCAGATATGGGAAGACATGGCCGGCGACGTGCCGATTAGACTGATGGCGCGACAGTCACTCAGCGAATACGTCGCGGCTGAAGAATGGATGGCGTACACCAAATCAGGCTTGGCCCACTACCGTGACTACTTTGATATCCCCTATCCCTTTGCCAAGTACGACCAGGTTATCGTTCCCAACTTCTTGATCGGCGCGATGGAGAATGTGGCGGCTGTGACTTTTTCAGAAAGTTATGTCGACCGCGGCGCAACCAATCGATTCAATAACCAGCGCCGCGCGGGCACGATTCTTCACGAGATGGCACATATGTGGTTCGGCGACCTCGTCACGATGAATTGGTGGAACGGACTATGGCTGAACGAGAGCTTTGCGACCTTGATGTCATCCATCGCCGTTTCGGAAGCAACTGAATTCAACGACCTATGGCACGACTTCTATCTGTCAGAGAACTTAACCGCGATCAGTGCCGACAATGCGGTTTCTACACATCCGATCGAGGTCCCGGTGATTAGCACAAACGATTTTTTCAACGTCTTTGATGCTATCACTTATGATAAAGGCGCATCTGTTCTAAATCAATTATCCCATTATATCGGACGTGAGGATTTTCGTCTGGGGGTTTCAAATTATTTAAAAGAAAACTCCTGGGAGAACACCGAACTCGATGATTTTATGAGCTCACTCTCAGAGCAGTCCGGTATAAACTTAGATCCTTGGGCGCAGGACTGGATGTATCAGGCAGGAGTGAATACGATCGAGGCGCGCTTTAGCTGCGATGCTAACGGCATAAGCAGCTTCGCCATTTTGCAGACCGTCCCAGAAGCTCATCCAATTCTAAGGGATCAGCGCGTACAACTAGGTCTATTTAGTACTACTTCCAACGGCTCTATTGAACTCAACACCGCAATCCCGATAGAAATATTCGGCGCCGAAACGCAGGTACCCGAAGCCATCGGTCTCACTTGCCCAGATCTCGCATTGCCAAATTATGAGGGCTGGGGTTATACCAAAGTGAGTCTTGATGAGCGCAGCATGGACACCATAATCAACAACGGTGCTCTAGAGCGAATCGATGACCCCCTCATGCGCTCCATGATCTGGACCGCTCTATTCAAAGCGCCAAGCAACGGCCAGATGGAAAACTCCACCTTGTTAGATACTTTGATTGCGTCGATACCCATAGAGGATAATGACCGAATCATCCGCCAGAGCTTAGCCATTTTAGTAAGCAACTTGAACTTACTAGAACGGCTAAGCGGTGAATCCGCCAATGAACTTGCCAAATATGGCTCACAGGCCGAACAACAGCTCTGGCAGCTAATCAGCGCTGGCGTTACCGACTTAGAAGGCAACCAATCTACTAGTACACTAAACCTAAGACTATCTAGCTATATCAGCATTGCACGCAGCGACGAAGCCCTTGGAAACCTTGCAGGCTTGTTAGATGGTAACGTTAAAATTCCGGGTCTAAAAGTGGGCCAGAATCAACGATGGAATATCATTCAACGGTTTACTGCTAGAGACTACGATAATGCGCGCGAACAGCTAGCGGCAGAGCGCCAGAGCGATCAATCCGATGCCGGCAGACGTTCAGCGATAGCTGCGGAATCCGCACTACCCGACCTCAGCATCAAACAACAATGGATAACTCGAATTCTCGACACGGAGAACCAGTTGTCCCTTTCAAGTCTGCGAGCTGCTATGGGGTCGATATTTCCAACAGGGCAAGAAAAATTACAACTCGCCTTGTTAGAACAGCTAACGAGTAATCTGCCTGAGCTTGCATCGAATCGTGACAACTATTTTCAACAGACCTATGGCCGCGACTTGTTTTCAGGTATCTGCGACCAGCAGGGCCTAGAGATTCTCAGCGCATCGATTAGCGATAGTGAATCAGTTGGTGCTACGCTATATCGCTTCATGAGTGAAAACGAGCAAAGTGCGTCTGAATGTATTCGGATGAAAAACGGAAGTAGATAAAATAAACGAGCATAAAATTTATGATGAAATCATCAATCCACGTTACCCGTAATCGCAATCAGTAAAGAGACGGTACCCTGCCTAGCCGGCTACGGAGAACAGTAACTGCTATTAGCATTTTGTTAACTATCTGTTGATCAGTTCCCTTTTTACTGACGAACTTTTAATAGGCAAGGCAGCAACATATCGATGTCAGCGATCCTCAAGGGGCCGTCGCGCTATGCAGCCCGATAAAAGCTCTAATCGTTTACCTCTACCCTCCCGAGGGACCTAAATTTTTACTCTAGTGTATTCGCTAAAACTTCATGTAACACAAACATGGATTGGACTTGCGATCTGTTAGCTTCTATTCTGCCAAAAAGAATTTTGCCAACATGAGAGGAAAATGAAAAAATTTCATCTGCTGTTACTAGCCCCTATTTACCTGGGTAGCCCCCTCCTAGCTCAAAACCTTATTAGTG
>Ga0308019_10002460_pt1 | contig 10571 bp, 9 predicted proteins | sample Neamet284_FD_203135 | JGI IMG/M metagenome (GOLD analysis project Ga0308019, IMG submission 203135) | Marine microbial communities from water near the shore, Antarctic Ocean - #284 | ecosystem: Environmental > Aquatic > Marine > Unclassified | place: Southern Ocean | collected 2014-10-01
TGATGGTGAACTTGATCTTCCGTAACTAGATGGTTTTGATTTGTCTCCAAAACTAGACTTTCCTTTGTAACCAAAACTTTTTTTCTCTCCATCTCTTGATGGTGAACTTGATCTTCCGTAACTAGATGGTTTTGATTTGTCTCCAAAACTAGACTTTCCTTTGTAACCAAAACTTTTTTTCTCTCCATCTCTTGATGGTGAACTTGATCTTCCGTAACTAGATTTATTCTCATCTCTAAATTTTCTTTTTTTATTATATGGAGCTTTTCCTTTTTTTCCACCTCTTGAGTTTCCTTTTGCGCCACGCGGTGCAGGTTTAAAGTTTGGATCAATTAGTTTACTAATTTCATTCCACATCGATCTATCATCAGGAGTTAAGAATGTTAAAGCTGAACCCTCTGTTCCTGCCCTAGCTGTTCTTCCAATTCTATGCACATAATCTTCTGGGACTTGTGGAAGATCATAATTTATTACGTGTTGGATTAAAGGAATATCCAGTCCTCTTGCTGCAACATCAGTAGCTATTAATATTCTCTTGAGCCCTTTTCTAAATGAAGTAATTACACGATCTCTTTTGCTTTGACGTAGATCTCCATGAATAGCATCGGCTGAATGACCTTCTTCTTTAAGACGCTTAACCATTTTATCAGCACCTCTTTTAGTTTTAACAAAAACCAAAATTGACCCTTTTCTGGCAATAAATTGATCGACTAATTCATCATATTTATTTTCTTTAAAGACCTGAAGTGTTTCTTGTTTAATTTTTGCGATAGGAACTGATGTTGAGCCTGTAGAAATTCTTTCTGGCTTATTTAAATACCTTTCAGATATTCTAACAATATTTTGTGGTAATGTTGCAGAAAACAATAAAGTTTGATGATCCTTTGGAACAAACTTTAAAATCATCTCTATCTGTGGTGTAAAACCCATATCTAGCATTCTATCAGTTTCATCCAATACCAAATATTTAGTAGCTGATAAATTTAAACTTTTTCTTTTTAGGTGGTCATTAATTCTTCCTGGTGTTCCAACAATTATTCTTGACCTATTGCCTAGTTGTCTAAGTTGTTTTTGCATTGCCTCTCCACCAATAAGCAAGGCTGTTTTAATATTAATCTTATCACTAATAATACTCTTGATAGCTGCCATTACTTGGCTAGCTAATTCTCTTGTTGGACACATAACTAGTGCAAATGCATTCTTATCTAATATTAACTTATTAACTAGTGGAATACTAAATGCCAATGTTTTTCCAGTTCCAGTTTGAGCTGTTCCCAAAACATCTTTTCCTTCTAAAGCAACGGGTATTGCCATAGCTTGAATTGGTGTTGGCTTTGTAAACTTCATTTTTTCTAATGAATCTTTTAATGAATCTTCTATTTTTAGTAATTTAAAGTTTTCCATCTAGATATTTATAATTTTTAAAATTTAAGGAGATTTGGTCTTAATCTCTTAATATGTCTAATTTATAGTGCGATATCTATAGGTTTTTGAACTAATCACAACAGTTGATTTTTTTTTTAGTAATGGCTTTTTTAAGTTTTCAAATAAGACATTTAATGTATAAGAAGCTCAAATTATGGCTAATAATATTACAAACATCACTATAATTGCTCACGTTGACCATGGTAAGACAACCATGATTGACAATCTTATGAAACAAAGTGGCTCATTCAGGGAAAATGAGGTTGTGGATGAAAGGTTGATGGATTCTGGTGAGTTAGAAAAGGAAAGAGGAATTACTATTTTAGCTAAACCAGCTTCTATTGATTGGCAAGATACAAGAATTAATATAATTGATACACCTGGTCACAGAGATTTTGCTGCTGAAGTAGAGCGTGTTTTATGTATGGCTGATGGAGCATTGTTACTTATTGATTCTGCTGAAGGTGTAATGCCGCAAACAAAATTTGTATTAGCTAAAGCTCTTAAACAAGGATTAAAACCAATCGTCATAATTAATAAATTGGATAAAGCAGATCAAAGAGCTAACGAAGTTTTAGATGAGACATTTGATTTATTTGTAAGTTTAGACGCTAATGAAGAACAGTTAGATTTTCCAGTTTTGTATGCTAGCGGAAGATCTGGGTGGGCCAGCAAAGAAGTTGATGGACCAAGAGAAAACCTTCACCCATTATTAGATTTAATCATTGAACATGTTAAACCTGCTGAACTTGATAAAACTAAACCTTTTGCAATGTTGTCTACCTTATTATACGCAGATAGTTTTTTGGGTAGAAGTTTAGTTGGAAAAATATCTCAAGGAACTGCCAAAGCTAATCAGCCAATTAAAGCAATAAACCTTAACGGAAAGAAAGTAGATGAAGGTAGATTGACTAAAATTTTTAGATATGAAGGAACCAAAAAGGTCCCTATCGAAGTTGGTGAAGCAGGAGATATTGTTATAATTGCAGGTTTGGAAAAAGCTAATGTAGCAGATACTATTTGTGACCTAGAGGTAACAGAACCAATTCATGCAACTCCAATAGATCCACCTACTATGTCTATTACAATAAGTGTTAATAGTTCCCCTCTTGCAGGAACTGAGGGGAAAAAATTAACAAGTACTCAAATTAGAGATAGATTAATTATGGAAGCTCAAAATAATGTTGGAATTAGTTTTTCTCAAAATAATAATGTGGATGCTTTTGTTATTAGTGGAAGAGGTGAATTAATGCTTGAAATACTACTTACACAAATGAGACGTGAAGGTTTTGAGATGACGGTAAGCCCTCCTAAAGTTTTATATCAAAAAGATGAGAGTGGAAACAAACTAGAACCTATTGAAGAAATCACAGTTGATTTGGATGAAGAGTTTTCTTCAAAAATAATTGACTCAATGAATAGAAGAAAAGGTAAATTACTTGACCTTAAGGATACCGGTAAAGACAAGAAAAGATTAATTTTTCATGCACCGACAAGAGGCCTGATGGGTTACACAAGTAGGTTTTTAACTTTAACGAAGGGTACCGGTGTAATTAATAGAATTTTTCATGGCTTTGGAAAATTTGAAGGTGAAATGGATGGAAGAAAAAATGGTGCTTTAATTTCAATGTCTAATGGTAAAGCAGTTGCATTTGCAATATTTAATTTACAGGCAAGAGGTGAAATGTTTGTAACTCATAACGATCCTGTTTATGAAGGAATGATTGTTGGATTGGCTCCAAAAGCTGGTGATATGATTATTAACGTAATGAAAGGTAAACAATTAACAAATATGAGAACACAAGGTACTGATGAAAATGTAGTACTTACTCCAGTTAGACAAATGTCAATTGCAGAGCAATTAAGTATGCTTAATACTGATGAAGCTTTAGAGATCACTCCTAAATCTCTTAGATTAAGAAAAGCTATTCTGAATCCTACTGATAGAAAAAAAAACGAGAAGTCTGGTACGCCACTTTAATTAAAAGTTTTCCTAACAACAAATAATCCCAAAGCAACTGCTGGACCAATTCCAAAAGCAAACAATAAAGTTCCTATTCCAACCGTACCACCTAAATACCACCCAATAGACATTACTGTAATTTCTAAGAAAGCTCTAACAACCGCTAAGGGTAGGTTTGTTTTTTTCTGCAATCCTATCATTAATCCATCTCTTGGACCGGGTCCTAAATTTGCAACTAAATAGATCCCCCCACCTAGCCCAACCGTAAGTACGGCTGCAATGGCTAACAATAACTGAGAAATATAACTTTCTGGTGTTGGCACAAACTTAATGCAGAGATCTATCATTAAGCCAATAATTAAGGCGTTTAGAATTGTTCCAACTCCAGGTTTTTGATTTAATGGAAACCAAAAAAGTAAGACAACTATACTGATAAGTATTGTTGTTATTCCAACAGAAAGATCGATGTTTAAATGAATACCTTGTGCAAGAACACTCCATGGTGAAGCTCCTGCTGCTGAAACAATTAACAATCCCTCACCTAAACCAAATAGAATTAAACCAAAACATAAAAAAAAGGACGTTGAAATTTTTGGCTTCAAATTAAAAGGTTTATCTGAGCTCCATGAAACTTTAGGGACATTTTTTATAGACAAAAACATTCATTAAGTAATTATACACTTTAACACAAAAAGAAAGTCTATTATTCTTATTTTTATTATGAAAAAAATTTTTATAAATATTATATTATTACTTTTTATTTCCACAAATTTAAATGCACATATTTCTCATTATAAAAATTTTAAGAAAATCGAGATGGAAATTTTTAGAAACAATGAATTGATTGGATATAATTACTATTTTTTTAAAATTGAAAGTGATGAAGTCCAAGTAACAAATCAAACCAAAATTACTGTAAAATTATTAGGTGCTACCATATTTGATATCGAGAGCTATGGGGAAGAAAAATATAAAAATGATAAACTAATTTCTTTTCACTCTAAAACAAAACAGAATAAAAAAGAAAAATTTGTAAATCTTGAAATAGATACTAAAAATAATAAATTTATAGTCAAGGGCTCTTCATACTCAGGTGGAGCAAGTAAAAATAATATTATAGGAAACTGGTGGAACCACAAATTGCTACAGGCAGAAAGTCAAATTAGTCCTGTCTCAGGAAGTATTAAGGGGCAAGTTGTAACATTTATTGCAAAAGAAAAAATTTTGCTTTATGGAAAAAGTTATGAAACTGAGCACTTCAAACTTAAATCCAAAAACCAAAACCTTCCTGATGATAAGAAGTTAAATTTTGACATATGGCTAGATAAAAGTTCAGGTATAATTGTTAAAGTAAAATACTCAAGAATGGGTGAATGGGAATATAGATTGAAAAGTTTTGAATAAAAATTTACTTCTTAATTTTTAAAGATAAATCTTTAGCACTCAACCAACCGGACTCAAGCCTTGGACCTACGAACCAATCAGCACAAACTCCAAGTCTAATGGAGCTACTCCAGTAACTTTTAATATTTAATGGTTTAGAATTTGATGAATATTTCCACCCGTGATTCTTGATATGAAAAACTTTTTTTTTTTTTAAATTTGTTAGCTGAAAAAATTGATTGATTAATATTTTAGCATTATCTAGTTTGTTAATTTTATTTTTATTTATTACCTTATTTGCCCATTTGTAAGTGCTCTGTAATGTCCATAAATCATAATCACTTTTAAATCTTTTTTTACTATTCTCATATGCGGCCCATCCAAGAATTGGATCAGAGAAAAAATAGCTACTAATATTTGATCTTGTCTTTTTTGTTGTCAACATAACTGTGATATTGGCATCCATCTTAACTTTTTTATTAATAAATGAATGTTTAATATATTTCTTAGATAATTTTTTTAATTGCGGAAATGGGCAAGTTAATATCAAAGATTTATAAAACTTTTTAGTACCATCAAAAAAATCTAGTTCCCAAACCTTATCTTTATTAGAAATTTTTATAAGCTCAGTGTTAAAAATGCAGTTAATATCTTTTAGTAAATATTTGCTAATTGAATTATTTCCTTTATTTCCAATTATCTTAATGTGTTTTTTATCTTCTTTTTTATCTTTATTTAAAAATATATGTTTCCCTGGCCATTTTTTAACTACTTTTTTTTTAATAAGATTATTTATAAATCTTTTAAACTGGCTACTTTTTGGAGAAATATATTGAACACCATGGTCAAAACTTTCGTCCTTGTTAAACTTCTTATTAGCTGATCTTCCTCCAGCACCTCTTGCTTTATCATAAACATCTAATGAATATTTTTTACTAAGAGTGTGTGCGATTGTAGACCCTGAAATGCCAGACCCAATAATGCAGAAATCCTTCATTTTCCCGCAACAACCATACCCTCTATTAACATCGTTGGAGCATTCGTGGAGTATTTAAACTCAAGATCATCTGCTAGCGTTATGTTTTTAAACATATCATTAAAATTTCCAGCTATAGTAATTTCACTAACAGGGTATTTAAATACTCCATTTTCTACCATAAACCCAGTTGCTCCAACTGAATAATCTCCAGTGACTAAATTACTTCCATGCCCAATGGTTTCGGTAATATATAATGTTTTTTGATTTAACTTTAAAAGATCTTTATACGAGATAGATCCTTTTTCAAAATACAAATTACTTGTTCCTCCACATCTGCCATTTGATTTTAAATTCAATTTTTTTCCATAATAAGTATCAACTAAATAATGTTTTAAAACACCCTGATCCACTAGTTTTAATTCCTTAGTTTTAACTCCCTCACTATCAAAATACTGGGAGCCTAATCCTTTAACTATATCAGGCTTGTCATAAATATTTATTGAGTTTGAAAATATTTCTTCATTTATTTTATCTTTTAAAAATGAAGTTCCTCTTGCTATAGAAGAAGCTGATATTGCACTTGCTAAGACACTTAACATTCCTTTTGAAATTCTTCTATCAAAGATAACGCTTATTTTTTCACTTTCTATTTTTTGAGGATTTAATTTTTGAATTGTTCTTTTAGCTGCCAATGATCCAATTTGACTTGGTCTAAGCATATCATGTAAGTGGCAGGTGTTTGTAAATTCATAATCTCTTTCCATATCATTATTGGCATTTTTTGTAACAGCAACACAAGATGCTGAGAAAGATGAAGACTTATAACCATTTAAAAAACCATCACTGTTTGCTAATGTAAAGTTAGATTTAGACTCTGAAAAACTAGTTTCTGTATTAATAATTTCTTTCTTTTCAAGTGCAGCTTCTTCAGCTTCTTTTAAATATTCAATTTTTTCATTATTCTCTATATGGTCATCGTCATATAAATTTAAATCATTAATTTTCGTTGCTAGCAAATCCTTATCTGGTAAGGAATTAAATTCATCCTCTGGTGTAATTTTTGTTGTTTCAATACATCTCTCTATTAAATTTCTAATATTATCTTCATTAAGATTTGATGATGTAATACCAGATTTCTTTTTACCAATATAAATTTCTAACCCAACTCCTAAACTATCCGATCTATCAGACTCATCTAATTTTTTATTCCTAAAACTAACTGTTTCAGAAATTGAATGCCCCACTACTGCTGTTGCATCTGTTGCACCTAGTTTTTTTGCTAATTCTATGCAAAAAGATGCCGTTTTCTCTAAATAAACTTGATCTTTAACCATATGATTTATAATTGAGTTCCACCTACAGTCATTTTATCAATTAAAATTGAGGGCTGAGCTACTCCGACTGGTACACCCTGCCCTGCTTTTCCACATGTTCCAATGCCAGGATCAAGCATCATATTATTTCCAACTAATGAAACTTCTTTTAAAATCGACGGGCCGTCACCTATTAAGGTTGCCCCTTTGATAGGAGCACCTATTTTGCCATTTATAATTTCATATGCTTCAGTACAATTAAATACAAATTTTCCTGAGGTAATATCAACCTGGCCACCACCAAAACTTACTGCAAATATCCCTTTATCAACTGATTTAATCATTTCTTCTTGAGAGTATTTTCCATTTAGCATCATTGTATTTCTCATTCTAGGAAGAACTACATGCTTGTAACTTTCCCTTCTGCCACTTCCTGTGGATCTAGTATTCATCAATCTTGCATTTAAACGATCTTGCATAAAGTTTTTCAATATACCATTTTCAATTAGGACAGTTTTCTCTGTAGGCGTTCCCTCGTCATCAATTGTTAAGCTTCCTCTTCTGTTATGCAAAGTTCCATCATCAACAATTGTTACTCCTTCACTTGCAACTCGCTGACCCATTAAATTATGAAATGCAGAGGTTTTTTTTCTATTAAAATCCCCTTCTAAACCATGACCTATCGCTTCATGTATAAGTATTGCTGGCCATCCTGGTCCCAAAACCACTTTCATTTCTCCAGCTGGCGCAGGTTTACTATCTAGATTTACTGATGCAATTCTAAATGCTTCATCACATACTTTTTTCCAATTATCATCTTTCAGATATTCGTTGTAAGACTGCCTACCACCAATGCCATAAACTCCTGTTTCTTTTTTTCCATTTTTTTCAAGCATTACAGAAACATTGAAACGAATTAAAGGTCTAACATCTGTTAATACTTCACCACCTGATCTAATTATTTCTATAGACTTATGTTCTCCAGAAAAACTGGCAGTTACTTGCTGAACAATGCCCCCCTTTGCTCTTGTATAATTATTAACCTCTTTTAAGAGTTCTAATTTTGATTGCAGTGATTTTTCTTCTATGGGGTTAATGTCTTTATAAAATTTTTTATTTGTTTTAGGTATCTCGTGATTATAAACACCTTTTTGTGATTTCAAAGTTGAGCTTAAATTGCTAGCTGATTGTTTTAAAGAGTCTTTTGAAATTTCATTAGAATGAGAATACGCAACAACTTCACCCGATACGGCTCTTAAACCATAACCTAAATCAGAACTGTAAGTAGAGCTTTTTATTTTATCATCATCCAAAACAATAGACTCACTCTTTGAATTCTCTAAATAGAGTTCACCATCATCACACTTGTTTAATGTCTCAGAAATAATGTTTTCAGCATCTATTCTAGATAAATCTGTTTTTGTAAAAAAATCATTCATGTTAGTAAAATAGTAGTTAAAATTATTTTTTCAATTGGTGTATTTCGCACATATACAAGTTAGCTAATTCTAGTTAATCTTACTAATAAATAAAAAAGGAGTTAAAAATGAAAAAATTTAAAGAATTAATGAATGTTTCCAATGAAATAACAAATATTTCTATAGATGAGGCCAAAGAAAAATTAAATGATCCAAACGTTCAATTTATAGATGTCAGAGATAAAGGTAGTTTTTGTGAAGGAACAATAGGGAATGCTATAAATTTGGAAAGAGGATTGTTGGAATTTTATCTAGCAGATGGGAGCCCCTTGGAAAATGATATGTTTAAAAATAATCCAGATAAAGAATATGTGGTATTTTGTGGACTCGGTGGTCAAAGTACTCTTGCAACAAAAACAATGCAATATATGGGAATAAAAAACGTAAAAAACATGACTGGTGGAATAGCCGCCTGGAAAGACAAAAAATAGATTGTGAAAGTTTACTTCAACAATTCATGTAATATTTGTAAAGCTGAAATAAACTTATACAAAAAACAAAATGCTCTAGATATTGAATGGATAGATATTACAAATAATAAAAGTGCTGAATTTGAAACTCAAAAAAATAACAAAACTCTTTTAAGAAGGTTACACGTTAAAGATGGTAATAATGTTATAGGTGGCGCAGAGGCTTTCTTATTAGTTTGGAAAAAAATTCCTAAGTATAAATTCCTCTATAATTTTTTTAAAACTCCGATAATTTTTGAGATTTTTTCATTTTTTTATGAAATTGCTGCTTTTTTTTTATATCTTAAAAATAAGAAACAGCTTTCAAAATAAATTTTTTTGTTGTTGAGTACTAATAATTATTAATTTATGTTTTGTGCATGAATATCTTTAAGTTTTTAATTGTATTTTTATTAGTTCATAACTTTTTTTTACCAGCACAGTCATCTCAAAAAAATGCTCTTAATGAACTTTTTAATCAATTGAAAAAAGTTAATAATTCCAAAACAGCACAACTATTAGAGAAAAAAATATGGTCTATTTGGAACGAACACCCTAATGATATTAAATTAACCGAAAAACTAGAATTGGGAATAGAGCTTATGCAATATGGAGACTATGATTATGCTCTAAAGATTTTTAACAATATATTGGTAACTGACCCTGAGTGGTCTGAGGCTTGGAATAAAAGAGCCACAGTTTTTTTCTTAATGAAAAAGTATAAGAAATCTTTATATGATATTGAAAAAGTCCTAAAGATTGAGTCTAGACATTTTGGAGCACTATCTGGACAAGCACGTATTTTTATAAAACTTCAGGAATATGAAAAAGCTATTATAAGTTTAAAAAGAACCCTTAAATTCTATCCTTTATTTAGAAGTCGTGAATTGATACCTGAAATTGAAAGATTAATTAAAGAGGAAAGTATTTAATTCAATCTTTTTTAGCTCTTTTTCTTGCAATTAATTGAGTCAATGAATCAACCATTAAGTCAGAAGCTTTAAATATTTCATTTGCTTTAAACTCATGTGAGAAGTTTTTTTCAGAGTTCGTTTTATCTTCAATAACAATTCCCTCATCTGGTGAATTATTTTTTATATAGATTAAAAGCAACCATTCTTCGTCTGGTACTTCGTCCCATTTAATAAAAATCTCTCCTGTTTCAAATCTTCGGTCAATACATCTAAAAATAGACATATGTCTAGTCACATGTCGTTTGTTAAGCTGAAAAACCAAACTACTTGCACTTCTGTAAAAACTTTCTAATGAAAGTTCAATCTTTTGTCGTGCAACTATGTAATCTTTTTCTATTTGTAATAATGTTTCTCTATCTTCATCACCTTTGATTTGAACACCTAATGCTTCCACTCTTTCTCTAATTTTTTGGTCTCTTATAATCCTATATTTAGCTTTTAAATTTTCTATTCTTTCTTGAAGTCCAGCATAATCTTCTCTTTTTTCTTTTAGAGAAATTTTTTCAAGTTTCTCTAACTCTTTAACTTCCCTTATTCTAAATTTCTCAATTTGTTTTTCTAATTGTAATTGTCTTAAAAATTGTTTTTGTCTTTCTGCTTGTTCGAT
>Ga0308019_10002466_pt1 | contig 10567 bp, 19 predicted proteins | sample Neamet284_FD_203135 | JGI IMG/M metagenome (GOLD analysis project Ga0308019, IMG submission 203135) | Marine microbial communities from water near the shore, Antarctic Ocean - #284 | ecosystem: Environmental > Aquatic > Marine > Unclassified | place: Southern Ocean | collected 2014-10-01
TAATACGACTATTTAACCATAAACAATCGTCTGTGTCCAGTATATAAATCTTTTTTAAATACACTGTGATAAAATAGTTACACTAAATTATCGTCTGTTCCATATTGAATATAGAACCCATACGGCTACTAATCCCATTAGTCCTTCAGAACCAATGCTTGCCATTATGCTTGACACGTTACTTATCACGCTCATGTCACCCATGAATGGGATTGCACCCATACCGAGGACTTCTACAATGATTGCTAACGCAGCAATGCTAACACCGAGGTCTGCTAATCCAGACGCCCATGCTTTTACATTTGCTATTACTTCCATACTAAATCCTTTCATGATAGTTAGTATGAGATTATTTATATAAAATATCGCCTATACGCGGAAATCCGCGTATTATTGTGTTGCAATTATGTTACTATAATCACATGCGATTCTGTGTAAAACTCTGTTGGGCATTCCTTCGAATTCCCATCTTTTGTGTATACTCAACCACTGTTCTGAGAGAACTACATCACCATCTTCCCAGTCGTGGTGGTATGCAAAATTTGGTCTCAATACATGTTTCTTGACTTCTTCAATCAAGTCTTTGAAGTCCACATCTGACATACCGTCAATACCAAACATTTGTAGGAATGGAAAGTATATACCTTCTAGTCCAGCCGCATTCTCCATGACTATTGGAAATAGATTTTCTTTGTTCACATGTTCGTTAAAGAATTTACTTGTACTGTATTTACCACTCTCATATCCAAAGTATGCCTTCTTACCCTTTAATCTATCTCTGAGTTTCTCGGGCATCTTCCTATACGCTTCAATCATATTGATCCAAGACGTTCTAGAACCCTCTGTACCTTTCTTACCGTACAACCATATCAATGGCATACGTTTCTTATTCGATGGTTGATTTGCATGCCAGTCTAATGCACTGACGTGGCCAAACAAGCCTTCTTCTCCGTGTTTATCCTTCTCCCCAGTTACCCTGAGTATTCCATCCTGTAGGGATATGTGTTTGGTACGTTCGTGAGTTGTACTCTGAACCTTACCTAACTTTCTACAGAATGCAAGTTCTTCATCTGGTGTTAAGTCTTGGTCTTTGAAGACAACAACCATCTGTGTCATTACAGCCGATCCGATTTTTGTTACCTCATAATCAGTTAGATCTTGTATATTACCCCTGACAATAACAGTCCATTTGTTGGGGTGGTATTCCCAACCCCATCTTTCTATAAGCGTCATACTACCACCAATCCATCTTTCTACATGCGTCATACTAATCTATGTGTTATTAAAGTCTTTACATTATACTCTAGGTCTGCTATTGTACCGTTATTATCAATAAAGAAGTCAGCCATCCAAGGTTGCATACTATTACTAGTTTCATCTTCCTTTTCTAGATAGTCTGATCTGTCTACCCAGATTGCATAGTCATAAACACCTTCGTTCTTCATAGAAGACCATTCGCGTTTATTTCTCAATCCACAGTATATATCAAACTTCTGGAATATCTCTCTGCCTAGTCGTGCAAGATCTGACCCACAATAACCTGATATCATTTCATACCATTCTTGTCTGTGGTTATGTCTGTCTGCATAACATTCTTCGACAGTCTTGTATCCATACTTCTTGGATAATACTGGAAACATCACGTGGCCAGCACAGAACTCACTGGAAGACTGGTAGTGCAAATCCATCTCTTTACATAGAATCTCTGACACAGTATCCTTACCGTGTCTCCCGTGACCTATGACAAGTAGTTTAGGTTTAGGTACTTCAATACTCAAACTGTAGTTACTAGAACCATCTGCGTTATACCATTCCCTACTTGCTCTGGAATCATTATCAAGCATGTGTCACTGCACTTGTCAGTTCCTCTACTCTTTTTTCAAGAGAAGAAATTGTAGTATGTATATGACCCGTTGCAGTAGGTCTTATTTTCGTTTTAAAATGTTCTATTGTTTCGTTTAGAACACGAATAGTATTTACTGCTTTCAAAGTTTCTTCATTACCATATGCCATCGCATCTTCCTTTTGCTTATAAATGTCTGATAGAACCATTGTAACATGTTCGTCTGGATCTGTCAACCCACTCATAACAAACTCCCCTGTGTTATTTTACCATCCAATTTCTTATATCCTAATGCCCAGTTCTCAGCGGCATCTTCTACATAGTGTACAGACTTACCTTCAAAATATTCGGTATAGAACACGTTACCTTTCGTGTCATAGTAGTCTATATAAGACTCTGCGGACTCTGTGTCAAACTTAACTACTGCACGTCTACCCTCGTCTGGTTTCTTTGCAAACTTACCTTCATAGTTATGTTTGTAATATGTTGATATTTCCTTTTTCATGATTCTTCCTCTATTTCATAAATTAAATCATCTCTCAAGTCTTGGGCGAGTTGATCTTTTGTGGTTCCCTTACCACTTGTTTTACCGTCTGGGCCACTGTGAAATTTGTATGCAAGTGTAATACGATCACATCCTGCGTATGCAGCATGCCAACAATGATATTCTGGTTCTGCTTCTGCACCGAAATAATAGTGTCTACATGCCCAACCTTTTGTATCCTGTATTGTAACAATTTCATCTTTAACGGGATCGTGATATTTGAAATATCCATCACCAGTTCTAGACCATGTGAATAGAATCTGATAAGCTGGAGCATTCCAGTTTGTGTGCCAACCTACATGTCCACCTTTTGGATAGTAGTTGAATAGTGCCGCTGAATGAACTCCAAGAGTTTCCGCAAATCTCATTCTAACTAGATCTCGAATACCTCTCCATTTGTCTGGATCTTGATCTGCCATGCGTGATACAGGTTGAGAGAAATGTTGTTCGGGAAAACCTGTATGTTTATCACCTAACGCCATTTGTTTCTTCAAGTATTCATCACTACAATATAACTCACCGTTCGTTGCCGCATCATGTGGATCACGAACCCAATATTTTTTATCATCGTATCCATCTATACCAAAAAATATATCAGTAAATTGATCTAGTTGTTTCAATAGTTTCTTATTCTTTATTACGACTTCAGCCATTATAACTCCTTTACCAACGGGAATACCTCTGCAATTGCTTTACCACATGCGATTGCAAGTTCCATATGTTCTTTCTGTGTTCCATTTGCGGAACGTAATTCTATGTAATGTACCCACGAACGTAATGTACCGTTAACATACAATGTAGACTTAGTGTTACCTTCTGGTAGAACTGATCTTGCCTGTTCTTTGGCAATACCATTAGCTATCGCCCATTGGTATGCTTCTTTGGATGCTTGTATCACTTTGTTCTGTTGTGCAGACCACAACATTTGCAGCCTACTGTCATCGGTTTCTACACTGTTCTGTCGGTTCTTATCATCTTGAAGTCTTGCTTCTCTAAGAACAAACGTGGAGTCTAACTCCTTAGTAGGATCTGCGTATCTCTGTGAGAACTCTTGAAACGAGAATGATCTGTGACGTAACAACTGACGTGCAATATCACGTGTAGTCTCTACTTCCATAGTCGCACTTGCCATCTCTAGAGGTGACCAGTGTTTGTGTTTAATCAAATACTTGATTAGTTTCTCACTGGTTTCTGTATTCATTTGATTTGCAGGATTAGATACCCTTGCACAGTATGCGATTAAATCCTGTGCGGATTCTAGTCCTATGGCATTGTATGCCTGTGTACATGCGATTAGTCGTGCTTTCATAGTTTGAAATCCCTAAATTTATCGTCTTCTGCTTCTTGTCCCTGACCAAAGTCAGATTTGTCAAATGCTGGTTTATCTTCTACTAGGTTCTGTTGACTTTCATCTGCGTCAACCAGTCGCATCTTAGATCTATCTACCCCGACAACAAAACGTTTATATGTGTTCAAGTCATTGTATCTATTCTTCAATTGTTTGACCATTATCTGACCGAGAGAATCCAGTTCTTCTGATGATACTAGTGCGAACATGAAATCGGCAGTTGCGGGTAATCCAAAAGACTCACTGGTGTCTTCAAGGCCAGGATCGCTCGAAGAGAAACCACTCCTTGTCGTTTGCGTTGCAGAGAAGATCGGTAAGTCAAATTCGACTGCAAGTCCTCGCATTTCTTCTGCGATTGCTTTAATGTACGTGTATGAATTGATCGATCCCCCCATTGCTTTCATCCTTGCTGATGAACAAATATTTAGGTAGTCAATATAGATGACATCTGGAACAAACGACTTCTTCAGTTTCAATTCATTTAATAATGCACGAAAGTGATTGGCGTTTGCTGCACCAGTGGGGTATTCTTTAATGATCAGTTGACCATTAGTTTTTGTTTTGATTTCATTTACTTTCTCAGCAAACATGTTCTTCGAAAGGTTTTCTATCTGATCTATGGGTATGTTCAATAGATTTGCGTCTATACGTTCTGCGATACGTTCCTCTGCCATCTCCATAGTGATATACAGTACATTCTTATTGTCTGTAAGGTTTGCGGCCGCACAGTGACACATGAACAACGATTTACCAACACCAGTACCAGCAAGTGCGATATTGAGTGTTTTCTTAGGCACTCCACCCTTGGTGATCTTATTGAAATAGTCTAGGTCAAATGCAACACGTTCTTCGGTTCTATGATAGAAGTCGTATCGTTCTTCGGCACTTGCGATATAGTCGTGTCCCACATTCGTATCAAACGAGACACCCAGTGCCTTTGTCAAGATGTCTGGTAATGCATTCTTACTCAGATCCTTGTGTTTACCATCAATGATAGAGATAGACTCCATCACCGCATTGAACAAAGCACGATCCTGACACCACTGTTCAGTAGTATCAAGTAACCAAGCTAGATCAGATTCGTCCCCTTTGAACAGTTCAGGCAATACTTCTTGAGCATGTCTGAACTGTTCGTCGGAGAGGGAATCTGTTTCGTCAAGTTGTACCTTGAACGCATCTATAGTCGGAAGTGAATTATACTTGTGTACATACTTCGCAACCTGTTTAAAGAGTTGTGAGTACACGCCTTCGAAATATTCTGGTTGTATAAACGGTAGTACACGACGAGTGTATTCTTCGTTATTCAGAATATTCCTGATAACAAGTTGATTAAGATTGTTTGACATTCTTTTCCTTCGAATCAGATGTTTCTATTATGTTATATAATACATCACCTGCAAACATTTGTAAAGCGGTATTTTCAGTTGATAGAAAAGAATCTGGTGTAGATACTATTTCAAAGGAGAATTTGACATTATCCGTGGTGGTGTCTGGGGCCAATGCCCCATACTTTATAACCGTTTCGGGAAACTCACCTTCTAGAAATCTTACGTGCCATGCGTCTTCTCCTGTTGGAACTAACTCATAATCGACATTTTCTTTCATTCTGCGGTAGCAATCTCATCCATATCTACGAGTGATTTGTGACCAATCGTATACTGTTTCTTGATGAACTCCTCGAAGTCAGAGTTCTCAAACACTGGATTCCAAAACTCTTCTGTCTTAGTATCCTTCTCGCGATATTTAGGATCTAGTAGTTCTCCAGTTGCCTTGTCTACGCGACAGTACCAACCATTAGATGGTTTGGCAACATATTCACCAGCGAGTGCGACTTCTAATAGTCCACTCCACTTCTCGACTCCACCATCCCATGATACTGAGATAGGGATCTTAGACTTCTCTTTAACATAACGAGACTTATCCACATTGATAACAAAGTCATACCCTGTCACTTCTGTTCCTGTCTTGTTCTGTCTACGTCCTACGATCCATACGTGATCAGCCGAGTAATAAACTCCTGTACCACCTGATACGATATCCTTCGGAAACAATCCGATCTCTTTGTATGTGTGATTAACTGCAATTAGTTGGATGTTCTTCATGTTCAGATATGGAGTTACCATACGAAACAAACTCTTGAATGCTTTTGCACGAGACATATCTGCAACAGATTTCTCACTCTTTGCGTCTTCAATCTCTTTGATAGATGCAAGGTTACCGATTGAGTCGATAACAATAATAACTTCATCTTTTGCGTCGAGTGCTTCCAACTGAGCAACTATATCGAATTTTAGTTCTTCGACATTTGTTATAGGAGTGTGCATTACTCTGTTAGTGTCAATGTCGAACTGTTCAAAATAAGACTGTGGTGATCCAAACTCGGAATCATAGAATAACATCACCGCATCTTTCTTTTTCTTCAGATAGGCACTTGCCATCATCAACGCAAAAGATGTTTTAAAATGTTTACTTGGGCCAGCAAGTACGATCAATCCTTGAGATAGACCCCCTTTGATTGACCCTGACAACGCGACGTTCATCATTGGAACATCGGTTGGTATTTGTTCTCTTTCAACGAAGAACGAAGACTCGGACAATACATTCGTATGTTTGAGTTTTGAGTTCTTCTTCAATTTATCCATTATGTTTGACATATTATACTTTCTCTCGATCTAGATACATTTGGTTTATTCTATCAGATTCGGCCAGTAAAGTCAAGGTTTCCTCTGCTTTGATAAACTGTTTCAAGGAAGCAGTTGCCCATTTGTTGTCTGCACCCCGACCCAAGTCATAATTTGGTACACGCAACCCCCAGTGGCCTACACGTCTGTCACTACCGATGTGTGTCGCAACTGCATGGTAGTCACCACCAAATGCAGTAACAGCATCATATAATTGATTCCAGAATACTTTCTTCATCACCATATAACCAGATATACTCATCTCAACGAAAGCAGCTTCTGTAGGTGATAGGTGTGCAGACTGTCCAACAGATATCAAAGAGAACCTGTAATAGATCTCCTGTACTGCCATAGTGGACTTAGGAGCCCCACCAAAGATATGAAAATTGACATTAATTTTTTCTTCAATAGTATCAGTCTCAACTGGCATATCTGGATTGTATACAACCCTTGCGTTTCTTGCACAAATACGTTCTACTAATGCTACTGGTAGACTTGTTTTGACTACAATACCAGATTGTGTATGTTGCAGACATCTTAATGTCGCATCTTCTAGCTCTACTGCATCTACCACGCCATCTTCTGTTAACTTAGTGTCTATACAAATAAAGATGATCTGTGGATTTGAGTCCAAGATATCTTCTATCTTAACATCTATTCCATCAGCGTGCATAACACGATTACGGGGTTTGGTAAATGCGTATTTTAAAACATCTGTCGTTGCATTGTTTCCAATTATGCCCGCATGGAACTTTGTTCCCTCTGGACGAATTGTGTCTATCGGTTCTTCTTTACCGACTATTTCTACTTCTGGTTCTTCTACTTTTTTGGCCATGCTGATTCCTATAGTTACATGCAGTTATTATACCACAATTAATATGTATTGTAAAGTTATCTACCGTAAAAAAATGTTGTGTTCTGATGGTTTTGTTTTGAGAACAAATACCAACAACAATTATCTTTTCCAGTAGTACCACCAAACCATTTTACTCTACCGACACTTACTATCTTTCGACACATCGGCATGTATTGTATTGCTTGTTTGGTGTGCATCCAATCCGCATCGAACAGTAACCACGTAGGTGTTTGTTCTGCAAGATGTTCTATCATCGGATGTAATATTTTTCTATCCCAAGGTGGGTTAGTTATGCAGACATCACAAGATGATACGTCTGCGTCAAACACGTCGAACTCACCTACCCAATCAACTTGGGGTTCTATGTCGGTCATCCAATAACCCTTTAAAAGAGTTAGTTCTTCTATGTGTTTTATAAGTCTGCCATCACCTGCACATGGTTCTGCGAACAGCCCCTTCTTAGGTAAGTGTGGTATGAGAGGTATTACTGCTTCTATCGGGGTTGGATAGTAATCTCTTGGTTTGCGTTCGAAGTCTGATCGTTTACCCATTCAGTATGTCCTCTATTGTCATTGGTGGTTTAACTCTGCTTTTTCGTTTGAGTTTATATGTATAGCAGTGTTTACCCTTAGTATCTTTGTAGAAGGCATCACCCCGTTCGAGTGCAGTTTTTAATTTCTGAGCAAACGGTTTTAATTTACCGTTGTGTTTTGCTCTTATTGCTTTATCGTGGTACGTCTTGTCTCCGTGAACGATGATCTTTGCACCCTTTTGGTGACCCAAGTATTCAAAGTTAGATGCTTTATATATCGTACCAGCATGTCCGAACTCTGCGTCTGCGTAGGAAACTACGACTTTGCCAGTCCAGTCTTCGGCTAGTTTCTTTAGAGAACGTCCAATAAGAAAACTCTCTACATTTCTTGGAGTGTCATCGATACAACACAATCTTCTCAGTTCTATAACATCGTCTATACTATCACCGAATCGTTTCCATTGGTTTGCCATTGCCAACCGACCATAGAATAATGCTCCCATCATAGTACCGTCTGGATTTCTTAGACTATAGCAGTAATCTGCAATACAACCATTTATAGATTTGGAGTAATGCCATTTCTCTATAAAGTTTCTTATATTAGATCTGCTCTCGCGTTGAATATACCAACCATTAAGTGCCATTATTAGGTGTTACCGTTATTTCTTTTACTCTGTGCGGCTGATCCAGTATCCAATCAATTACTGATATACAATATTCAATAGACATTTTTGGTTCATTAACATGTTCAACACGAGGAGAATCAAAATACCCAAAACGAATAATAGCAGTATTCACTCCCTGATAAAATAATTGTTCATTTGCTTTATCAAGAGCGGATTTTTGTACCGCATATCTATGTCGAAAATGTTTAATACCGTCTGAAGAATTGGAACCAATGTTAATTATTCTTTTATTGAGTTCTGCTGCTTTATACAACAAGTCAACCTGTTCAAAATCTTGATGTTTACAATTAATGAATACATCACATTTTTCTAAAGAATCAACCGTGTTCCAAGACTTACGTGTACTTAATGCTTTACCTAGTCCTCGACGGATACCAGTTATGTAAAACTTATTTGCCATTCACACCTCGTGCAATAACTCGTTTCCTTAGTCCCGAAGAACTAAACCTATGGTCACGTTTATTGAAGTAGATACTGATGTCTCTTTGTCTACAGATATCCTTACCCGTAAAGTCTTTGTCTCGGTATTCCTCGCCCATTATCCGCACGTCTATATTATACAATTGTAGTATATCTTCTAGATCTGCTTCGTTACCGTATGGTATGATTTCATCCACGTACCCTACTGCTTTGAGTTGAGTGTACCGTTCGACTACTGTCTGTGATGGGGCATTCTTCTCTGGTCTATCGTTTGAAGGATCGACTTGAAGGCCACATATCAAATAGTCGCATTGTTGTTTTGCATCACGTAACATCATCACGTGACCAGCGTGTAGTAGATCAAACGTACTACACGTAAATCCTATTTTCTTACCCATCGTATCGGTTACCGTCAAATACACAAATGAAATACAAATCTTCTACTTCATGTGTGTTTGTTACTTTGTGGAAAGCGCCATCTGGAATCAATACAATAGAACCCTTTTTTACATCAAAGAACTCATCGTCTATTATAATAATTCCTTCACCAGAGTGAAAGAAATAAACTTCTTCTTGCCATGTATGTGAGTGACCATTTGTACTACAGCCTGCTTTTAGTCGTGTACTACTCAACATAAGATTATTTAAACTATCGTTATCCTTAACGACGTATCTATCATCTTCTTTGACTTTCTTACCACGAATATCATTAAAGTTACATACCTGTGGCACTACATTCACGCAACGTGTTCCTCTAATACTTCTAACATATCTTTAAACTTTGCCGCTTGATCTAGTTCGATTTCAATCGCTTCTATGATATCAGAATGTTCTCCAATACCAACTGAATTTGCCATGTACACGTGTACGTTGGCGATATGTCTATCAAACATTCCTGTTAGATGACTTTTGGTTGCGTGGACTAATTGTTCTTTGATTGTCATGCGTGACCTACCGTTTCTCTCTTAATATCTTGGTGGTTAAATTCTGCCCAGTATAGTTCAAATGCTATACCATCTTCTAGGCATTCAAATTGATGGTATATGCCTGGCTTAACTTTTGTGTAGTCACCAGTATATAGGATGGTCTCATCTACAAGATCGTAATCCTTCTGCCATACGCGAATCAGTAATTTACCTGACTCCACATAGAAACCATTCCATTTAAATTCGTGGAGATGTTTAGAACATACCCCACCTTTATTCATTTCAATACGGTGAAACTCTAATGCACCGTTTGCTTCGATTAGTTCAGTTTGTCCCCAAACCTTTCCTGACTTTGTCATAATTAACTTCCCATCTGTGCGATTTCAATCGCTTCATTAGTACCTCTACGAATCGGAACTGCATTGGATTTGTGCATCGTCGCAATCCCAACTATATCCGTACCTGTGTATATATTATGTGTTTTCTTTGCACCATTTCCAATCCCTGTTCCCACAGATGGATAATGTGTACCTTCGCACTTATAACTAGGTATCTCGTGTGGACTGGATACCTTAGTCTTACTTATACCAATTTTATCGTAGTATTTTTGGAGTGATGCCTCCGCTTTACGCAGAGACATCGACTTGTTACGTTTCCTTTTACGCATAGAGGCGAGCTGGTATTATGTCTTCAAGATCTTCGATATCCTTTACTTGTGGTAAGAATCCCAA
>Ga0308019_10002469_pt1 | contig 10560 bp, 10 predicted proteins | sample Neamet284_FD_203135 | JGI IMG/M metagenome (GOLD analysis project Ga0308019, IMG submission 203135) | Marine microbial communities from water near the shore, Antarctic Ocean - #284 | ecosystem: Environmental > Aquatic > Marine > Unclassified | place: Southern Ocean | collected 2014-10-01
TCCAAACCCATTCTCTACATTTACACAATTTGCTTTCGAAATAACACAAAATGCAGATATAAAACTGGACGTTTATACACTTGGTGGACGTCGAATTAAATCCTTTGATGAAAGCAACATTTCGCCCGGATACCATACCATTGAATGGGATGGGATGGACACTTATGGTGGGCAAATTGCAAATGGAGTTTATTTATTTCGACTGAAGGCCATTGGAGATGAAACCACTGAAACCTATATCGGCCGCTGCGCAAAATACCAATAAAAATATACTATGGATTTGAAGCCTCTTATACTTGCATCCGCATCCCCTCGTCGAGAACAACTCTTGAATCAAATTGGGTTAGTATTTTCTGTGGTTCCAAGCAAAGTGATAGAAGATTTTTCATTGGCTCTTCCACCAGAGGCATTTACAGAACACTGGGCCAGAGAAAAAGCAAAATACGTAGCAGAAAATAATCCAGATACCATGGTGGTTGGTGCAGATACAATTGTGGTTTTGAATGGAAAAATACTTGGAAAACCCAAAAATGAACGGGATAGTTTTTTTATGCTTCAGTCCTTGTCAGGACATACCCACGAAGTGATCACAGGCATGTCCTTTCTAAAGGTTGATTCTGGTATTGACTTTACTTTTAATGAACGAACATACGTTTCATTTAAAACTTTAAGTGATTCAGATATTCGCTATTATATTGATAATTACAATCCATTTGATAAAGCCGGAAGCTATGGAATTCAAGACTGGTTTTCAATACACATTCGACAAATTAAAGGATGCTATTTTAACGTGATGGGGTTGCCGCTTTCATCTTTCTATTCACATTATAGTAGACTTACAAATTATTTAAACAGACCATGATTCATATTACTGATTCCATCACTATTTTTGAGAATCAAATTGACTTCAAAGCAATTAGATCTTCTGGACCTGGTGGCCAACATGTGAATAAAGTATCTACTGCCATTTCGTTAAAATATGATGTTTTGACTCAAAATTATCCATCATGGTTTTTAGCACAATTAAAATTGAATGCTGGATCACAATTCTCAAAAAATGGGATTATTATCCTTAAAGCTCAATCTTATCGTTCCCAAGCCAGAAACAAAGATGATGCATTAACACGATTGATCCACCTTTTCAAACAATCTGCAATTCGACCAATAAAAAGGATGAAAACAATTCCGGCCAAGAGTGTTAACCAAAACCGTCTCAACCTTAAAAAATTACAAAGTAAAAAAAAGATTTTAAGAAAACCACCAAAATTGGACGAATAAACTTTTTCTCATAAGATACTGATCTGTAATTTCAAGAATAATTTTCTATCCCTATGGCCCAATTTTATAAAGAATTAAAAGAGTTAAGAGAATCTCGTGGAATTTCCATGGAGGAGATCAGTGATCGCACTAAAATCAATATACGATATTTACATTCTATTGAATCGGGAGAATTTAGTGAAATAGAGATTCCATACCTTCGCCTTTTTCTCCGTGCCTATGCTGAGGAAATTGGAGGCGATTCTGATAGAGCATTGGAACAACTGGATTCTTATTTAGGAACCAGCCGCCCGATTTCTCTTAAGGCTTTGACTACAAAAGATGAGCACTTTGACAATCAAGAAAAATTTGGTGGAGAAACTGATATCCCTTCAAATACTGACCAAAAATTCCGGAAGGATTTAATAAAAGGTGGTCTTCTTCTCATAGTTTTTATTTTTTCTATTTTGATCTTTAAAAAAATATTCAATACAGAAAGTACGGTAGCCATACCTACTATGATTCAAGAATACGTACAGTCCATTTCAGAGCAAGAACTATCATCTCACTATTTATTAGATCAGACTAAAGAAGAATTACTTCCTGTCTCACCACCTTTTTTTATAAAACTTCGTGTGAGGGAGCAAACAGCTTATTCTTTTAAAAATGATACATTCCCGGCTATTTCGAATCTTTTGCAGGAAAATTGGGAACAAGATCTCAACGCTTTTGTCAAAACATCAGAATTGTTATTCTCCAATACAAACGGTCTAACTTTGTTTATTAATGGTGTAAACATAACCAATATCACTAATTACAATAATCCCCTTCGATTGACCATTCGCCCTTCCCCTCCATCCATGGTCATCCAGCGGTATAAACCGCTTCGGTAATACCCTTCTAATACAACCCACTTTTCTCCACTGAGGTTTTTCTCATAGGGAAGCCCTTATCTTTTTTAAAAATAATCTTAATATTTATTGACATTTTTCCCATGTTAAGGTAAGATTGTGGGTAGTTGTGGGTAACTTCCCCTTTCAAACATGACCTTGACAAATAATACATTTACAGGCGAATATGCATACTCCCTTGATTCCAAGGGCCGTGTAAATATTCCGGCCAAATTTCGGCAATCCCTGTCCGATGATAACGAAGGCACTTTCGTTATTACAAGAGGTATGGATTCATGCGTTTGGGTATATCCCCTTATTCAATGGAAAAACATTGAGTCTAATCTCCGTAATCTTTCATCTCTTTCAAAAATCAACAGGACATTCGTGCGCAATACTGCACGGTATGCATCCCCTTCCACTTATGATAAACAGGGGCGCATCGCTTTGACTCCGTACCTGATCGATTACGCCGGTTTAGATAAAGATGTATTAATTGTTGGTATGGTAAATAAAATTGAAATTTGGAATCCAACCCGTTTGGATGAAACAGATAAACAGAATTTAGAAATTGATCCAGCGGCATATGATGAACTGGCTAAAAACATTATTATCTAATGATACAGGGAAGGCAATCGGGAACGCAAGTTCACGTTCCGGTTCTGCCGACGGAGGTTATTTTCTACCTCAATATTATTACCGACGGTATCTATCTAGACGGAACAGTTGGGCTCGGGGGACACGCCTCGCTTATCCTCGACCATCTGTCACCCAAGGGTCATTTCATAGGAACTGATCTGGATAATGAGGCACTTTTATTATGCAACAAACGTCTCTCTGGTTATCCAACCCCTGTCTCCCTTTTTCAGAACTCTTATCACAATTTTAATGCTACCCTTGATGAATTGGGAATTGATCAAGTGAACGGCTTTTTATTGGACCTAGGGCTCTCTTCATTGCAAATGGATTCACATTTGCGGGGGTTTTCCTATTCAACAGACTCAGATTTGGACATGAGGTTTGATTCATCTCAAGAAATTAAAGCTTCGGGAATTTTAAATCATCTTTCTGTAAATGATTTGGCGAATGTGATTTTTCAATATGGTGAAGAAAGGCGATCCCGCGCTATTGCAAAAAGTATCGTAAAAATGAGACCGTTGACTACCGTATTTGACTTGGTTGAATCCATCCGTAGAAGTACTCCCCCAAATCATCGAGATAGGACGTTGGCGCGTGTTTTTCAGGCTATTCGAATCAAGGTTAATGGCGAATTGGAAAAACTTGAAAATTTTCTTTCAACCTTTCGAGACCGGCTTGTAATTGGTGGGCGTGTCGCCATCATTAGTTTTCATTCCCTGGAAGACAGATTAGTGAAACATAGTTTTAAAGAACTAGCGAAAGAAGGTGTCCTATCAGTCCTAACAAAAAAACCGGTAATTGCCACTAATGAAGAGATGGCAGAAAACAGACGCTCTAGAAGTGCAAAACTACGTGTAGCAGAAAGGATATCTTAATGGCAAAAAAAAGAATATCAAAACGAGCCCGGGATTTGATTCAAAGTCTTCTATTTTTCATTTCCACATTTGGAATTATCTCCTGTCTTATTTTTTATTTATGGGTCTATACAGAGATTGATGAAACTCTTCTAGCTATCGAGATCCAAAATTCCACAGCGAAAGAATTACAAAATGATGTCAATGAACTCCAAAGCAAAATAGAATCATTGAGCCGGCCAGACGTGATTGCAAGAAAAGCGCGTGAAGAATTGAATATGGTATTTACCCAACCTGAAACCCTCCAGATTATAATAGATCGAAAAATGACCAAAATCTTGTGACAAAAACGTATTTGAAATACAAACCACGGATTACCATACTGGCTGGATTCATCATCCTATCATGGTTAGGCCTCTGTGTGCGGCTATTTCAAGTACAAGTTCTCAATGGCGCGCAATATCAAATGGCGGTCGTCAATCAATCTCAGAAAAAACAAATCATCCCAGCAAACCGTGGTAATATTTTCGATAGGAAAGATAAACCTCTCACGCGGAACATTATTCATTACACTCTCTCTGCAAATCCAGACAAGGTAAAAGATAAGATTGGTCTCGCTACAGCAATCAGTGAAAGAACCGGACATCCCAAAGAGAAATACTTAAAAAAACTAAACTCAAATGCAAAGTTTTCTTACCTTGAACGAAATATCCAACGAAAAACATTGGGCACCTTGGAAATAACAACTTTCGAGGGATTAACAATTGAAAGAAAATATCGCCGTTTCTACCCACATAACCATATTGCTGCCCAAGTGCTTGGTTTTACTAACATTGATGACGAAGGTATTTCTGGAATTGAAAAAGATTTCAACTCATATTTAACAGGAAAACCAGGTTCCGTGTATAAGACAAAAGGATGGAGTGGGAAAATCCAACACAAAAGTGGCATGCCCTATCAAGCGCCCATGGATGGTTGCAACATTCAATTAACTCTAGACCTAGAATATCAATCAATCCTAGAAGAAGAATTAGAACGGCGTCAGATTGAAACAAATGCGTTATCAGCCACTGGAATAATTATGAATCCGCAAACAGGTGAGATTTTAGCTATGGCATCTACACCAGGATTTGATAATAATAAATTTGGAACATCGGCTCCAGCTCAACAACGGATCAGATCCATTACAGATCAATTTGAACCAGGTTCAACCTTTAAGGTTGTTTCCGCTGTTTCGGCCATTTCTGGAAATATAGTTAGCTTGGAAGATGAATTCCACTGTGAAAATGGCGAATTTTCTTATTACAATATTACAGTGAGAGATCACACTGAACATGCCATGCTAACCCTTCCTGGAATTATTTGTTTTTCAAGCAATATCGGCATGATCAAAGTAATGGAACGAGTAGGGACAAAATCTCTTTACCGAACTAGTCGGGATTTTGGATTTGGATCCACCACAGGAATCAGTCTTGCTGGTGAAATGAGTGGGAAATTGAGTGCTGTAAAAAATTGGAGTGCCGTTTCTTTGGGACAGATTGCCATGGGGCATGAGGTGGGTGTTACCGCTATCCAATTAGCTTCCGCCTACTGCGCGATTGCCAACGGAGGTTACCTTGTAACGCCTCGTCTGGTTCGGCAAATCATTGACCGAAACCAGGAAGTAATTTATGCTGAAGAGCCATCCGTAATTCGGAAAATTTCTGACCAGAAAACAATGGAAAATATTCGAAAAATGCTTAGAGGTGTAGTCATGAACGGGACAGGCCATAATGCTGATATTTCTGGTTGGGATGTAGCAGGAAAAACAGGCACTGCTCAGAAATGGATAGATGGCCAATATTCTAATGATAAGTTTATTTCCAATTTTGTTGGATTTTTCCCTTACCAAAATCCACAACTTCTTGCTTTTATTATGTTAGATGAACCGAACCAGCCTTACCACTGGGGATCTGAGGGTGCAGCTATTGCTTTTAAACGTGTCATGAAGCGTATTATCAGTATGGATGATGAAATTACCCCGCCAACAAGGGATTCGGATCAGGGTATCTTTGCGTATCAATTACCCAAAAATGATGTGATCATACGAGATGAACCACCTATCGCTATTCAAGCATCTTCCTTGCCGCTAGGGTTATCTACCGTTGCTAGGTTTTCAAATAAAGTTGAAATGCCTGAAATCCGTGGTTTTAGCATGCGGAAGGCCATGACATCTCTTCGCCAAGCCGGGTTAAAATATATAATTAAAGGAAGCGGAAAAGTTGCATGGCAGAGTCCAGAACCGGGAACAATTTTGAACAAAGGGCACACTTGCACCGTAGGATTTAAATGACAAAGTCTCTACGCACTATTGCTCATTCATTATTTCAACCATCCCGGGAAATTCCAAATGTTACAGTTACGGGGGTGAAATTGAATTCTTCCCAGGTTGAAGATGGTGATCTTTTTATTGCTATTCCCGGGACAAAAGTGGATGGGCATGATTTTATAGGTGATGCCATTGATTCAGGAGCAATAGCCATTATTTCCAATGGACGAGATGTAGGTGAGTTGTCTGTTCCTCAAATAAAAGTGGCAAACCCAAGGCGTGCTGCATCAATAGTTGCTGCAGAATATTATGGGCATCCTACAAAAGGCCTTATTGTCCTTGGCATAACCGGGACCAATGGTAAAACAACCACTGCTTCTCTCCTTTATTCTATATTGAATAACGCCGGGCACAAAACAGCTCAATTGGGAACATTAGGTACAATTGCTGATGGTTTTAATCAAGAAGCTACATTAACCACCCCGGACTCCATTTCATTACAAAAAATATTTTCAGAATTGAGGGATGCGGATTTCTCACACATTGTCATGGAAGTTTCTTCCCATGCGTTAGATCAATACAGGGTCGCAGATATTGAATTTGATGTGGCCCTGTTCACCAATTTGACACCCGAGCATTTGGATTACCATGCTTCGATAGAAGCCTACTATCAGGCGAAAGCGCGCCTTTTCAGAATGTTACCATTGGAATCCACTGCCATCGTGAATGAGTCCGATCCAAATGGGTTGAGAATGGCAGAAGAAACGAATGCCCCAACTTTGACTTTTTCCCGTTCAAATGGGAATTCCATTCATTTTTCTGATTTGAATATTTCCATTTCTGGGATTCATGGCAATATTATTGCAGGTCATATCACCTATGAGATCGGCTCAAGCCTTGTGGGTGAGTTCAATGCAGAAAATATATTAGGTGCAGTTTCGGTGGCTCATGCCTTGGGTATCCAGAAAGAAATGATTGAAGATGGGATTAAAAAATGTTCTGCTATTCCCGGCCGAATGGAATCCTTCCCATTGGCTAATGGCGCAAAAGCAATCATAGATTATGCTCACACACCAGATGCTTATGAAAAGGTATTAGGCACCTTAAAAGAAGTTTCTTTGGATGATTCCTACCTATATGTCGTTTTCGGAGCCGGTGGTGATAGAGATACAAGCAAACGTCCGAAAATGGCCCGGATTGCTGAAATTTTCGCAACCCATTGTTTCGTAACACCGGATAATCCCAGAACAGAAGATCCAAATCAAATTTCGAAAGAAATAATTGGAGGTTTTTCTGGAAGCAATTTCACGGTATTTAAGGATCGAAGGGCTGGTTTAGAAGATGCTCTAAATCGATCTGAGAAAAATGATATTGTAGCTATTTTAGGAAAAGGTAGAGAAGAGTATCAGGATATCAAGAGTAAAAAAGAATTCTACTCTGATCTGGAGATTATTAGGAGATATCAATGAGAATTGACATCAAATATCCAGAAAGATTTACAGCAATTTTTGAAACTGTTACCGGAAATAAACTACATCACCCAGTTCTGGGCATTACAACTGATAGTCGCGAAGTACAAGAGAATGATCTATATATTGCTTTGATAGGATGGCGAGTTGACGGTCATTCCTTCCTTGGCAATGTTGAAAATTCTGGTGCAACCGCCGCCTTGGTTTCAAAGATTAATGAATCCTTGGGTTTACAGCAAATTGTATGTGATAATCCATTAATAATGATCGGAAAAATTGCCAATGCATGGCGAAAACAATTCGATATTCCGATAATAGGCATTACCGGTTCTAATGGCAAAACATCTACAAAAGATTTACTCGTACATGTACTGCAAAGCAGTTATAATGTGCACGCCACACAGGGGAATTTCAATACTACAATTGGGCTTCCCCTGACCCTTCTTCAAATGAATAATGAGCATTCGATTTCTATTCTTGAAATGGGTGCCAGTGTTCCCGGTGAAATTGATGTGCTTTGCAGAATCGCTAAGCCCACTCATGGAGTCATCACCAACATTGCACCTGCTCATTTAGAAGGCTTTGGCTCAATTGAAACAATTACCCAGGAAAAGGGAGCGCTTTTTCGCTCACTGGAAAATGGCATCTCATTTGTGAATTTGGCTGATGACAAAGTAGCAGGAATGAAAATTCCTGGTAAAAAAGTCACATTTGGTCTCACGCCGGAATGTGACTTCCCTGCTGATATTCACCAAGAAAATAATGGATCACTTACTTTGATTCTGGATTCTTATGATATACCCACTGGTAGCCATAATTTATCTTTTATTAAAAACAGTATTGCTGTTACTGCCATAGCAGTAACTCTGGGAGTAGAATGGAATAATGTGATTGAAAGGATTCAATCCTTTAAACCTACTTCAGGAAGGTGCCAAGTCAAGCAATTTGATGATATTACTGTCATTGACGATACCTACAATGCAAATTTAATCTCATCATTGGCAGCATTGGATTATTTAAAATCATTTTCCGGTAACGGACGTCGAATCTTTGTTTTTGGTGATATGTTTGAATTAGGCCCCACATCCCATGAGCAACACCGCAAGATCGGCAAAAAATGTACTGAGTTAGAACTAGATGGTGTTTTTACATTGGGCCAAAATACAATTCACACCGATTCAATGATTAACAATGAAATTAATCATAAACATTTTGAATCGCATGATGAGTTGATCCATTCATTGAAAGATATTGTTCACTCTGGAGATAAAATTTTATTTAAGGGATCTCGTGGGATGGCCATGGAAAAAGTGATCAAGGGAGTTTTTGCAGACTAATGTTGTATTATTTCCTGACACCCCTCACAGAAACCTTTTCTGCTTTTAATTTATTTGAGTACATCACATTTCGTGCAGCATTCGCAGCAATTACTGCACTGCTTATAAGCTTCATCATTGGGCCCTGGGTTATCCACATACTACAAAAAAACCAGATCGGCGAAGAAATTCGCCTAACAGGGCCAGAATCACACATGAAGAAAAGAGGCACGCCTACAATGGGAGGAGTCATCATTTTAATGTCAGTACTCCTCCCAACCCTCCTTTTCGCTAAGTTAAACAATCCGATGATCCAAATCATTATTGTCGCCACAATCTGGATGGGAATTTTTGGATTCATCGATGATTATTTAAAAGTCATCAAAAAAATAGAAAAAGGGCTTATTGCCCGTTATAAAATGGCTGGACAAATTACTCTTGGCGCTATTGTGAGCCTTTGGATCTTCAATACACCGGAATTTGCTGAATTCAGTACAAAAACAACTGTTCCATTCTTAAAAAATGTGGAAATAGATCTTGGTTTGTTTTATCCATTAATGATAATTCTCGTAATCACTGGTACATCTAATGCAGTGAACCTCACCGATGGCTTGGATGGATTAGCAGCTGGGCTTTTGGCAATTTGTTTCACAGTATTTGCCGCCATAGCTTATATTTCCGGTCGCGTAGATTTTTCTGATTATCTGAATATCATTTATTTACCTGGCGCAGGGGAGCTAACCATTTTTACAGCGTCCATGTCCGGAGCCTGTATCGGGTATCTTTGGTTCAACTCTTCTCCTGCTGAAGTTTTTATGGGAGATACTGGATCTCTTTCTACCGGCGCTGCACTTGGGACACTTGCAGTGCTTTTAAAAAAGGAATTACTTCTTTTCATTATTGGTGGAGTTTTTGTTTGGGAAGCAATTTCTGTTATTCTACAGGTTTCCTACTTCCGTTGGACAAAATTCAAAACAGGAGAGGGAAAGCGATTATTTAAAATGGCTCCCATTCACCATCATTTTGAATTAGCAGGATGGCCCGAAACCAAAGTTGTAGTCCGTTTTTGGATCATAGGATTACTTTTGGCTCTATTCTCCCTCACAACATTCAAGATACGATGATAGATATTTCTAATAGAAAAAAAATTAATATCAAGGATAAAAAGATCACAGTGATTGGTTTAGGCACGAGTGGAACTGCTGCTGCGATACTGGCAAATCACCTCGGCGCCCGAGTTTTTGGCAGTGATCCATCAGAGAACTTTCAGGTCAGTAATAATGCATTGTACTTGTTAAATAATCATATTGCCAGCGAAACAGGTCTTCATTCCAAAAAGATATATGATGCAGATCTCTGGATCATTTCGCCTGGTGTTCCCAATGATGCAGGTATTGTAAAAAAAGCTCAGAAACGAGGAATCCCTATTGTTGGAGAAATAGAATTTGCTAGTTGGTACACTGATTCTCCAATTGTGGCTGTTACAGGCTCTAATGGAAAAACAACCACAGTAAATATTTTATCTGAAATGTGTCAATCGGAAAATGTTCAATCTATCATGGCAGGAAATATGGGGATACCCTTTTCAGAACGAGTTTTGACAGAAATAAAAAAGCCAAAACAAAATCGGGTATATATTCTTGAGATCTCAAGTTTTCAAATGGAATTTGTCCTGCACTTTTGTCCGAACATTGCTATTTATACAAATCTATCTGCAGACCATTTAGATCGTCATGGCACCATGGATGAATATGTGAATATGAAATTGAAAATGGTGAAGAACATGAGTAGTGATGGATACATTGTCTACAATGCTGATGATCCACA
>Ga0308019_10002471_pt1 | contig 10556 bp, 14 predicted proteins | sample Neamet284_FD_203135 | JGI IMG/M metagenome (GOLD analysis project Ga0308019, IMG submission 203135) | Marine microbial communities from water near the shore, Antarctic Ocean - #284 | ecosystem: Environmental > Aquatic > Marine > Unclassified | place: Southern Ocean | collected 2014-10-01
CAATATAATATTTACCTTGTTTGTGTAAGATGTGGCAAGATTGATATAGCTTTTTTTCTCTTCTTGAAGCTATTCCAATGCGTGTGAGGGTTTCTTTAACTTTGAGGAAGTCATCATCTTCTTTTAATCTCACCTCAATCATATCTTCTATTACCCACTTAATAATATCAGTCATTGTCCTAATCCTCCCAATTCAATTAATTTATAAAATCATCATATATATTTATAATATTAGGACATACCACCTTTATTCATCTTGCTTTTGATATATTCTATGTCACCATCATTAAGAACTGATAATGCTACTTCAGCTTTAGAATTACTATATTTAAAACACTCTTTAATCAATTCCATATTTTCAAGTTTCTTTCCCTTCACCCAAAACTTTTTTGGTCGTTTTTTCTTTGGTATAATATTATGAAGAAAGTCATAATGTAATTTCTTATCAACATCAGGATATCTATTTATCTCATTGATAATATGAATTAAATCTGGCTGATAAGAAATTGAACGATTAATAAGAAATTCTTTGTAATCTTTTCGTTGTTCAATATCTTCATCATACCCCTCTTTTACCATCAAGTCATTCGCATATTCAAAAGGATTCATTCATCATCCTCTTTTATTGGAGGTGAAATATCTGCTTGATATTCTTTAAAATGTGCTTTCAATGATTTATCCTTTGTTGCCCATTGTATATTCTTTAAATAAGCCAAAGGATGTTGTTTTTTGATCTTCATCTTTATTTCCTTAAGTGGCTTTTTAGATTGATTCCTAGTTGGTCCCTTACCAGTAAGGCGTGATTTATGTTTTCTAAGAAAATCTTCTTCCATTTGATAAAACTCACCAAGATCACCAGCTTCTTCTTTCTTCTTTTTATCCCTTATATCTTTTATATTGTCCTTCGTAACGTCATCGAGATTTTCCCACTTCTTCATTAGAACAGCATTTAAATTATGAAAAATACGATTATATAAATCTTCATTTTCTAATGAAGCAGCTAATGCTAAAACAAGAGAAAATGTTTTATTTAAGTCTTCTATATCTCCAAGATATTCACTATCATTATCTGGATTTAACTCCGTACTGATTAATTCAATTCCTCCATTAGCATGGACAACTAATGCACTATCATCCTTTGCTAATTTAATAATTAAATTACCATCTTCATCTTTCAACGGACCTTCTTCTTTATCGTCTTTCATTTTACTATCCTCCCTTATCATGTATTTATAACATTTCTTCATGTTAAATCCCGTCAAGGACACCTACACCACTTACGCTATCAATTATAGTAGACTTCATCTCATTTTTAATATGAGTATCTAAAAACCTTACATTTAACTCACCTATCCAATCCTTTTTAGGATTTGCAAATACTCTATCTAAAAAAAGAAGATTATCTGATATCTTTTTAGGAAAGAACTCTTGAAAAACTTCTGGTATACCACAATTCAATACACGTTGAACATTTTCAAGATATTCTAACTGAAGGTATAAATTATGAAAACCTATTGTAGTATTATATTTTTTAAACACAATCGTTTCTTCTAATTTTTTAGTTTCTTTATTTTCTTTCATTTCATAATAATTAAAGAAACCATAAACATCTTTAATATCAGTACATATAGGACAAGAGCACGGAAGTTTAAAATCTTTACTCATTTTTTTGTAATCAAAACTACTTGACCAACTCATAGACTCCATACCACTACCGACAACATACTTAGGACGTAACATATAATTGCCATATACACATCCTCTATTCCATGCTGTCGAATCATATGTAATCTGAACATCAATGTTCATTTTATTCAATAACAGTTGAAGATATTGAAAATATACCATACTCTCATTAGAAGTAACACCAAATATATGGAACCATTTACACTCTTCTCTGGCAAACTCACCATTCTCCATCAAAACTAACATAGCAGGAACAATACGACCTAGGTTACCTCTTGTGCCGCCTAGTCCCCATCCTTCAAATTTATATTTTGAAATGTGTTTATACCAATTTTGCATTTCACTAATCTTACGACCTTGAAGTACATTTAAAATAGCAGCCTTACTATTAGTTCTGTTTTCGTGATAATACTTAGCAGAATTAACAGATAAATCTAAACACTCTTGATAATCTTTATAAGGTGATACAGGTTTACCATCTCGCATCATACCAAGAGAAAATGTTGGTCTATCGAGAATTGGAAATATATCACCATTCTTTTCACTCCATTCTAGTGCTACCTTATCAGTATATGTTTTATGATTTACTGTTTGTTGTGCTAATTGATATCCTCCACTATCAATAAAGACTGTTGCCTTTTCTGCATTAATCTTAGTTCTCAAATCATCACGTTTATATTGAACTCCTGCAGATACTAACATATACTTTGCTGCTTCAAAATCTTTACCATTATAATATGAATCAAAATCATCATTATAAATTCTCAAAGATTTCTTTTTATCAAAATCAGGTTGATAAACTTCTCTGATATGTTTGTCATCTTTTTCAAAAAAAGTCATTAGACCATCACTATAAGCTGGAATATAAATTGCGTCTTTCATATATTATTTCATCCCTTTCATTGTTTTGAGTAATGAAAATAATTCCATTCTCAAAGAATCATCATCCCTTAATATTCCCCTGACTACTGAAGTCAACATATCACTTTCATGCTCTTTGACACCTCTTGCTGTCATACAAAAATGTTCTGCTTTAATAATAACAGCTACACCTTTTGCTTCTGTTTCCTTCTCAATCATATCTGCAATCTGTTCCGTCATTTCCTCTTGTATCTGAGGTCTTGAAACTATCCAATCCACCATACGATTAAATTTTGAAAGACCTATTACTTTTTCTCCTGGAAATATACCAATATAACATTTACCCTTGATTGCTTGAAAATGATGAGCACACGTTGAATTAATACTAATAGGACCTGTCATGTATAATTGATCATATTGTTTTGCATTTGGAAATGCAGTAACTTCAGGTGGAGGAAAATATCTACCACGAAAAATCTCATTGACAAACATTTTAGCTACACGTTTTGCAGTATCTTTTGTATTGTGATCATCATTAATATTAATAGCTAGAGCTTTTAAAACATCCTGAAAAGCTTCTGCAACTTCACATTCAATAAATTTCACATCACCTGGCTGAAGATACTCATATATAGTATCATTTGCAAAATGTTTATGATTAGCTACAATTAATCTATTACGCAACTCATCACTAAATTTAGTATCCATCATCACATACTCCCTTTGTATATCGCACTATTAGCATTATGTTCAAAACATTCAACACTACTCAATCTCACTCTATCCTTTGTATCTGATTTAATAATACCCGATACATAATTAAATACCTGCTCTGCAAACTTTTCACAACCAACACCATCTGAAAAAACGACAATTCTTGCTAAATCTAATTTATCTAATTCATAAAATCTTACAATATCAGGATCATTCTTATCTACAGCTAATGTATGGTCAAATGTATCTTCAAGATATTCTTTAATCCACCCACAGTCACCAAAATCATAAACCCAATTTCGTTCATCAAGTTCTTTAGCTTCAAAGACAAAACGAAAACCCAGACTATAACCATGAAGTAAATTACAATGACTGTCTGCTTTCCATTGCCTAAAACAACAACTCAATCCCCTTTCATTACCATATGTTTTTGTACTCTGATACATCACATTCCTCCTTTAACTCTTTCCCACGGATACACAATCCATCTATACAGTTGTTCATGCAAATAATGTACTTTATCCTCATTTTTATTACCAAATAATGCTGTTAAACTGTAATTCGGATTATTATGAAATTCTGGTAATTCTTTAATAGCTCTAAAGGTTGTACCTGTATCATATACATCGTCAACCACAATCATCATTGGAAAGAAAGCAGGTTTATCTCTAATACTTTTATCACCTGTTAAATTTAAAAGCCATTCTGCCTTTTTATCATTACCATCCATATGTTGAAATTTAATAATACTCATAGGACAATCTAATAAATTACTTAAATGAGTAGCAATCGGTAACGAACCACGATAAACACCTACGATATGTGGATTAACTACATTAACATATCTATTATATATTACACCCATATCATTGTAATACTCATCATAATAATAATTATATTTTGCTTTAGAAGTCATAGTACCGTTTTATGTGTGAGGTTCATCATTTTTGCCATGGCAACCATTTGCTGTGACAACATTTTCACTTCCGAAGATTGACTATTTTTTTGCATTGTATCATTCATATTAACAATATCATTCAATAATACTCTTACCTCTGACCTGTCTTGTAACCACACTTCATACGTTTTAGGTGTATTAAAAAATGGATTACCACCAAGTTGTTTTGATTCTGTAAAATACATACAAAAAGATTGAATAACTTTTCTTATAAGTTCTGATCTTCCTAATTTTAAATCTTTTGCTGCTTTATCTAACGCATTAAGAGTATCACTATCTATTCTAGTATGACCTTTTCTGTTATCTTTTTTACCATCATTAACCATAATAGACTTATTATTTACTACATCATTTTGTGGTATACCACGAAGACCGTTCTTACCTCGTTTTTCTCGTCCCACTCGTTTGTCTTGACTCATATCATGTACCCCATGTATTACCAAATAACTGTATATGTAATCTTGGACTAAACTTATAACCATACTTCAATGCTAAATGTGCTACTACATTTTCCGTATCACTACCATGACCTTTAATCACACCCGGACGTGGTACATCACCTGTTTCTGGCATTATATAAATTGCATCTATTTCAACTCCTGCATTATTATATATTTTGACTGCTTCCTCAACCTCTTTCATATTTTCTTCATCCCTTACTACAAATTTAAGATACAAATAAGAATGTGGCCATTTATTATATGATAGAAGTGCTTCTGGTACAATTGCATCTTCCCATTTTTCACCACTATTAGAAAGTTTAGGTGATACAGACCAAGTGACACCAGAGTTTTTATTAACACCAAACTTTCTAATATATTCTGGATAATTTGCAACTGGTGATGGTGCTGTTGTAGAATCTTTAGTAGGTTCAAAAACTTGAGTACCATTAGTTTCAAATGTAACAAACCTTGTTTTTAGTTCTGGACTAGTAATCAACTCTTTCAGTGCTGACTGAAACCCCTTTAACAAAGGTTCACCTCCTGTAATAACTAAATGAACACCATCATTCTGTTTTAAACATTCAGAAACGCCACCCGACATAGTAGCAAGGTGTTTTTGACCATACCAATCTGTAAGCCCATCCATCTTTTCAATGATAGTATCAATATCATCATTTTCAGCTAAATGTCCCCATTTCTTTCCCCAACTAAATGAACTATCACAACCAACATGTGGAGTTGGTAAATCATTTAATGTTTCTGCATATGGATGATTTTGATTATGTGGCATTTGTTCTGAATCTAGCCATTTTGATTTATCTTTATCTTGACCAAAACCAGGACACTCAAAATTACAACCAAACAAACGAAGGAATACAGATGGTACACCAACATACCTTCCTTCTCCTTGTAATGAATAAAACATTTCACTATATTTCAATTTATTCATACACTCACTAACTCCATTCGGTCAAACAGATTAAATTTTGGTTTAGGTAACACCTTTGGTGTACCTTTACCATACATATCTCTACTCTCATATATAGCCGCAATACACTCATCATCAGTTTTATATGCATGTTCTGCAAATGAAAGCATGAACCTGATTTGTTTTTCGTATTGTGGTAAATACCTAACCATTTGTGTTTTTACAGAATGACAATTGAAACACAAATCTTGTAGATTTTTAACCCATAAATGAGAATTACCACTCTTAGGATCATGATCATGATGTTCATCTTTATGATCCACAGTTAAGGAACATAATCTTAATTCTTTAGGTATATGTTTAATACCTTTACATTTAAACCCTAATCTTCCATCTACATTAGAACATTCCTCACCGCGATATTTTAAATAACCACCAAAGTGTTCATTCATTTTTTTATGATGTGCCCAACAAACACAACAACTTTCGTCCGTATGAAGTCCTAAATCTCGATGAGCTCTATATAATGGATTATTAGCAGATCTGGTATTTTGTGCAGGATTATGGCAATCAGACTCACAACATTCTGTCCTTACCGACTTATTTCTTTCACGACCACATTTACATTTAATCATAATATAGTTACTCAATTAATTATACATAAGAACATTATAACAAAAACAAATTACAAATACAAGGAAGAACTAGATAAACTCACACTCCATCATTAATTCAGTTAAACAAGCAACCATATTCACTTCTTGGTCTGCAACGAAAGCTGCTTTATAAGAATAATCTGCTATTAACAGAACCGCTTGTGGAATACTTTGTTTCATAAATCTATTATTTAACGTGTCATAGATTTGACGATACAATCTCACATGGTCATTATCAATGTTTTGTGCTACCCATTTCCTCATTACAGCAAAGTTTTTTCCTTTTAGTGCTACAAACAATTCGGTAAAATTCTCATCAGATGATTGTTTAAGAATACCATCATCAATAATACCATTTAAAGAATACTTTTGTAACTCATTAATAACTCTACGAAAATCAGGAAAAAACTTTAATACTAAATTTGCTAAAATCTTTTCTTCATATTTTACTCCTTCTTTTTCTAAGATTTTTACAACCATATCCATCATTTCTCTACCGAGAAGTGGTTTATCATTTTTATTAATTGTAAAATCAACAACCGAACACCTAGAATGTAATGCAGGAATAATTCGATTCTTGAAATTACAAGTAAATATAAAACGACAATTCTTAGAAAATTCTTCTATCACTCCTCGTAAAGCTGGTTGAACTGAATCCTTATTCATATAATCAGCTTCATCAATAATAATAACCTTCTTCCCACCTGAAAGACTTACAGTGCTGGCATAATTGACAACGGTTGTTCTCAAGGTATCTATCATTCGACCTTCATCACTTCCATTAATCATCAACCAATCACATTGTAATTGATTACATAATGCCTTAGCTACTGTTGTTTTTCCTATCCCGGGACTACCAGTGAGAAGAAGGTTAGGAATTTCACCACTATTAACAATACTTTGAAATGTAGTTTTAATTTCCTTTGGTAAAACACACTCTTCAATTTTATTTGGTCGGTACTTCTCTACCCATAATGTATTATTCATTTTTATTCACCATAATCCGAATCAGGTTCCAATGCAATCCAATATTCTAAATCTAACTTCTCATTCTTAAAATGTGCAATACCCTTTGATGAAAGAGAAACATCATAATCACCAGGAATGATTTTAAGATTTTCTTTCTTCAATAAAACATTAAATTTCGTATCAGTTTGTCCTACCTTTACCGAAATTTCATTAGAAGTATCATTCTTTTTATTTGCTGCACATAAATAAATACTCTTAGATTTATCACATCCCTTTAAATAAAGATCATGTAGTTGAAGAATAGTTGTTTTTTTATCTATCATCCTAAACACATCTTCTTTAATATTCACCTTAATACTATAATCGGTTACTGTAATATCTTTTTCCGGTGAAACAATATAATCTGTGTTTGCATAAATATACTTATCTTTCATAATCGTATCTGTTACTTTGATATGATTTTCTTCAAAAACTAATTCAGGATTATCCATAGTAGATAGATAACCTAAAAATTCAGTCAAATTATATATAGCGAATTGTCTTGGAAAATCTTCTACCACATTCGCATGTGCTAAAATATTTTTCAGCGAGTTCATCGTTTTAAGCTTTTTACCTGCATTAAAAAGAAGTGACTGATTAATTTCAGAAAAGTTTTTCAATATATCAATAGTTGCTTTACTCAATTTCATTATGAATTTCTCCTAGATAAATGTTCTTCAGTTGTCAATGGTGATGGTGTTCCAACTTCTTCTTTTTCTTTTTCTCCTGGCCAAGAGGTATTACCTGGTACTGGTTGTTCAAAAGTAACTGCACCAGAAGCTGATGCACTCGTATCATCAGAAGGTTTATCATAATGTGTTTCAAATTCATTACCAAGTGAAGGTTCAGTTGATTGATATTCCCGTACCTCGTCATCCTCCTTTTGTTGTTTTATTTGAAGAGCGTTTTTATAATCTGTTTGTGCTTCAGGACCAAACATCCCGTCTCCAACAGAATCTTTAAAATTCTGAATCAATAACTCAAAAACTTTTGGATCTTTTCTTGCCCAGGCTGCTGCGAATAGAAGTGCTGGATTTACATTACCTTCCCTATCAATCATAGGTAAATCTGGAGTAACACCTGCAATTTCTAATTTACCATTCTTCAGAATTTTTATACCAACATCACCAGGTCTAAACTTCAATAACTCTCTGGGCATATTACCACCTTTTTAAAATGTTTAAGTTACTACCATTACCAAACTCATATCCCAAATATAAATGACCATTATTACGATTAGGTCCTCTTCTGATAAGACCACCATTCCTCAACGGAGATAAATCTATATCATTGTTTCTATAACGCTTTGGATATTGTTTAACCTTTTTATTAACCACATGTTCTGTATGAAGAACTAATGGTTTATCTCTTTTAAATCTAAAAACTACACTCAACAACTCTAACCTGCCAAACAATTCCTTTTTCAAAGTATGATTAAAATGTTTTTCAAAACTTTGTAAATCAACAACAGCTTTTATTGTAAAATTGGTCGTATTAACACCACCAAGTTGTAATGCTGTTGGACTCACTTTACATTGACCTTCTGTATCACACATCAACTTTTCATTATAACGATTATAATCACTTGTAAATTTCATAGGAAAACTGTTTATACCCATCCCTTTAAATGAAGCCTTAACAGTTAAATCTAACATATCAGGATTAATATTTGATTCGATTTTTTCAAGATTAATATTATCTACAATGTTTAATATTTTTTCTTTAAGTAAAAGATTGTATTCTTCTTTATATGTTGATCTATTGTTAACTAGTATAACACTATTGTATGTTTGAATATAAGGAAGAAGTTTGGAACTCTCTTTAAAACCATCATAATAGTATACTAATGCTTTAACTAAATTACCATTATTTACAAAAGTATCTCCTTGTCTTAAATATAATTCAATACTTGCAACCATATTGTCAATTAATAATTTTAAAGTTTCAAGTACATATCGTCTTTCCACAACAACAAAAGAATAAAATACATTATGCTTTTCATCATACCATCCATCCTTTACTTGAGAACCTTCAAGAAGAAAATCTGTTTCCGAAACAATAGAACTCTCGGAAACAGATTTCTCTCGACTATTATAATCTGTCAAAACAGAATTAATCTTAACACGAATGTTTTTAATTAATTCTGCTCGAGCAGATTCTGATGCATAAATAGGACTCTTTTCAGAAACCCCTACTCCGACCAAATACTTAGAATCATCAAAAGATGGATGTCCCTTTCCAAGTACCCAATCAGGAGTATTACCTTCTGCAGACGAAACAATTAGTAGTAAAATAAATGTAATTAAATATTTCATATTATTAATTCGTAAAGAATCCACGACCATCAGCTAGTTTTTTTGATTCTGCTTCCATCTCTTCATGAAGTTTATCAGCTCTTGATTTAATCTCATCACGCACCTTTGGAGGAAGTTGTTGAAAATCTTTATTGTTTTCAACATTACGTTTAAATGCATCGTAATCTAAACGTGCTAATGATAAAAACTCGCGACGTTCTGGAATTTCAAAATGATCTACAATCACAACACCTCTAAGGGTTTGATTCACAATAACCTTTAATGCAACTTCAGCATTTTGTTCTTCAGTTGAATTATCAAAACTACCAGCAGTAGTATGTGCTTGATAATCTTTAGTCAAAGAGGTCATGTAAACTTCAAAAACTTTCCCAAGATCACCACGAGCTCTATCATCAGCAACTGTTCTCTGTAGAGAATAATTTTTAATACCAGTAGCAGAACCAACACCATAAAATGCTTTACCTTTGGAATCTTCCCATGCTCCTCCACCCAAAAGTACCCATTTTGGTGGATCATATTCAACTAGTGCTTTTGGAGCATCTGGTATTTTAGGAATACTTGAACATGATGTTCCAACAAATATCATAAGAATAATCATAATAAAATTTTTCATTTTCCATACTCCTTCATTTCATTAAAAATAATTTCTCTTTTTTTTCTAAAATATTCTGCTTGCTCCATCTCATATCTCCTGCTTCGTTCTATAATATTTTGAATCTCTTTATCATATTGAACTTTAGAAATTCGACCTGTGTTATATCTTGAACAAAGCTCTTGATACTCAGCAACCATATATTGAACATTACCACTCCAGTTAACACCAGAAGAACTACCAAAAGTAATTTCAGGACCAACACCGAAACCAATAGTACCAGCTTTAAATCCTAATGTAATACTCCCACTTTCAGATTGCATTATTTCACAATCCTGCTGTTCAATGGCCTCTGAAATTCCCGACATAGTAGCCAGAAATAAAATTACAATGTA
>Ga0308019_10002472_pt1 | contig 10556 bp, 2 predicted proteins | sample Neamet284_FD_203135 | JGI IMG/M metagenome (GOLD analysis project Ga0308019, IMG submission 203135) | Marine microbial communities from water near the shore, Antarctic Ocean - #284 | ecosystem: Environmental > Aquatic > Marine > Unclassified | place: Southern Ocean | collected 2014-10-01
GCGGAACTCAAGGAAGTATCACTTCTCTCGGATCTTCCCAACAAAACACCTACCGAAATATGGAAGTTGGTGACTGGGGAGAAACTGAAACCGGAGGTCTTTCTGGAACTTGTACTGATGATGATATCTGGCTCCAACGCGGAGAAGGATTGGACTACAGTACAGGCCAAGTAACAAACCCTGGTGATGACGACAACATGACCATCATTGAATTCAGTTGCTTAACAAATACCTATCCTGCAACATACACTTTCAGTGCAACCAACCCTCCACCAAACTCGAATGTCATTAACATGAATACTCCTACATCCGAAAATTTCGATATAGGTGACATGGATGACGATGGCGTTATTGACGTCATGGTGCTCAACGATGCGAACTTAGAGAATGTAACCTATGTAACCGCATCCGCAGTTGGAACATGGTCTACTCCGACCTTGGCTTACTTCGGTCCATACATCTCGTGGCAAGTGGCAGTTACTGATTTGAACGGGGATCAAGAACCTGATTTCATCAACCCAACTATCGCTTATCAACAAAACACGACCGATTCTGCTGGTGGTTCAACTTCTTCGTTCTTTTTGAATTTCCCAACAACGGTCCAAGTTACCCTTTCAGACGGTAATGGCGGTCATTTGAGCCCATTGTCATATTCTGCAGGTCGTCGACCGAATGTTGTTGATGTTGGACAACTTGCAGGTTCAGCGAATTCCGCCGAAGATTTAGTGGTCGGACATGCAAATTGGCGATTCTCTGGCTGGAGAGATAATTTCGGCTGGGAAGGGCAATACGATACAATCTCTGTCATTGAAATGGACAGTAAAGATTTGTCAGTCTCTTCGATAGAGATTTCCCCTGTTGACAAATTCTACGGGGTTGTCGGTGAAGGAACTCGTGACATTAACGTCACCGTCACCAATACTGGTATGGACGTTCTCAACGGTCAACAAGCAACCCTCAACGTCGAGTTGAAGGTTGTCGACCAAGCGAACTCATCCAACACTTCCGTTTACGAAATGGATTGGGATTCTCCCGAGAACAAGGCATCCTGTACTGGATGTACTTGGTCCTATGAAGAATATGTTGACCAATCGACATATTGGCACGAAGAAACCAACCACTCTACGGGCGCAACCGATGGAAACAATGATCCAAACGTTTCAGCGAACTACCTTAACCCAACAGATTTCATGTGGGCTGGTTACTCTGATACCAACTCCAGTGGAGACACTTGGACTGGATACGGACGAAACTGGGACGATGCTATGGTTCTCGAAGACGTCGATTTGACTGGCTCAGATCGTGCCTTCATGAGTCTCGAGCTGTTCCAACACCTCGGACACGGTGTGTTAGGAAGTCTGGATGCCTCTGGTAACTACCTCGCTGGAGATGTCTGGGATGACATTGCAATGATTGAAATCGGCAGTGTTGAAACCGGATGGTCCACTCTAACCTGTCCTCAAACAGCTCAACTCGCTGGTGCATGTGCATCTGGTGAATCAATGTGGGGCGGATTTGACATGGACAGAATGTACAAACAATCCATTGGTGGTGCTCCAGAAGGAGTCTACTACTACGGTGTTTATTCATTCGGAACCTACTACGGTTGGAATAATTTCACTGAAGAAGGCATTGGCGCCTTCGACCTCAGCCCTTGGGCTGGTGAGACAGTCGATATCCGATTCCGTCTCCGAACTGGTTTTGAAGGGTCAATTTCTGATGACAACGACAGTCTATGGACAGGTCGAGATGGATATGCAGTTGACAACCTGAGCATTTGGAAGCAGACGACTGCTTTCGAGGCAAACCCACAAGTTCAGCAAGCAAATGTACCACTCAACAACCTTGGCCCAGGACAAGAATACACGTCTTCGATTACTGCTGATTTACTGAATGATACAACCTATCGAATTTCCGCAACACTCTCCGGTAATTCGTGGGACGAACAATCTCAAAATGATGAAATCATTGGCTATATCACGCCATTTAATCTCTACGATCCTATGGTTGAGAGCCTCGAGTACTTCAATCCAGGTGGATTGTATGCAGAAGGTGTCTTTGACATTGATGTTGCAACCAATAACTGGGGCAATACAGCAGTAGACTTTGACGTTAAGGCAACTGTTTTCTCCGCAACTCCTTCCGATATCTATTGTGGCACTCCGAGTGCCTTGTGCCAAGAAACCTTCGAAGGTGGCGCAGAAGGATATCGATATGAGGAAAGCCAGAACCCTCAAGGTGCAATCTATGGTGAAACAACCTGTCAAGACACGATTTTCAACAACTATGCCTATTGGTTTGGGCACCCTTGTGATACGGGTGCAAACGGATACGGTGAGGCTTGGGCCAATGAAACACTGACAATTCCTGACGTTGATCTGACTTCCATGAGTGGTGACTTCGTTTCACTTAACTTCGAATACTATGCAGATACGTTCTATGGAATCGATTCAGATGGTTCCAGCATTGTTGATGTGAATGACTATGCTGCAATGACCCTGGACATCCTACGTGACGGTGCTTCATACAGCAGCGTTGTTATGGGACAATGGAATGATTACAATGAAGACGGTACTTGCCGTATTGATGAAAATGGCGATAACATCGTTAACGCTTCTGAACCAATTGACTTCGCAGAAATCGATTACATTGGAGATGATTCTTCAACTGACGGTACCGGTGGAAACTACAACGTGTTCTTCAACACCAACGGCCTCATTGAAACCACAAGTATTGATTTGACGCACTTGTATATGCTCAATACTTCGGATGCGAATACCGGGAACTGGGACTTTGAATGTTCTTCACTCGCCGGTTCAACTGTAGACATTAACTTCGAATTCCAATCGGATGACGATGGACGAAACGGTGTCAATGATGGTTTCAAGGGTGTTGCCTTCAACAACATCTCACTCCAAGAATTTACCTTCGTTGAAGATAATTCCTACACCATCTCCCGTACCAATGTCGATGCAGACCAAAGTTCAACTGACTTTATTGCAAGCCACGAGTTCTTCGCAGGTGTTTACAAAATCGAGGTTGAGACAATCTTTGACAACACAACCGTTGGTAAAAGTTGGTTCAATGATAACGAATTATCGGTCTCCAATAACAGGGAAACTGTAATTTTCAATGTTGAATCAGTAGATATCACCCTTTATGCACCAAACAAACTGAAGTGTTTGAATGATCAAACTTTGGAATGTGTAATGCCAATTGACAGTGCTTTGAATCACGATTGGGAGTTTAAAGCAATGAATGGTGTTCTTACAGGCGATTATATCTTTAACATGAATGTCTATGATATGACGACTGGTTCAGAAGCTCACTCAACAACATCAGGACCTGCCCAAACCTTGGAATCTCAGCAACTTGTTGACGTGACTTTCACGCCATGGAATGGCTGGATGGATGGACACGAATACAACATCAGTTTCAATGCTGAACTTGCGAACGGCAACCCATCGGGTAACGTTCGATACTTCCATGCAACCTTCGCAGAGAACATCGACGTTGCTATTCTTTCAGATACCTCAACTCGAACTTCGACCATCAAAGAAGACCTGAACCTTCTCGGAATGACCTACACCCAATACGAGATTAACGATTGGGATACATATTTCTTGAGTGGTTGGTTTACTCATTACGACAAGATTATTTTGCCTTGGCAAACCGATGTTGCTGCGAAAGATGAACCAATTGGCCGCGGATACTATCAGAAGTTGGGAACAAGTTCGAACCAGAATACTTTGGAAGGATTCATGTTTGCTGGTGGTACTGTTCAAGCCCACCTCGGACCTCAAGGAACCCAAGTCTATGGCGAGGAATCAACTCGTCGACTCCCACTCGACTTGTACATCAAGGAAAAGAATACTGAGGAAACTGCCATCACCTATTCGAACACAAATTTCGCAGACCCCTATCATCCATTGATGGAGAATGTAGATTTGGCAGCCTTCCAAGGATTCGATGCATCCTCAACAGTTGCTACTGCTGTTATGGACACCAGTAAACAAAGTGTGAATACAATTCCAACCGTTTGTGGTGGAGACAGTGAATCAAAGAAAGATGGTACTCTCCAACGAATTATTCGACAGGATGGAACACTTGCAGACCAGAAAAATACAATTCTTGGTGTATGTAGTTACCAATCTGGTGGAATGCTTGTTTCAACCATGGACGTTGCGACACATTCTGAACGAGCAGACAGTACAACCTTGCCTCTTCTCGGAAACATGCTCAGCTACCAAGTCACACCTTACCCAACTGGTTTCGGTGTTCTCGGTAACGGCCTGGACTTGGAAATCAACGGCATCATACCAAACAATGACCCAAGTACCGGCGGATATTCCGAACTTTACATCAAGAGTAATGCTGAATTGACTTTCTCTTTTGTTACAGAAACTACTGAAGCCCTCGAGACAGATTGGATCCTCGATGGTCCTACATCTTGGACTGGTGCAACTATGGTGAGTGGAACTGACCACATCAGCGACACATCTCCATTAGCGACATTCTGTAAGGTTGACCTTGCTTCAGCAACAGGTTGCGCTCAAGGCGAACAATGGGACATTACCCTCATTCTTCACGATGCAGCAGGCCATTCACGAGTGATTACTGTAACCGTTGAAACCAACGATGTAAAGGCGGATTCATTCCGACCTACTGCTGATGCAGAAATCGACATGCGTGAAGGATATGCAGAACAAGTTGAATTCATCGGGACCAACACAATCCTAGGAAAGGAATGGGACGTTAATCGAATTATTCTTGATGACAGCGGTGCAGTTACCATCTACTTTGATGCAAGTAACTCCTCTGACGAGGACTCACTTGACGGTAGTGGAATTGTACGCTATGAGTGGAGAGTTCTGTTCGATGCTCCATATGGTGATGATGACTTCGCTATTACAGGTCATTCTTTTACTCAAACGGCTGCAAGCGATGGATTGTTTGCCTACACCTTCAGTAATGCAACAGTGAAGACGGATGACCCAACTGCTCCAAGTACACAGATTCGAATTGAATTAGTTGTTTACGATGGTGCAGATAAATATTCTGAAACGCATAAAATGTATTTCGAGATTGTACCTGCTGATTTCGGTGACGAAATCCCAGTGTTTGACTATTCACTTTCTGTCGACCAGGATTGCCCTCAAGCACCTTGTCGAGTTGAAGACGAGACCATTACCGTTATCGGTACAATCTTGGCTGGAAACGAAGGTGGAGAAGGCGACGTAACAGTTGAAATTGCTTTTTCCTCAGAAACTTTGAATGCTTCTGGACCTGATAAGTTCAAGGCAACAAATGCTGATGTTTACCGAAAGGCAGTCAACCTAGGGGATTCTGATACCTTCTCACTCACTCTTTCTCTTGACGGCAAGTATTCGAATAGATCTCTTGTTCAGACGATTTACATCAAGGTCTACGAAGGAGATGAGTTCAATCAACGTAATGCTGTCTACAAGCAGATTGACATCTCATTGCCTGCATGTCAGGGTGTCGAAGCGAATGACGAAGCGGAAGCTGCCGGTGGAGAATGGATTCTCGACGAAGATGGAAACTGTGTTTGGTCTGGAGAATGGACCTTTGAAAATGGTGAATGGAAAGCCCCTCAAAGCACATCTGGAGAGGACTCCGCTGAAAGTGCAATTGAAGGTCTTCTTGTTCCTGCACTCATCGGAATCATTTTGATTGTAGTCGTTCTCTTTACGCTTCTGTTCATCCGAAAGGGTTCTGAAGACGATACCCAAGACTTCTCTGTCGATGCTTCCGGATTTGGTGGCGTTATGGATCAAACAGAACAATATGTCCAGCAATTGATTGCTCAAGGCTACCCTGAAGAGACCGCTCGAGCATATGCTCAGCAATATGCCTCTCAGGCAGCAGCAGCGGCTCCAGCCGCAGCAGCAACGGTAGCAGCACCGGTAGCAGCAGCCCCAGCGATGGATGATGCGGTCTACCAGCAATACTACCAGCAATTCACAGCACAGGGCTATGACCCACAAACTGCGGCGACCTATGCTCAGCAGTATGCGTTACAGTATGCCCAAAGCCAACAGTGACCTTCCCAACTCCAGTTGTGAAGTTTCGATGGTTGAGCGTAAGCAATGCTCGTAGTCATTCAGAATAGGATCGTTCTGAGGATGTAGCGATTGTGGTTGATGAAGGAGTATTCATGACGCTCTTTGACAGAAAATGAATACAAGTATTCATTCTCAAAGAAACTACTTTGACGGGTGAATAATTAACAGAGATGACTTTGATTAGTGCACATGGAAAGCAAACCAGAACAAGTGGAATGTAGAACCGTCTTCTCACCAATTTTGAAGAGTTTGTTTGTCATATGATCAATATCTCCGTTGAGGAGATACATGTATGTTTCAATTTCACTCTTCTTCAAAGGCCTCGAAACTCTCTTCGCCTTCTTCGTCAATAGATCCCACTTCATCGAAGTGTGATTCAAAATCAGGGAAACTTGGTTTCCAGTTCATTGGTAGAGGCGTATCGGAATCGATGATTTTAAGCATCCGTTCTTGCCATGCTTTTGGCTTTCTTTGCATAATGAAGATGTATAGAGGAGAAGTTCGAATATCTGTATTGATGATCGTATAGCCAGTGTTTGCCTCAAAGTTCATTGCTCGAAGTAAGTTAAATGCAGGCCGATTGATACTATGGAACAAACGCTTTGCAGTACGCATACCAAACAAAACAGTACCGAAAATAACCAAACTAGTCATACAAAAAGCTCCCCATCCCCGACCTGCTATTTGATTCGAAAAATAGACGACAATCATCAAGACAGGTACTGTCGTTATGAGGAATAGAAAACTTTCGGAAATCGGGCCTTTGGACATCTTAAGTTCAATTGCGTTCCAACCGTTGTGATGCTTTTCCCAAGGTTTGAAATGTTCAGAAGTTTGGAGGTTGGCTGCAGCAATTACTTGGCTTCGCAATTGATGAATTTTAGCAATTTGAGTTGGTCCACCGTCTAAATTATCTTCAAGGATTGTATCAAGCCGATACTTTGCTTCAAGATAATGGCCCATATCGGCTAACAAGGATGCTTGTTCTACCAATGGTGTAACCTCTTTGGGAAGTTGATGACGAAGGTCTTGCCACCATTGCAAGCCTTCGCTGAGCAATCCTAATTCATCAGTGAGCAGTCGACCGCCAAGCATCCACATTGCGGTACGATTTGGATCCAAGGCAATGATTTTTCGTACTGCAGACAATGATTTTGCTGCTTGAAGTAAAGTAGGCTTCTCTCCCTTTTGTGGAAGAGCTGTTTCAGCACACAGTTGCCAAGCATCAACATGTTCTGGGTCAATTTGAACTGCTTTGAAGGCTTCTTCATATGCAGTTTCAACATCACCTTCGTCATAGGCTTCCACAGCGTTAAGATAGTGATGTTCAGCACCCATCGCTTCATCTCCCATCAATCATCTCGGTCCGGGTTAATGAGGGGCTTTGGTGGGCGGTTATGTGCATGCCCAGGTCCATTGCCACGTGACTTTCTAAAGTTACGAGGTTCTCTTGAATTGCGTTCAGGGGCTCTGCCTTGACCGTATGAACCACCGCTTTGATTGCCGCCACCGTCGCCTCTTCGGTCTCTACCATCTCGGCGAGGCGGTCGTCCACCTTCGTGTCGGGGTGGCATTGCACCATCAGTTCGCTGTGCAGGTTGTCCACCGTCATCGCGTCGAGGTGCTCTTCGGTCCTCTCGTTGTGGAGGTCGTCCACCGTCATCGCGCCGAGGTGCTCTTCGATCATCTCGTTGTGGAGGTCGTCCACCGTCATCGCGACGAGGAGGTCTTCCGCCATCTCGTTGTGGAGGTCTTCCGCCGTTATCTCGACGAGGAGGTCGCCCACCGTCGTCTCGACGTTGGCTACGGCCACCGCCGCCACCACCGCTGCCGCCTGCTCGAGGTGCTTGACAGCGATTACATTCCTGTCTGAATGCAAAGTTGGAGTTGTTACATTGAGGGCAATCCCAATCGTTATCGGTGTAGACTTTAGTTTCTCCACCACGGTCATTGCCTCCACGTCGGTCATTGCCTCCGTATCGGTCATTGCCTCCACGTCGGTCATTGCCTCCACGTCGGTCATTGCCTCCGCTTCGAGGAATTCCACATGAATTACATTCTGTTCGGAAAGCGAAATTGTGATTTCGGCATTTTGGACAATCCCAGTCTCCACCGTTGCGGTTGTCTTGCCCACGGTCGTTTCTCTCAAAGTTTCCACCTTGTCGGTCTCTGCTTTGATATCCTTGGTTTCCACCTCTTCGATCGTCTTGTCGAGGACCACGTCCTCCACCAGCGCCACGAGCCTCTCCACAGCGATTGCATTCAGTTCGGAAAGCGAAATTATTATTTTGACACTTTGGACAATCCCAATCTCCGCCATTGCGGTTGTTGTCTTGCCCACGATCGTTTCTTTCAAATCGTCCACCTTGTCGGTCTCTGCTTTGATATCCTTGGTTTCCACCTCTTCGGTCGTCCTGTCGAGGACCACGTCCTCCACCAGCGCCACGAGCTTCTCCACAGCGATTGCATTCTTGACGGAAAGCGAAATTATTATTCTGACACTTTGGACAATCCCAATCTCCGCCATTGCGGTTGTTGTCTTGTCCACGGTCATTTCGTTCTGGGCGTCCACCTTGACGGTCTTGACTTTGGTATCCTCGGTCATTGCCTCTTTGGCCACGATCTGAATCACGTTCTCGACGTTCTTCGCGTTGCTTTTTGGCACGAATTCCTACATTGATGCCGACCAAAGAGTCGAGATCGAGTTTTCGGTCAACATGTGCTACGTGAGCGAGTGGAGAGTTTGTGTTTCCAAGTACTGCATCGACTTTACCGATGTAAATACCGGATTCGGCATTGATGATGATGGACTCTAGGGCGGGAGAAGACCCAGTAAACGAAACTAGAAATCCTCCTTCATGACTTTTTGACTCAATTACACCCGCGAACATACCTTCACCTGCTTAATGGGCCGAACCCCCTCTTTTGAGGGTGTCGGTTGAAGACATCATTCTTTTCGGGCTCTTCCTGCGAAGGCAGCACCGAGTAAAACAATGCTCAATGTGGCGATCATAGAGATGGCTGGGAGTCCTTCTTCTTCCGTCGAAATAGAATCGTCTTCACCATTATTATTGTCGTTATTGTTTGCATATGGGTCTGGGACATATACGGATAGCGTCGTCATAGTTCCCGATTCATCTGTTGCGGTCAAGACAATGTCATAAGAGGTTACAGGAGGGTTTTGTGAGGAGCATGAAACGATATTGACATCGATCTCCCAAGAACTTCCAGCGCGCAAGAAATTATTTGTTGTATAGCCGCATAGCCGAAGAGAAAGTGACACTTCTTCACCATCAGGGTCTAACACTTCACCTTGTAAGGTAAAAGTCAAGCCGCTTGCTTCCCATGTTGCATTTTCTCCATCAAGGTTTTTCTTAACTGAGACGAGTGGAGGTAGACTTGCTTTTTCAAGGTCAAAGTCGAGAATAAAATGAAGGTCCAGCATAGTTGAACTTTCAGCTTGCCCTTTGACCATGATTTCACCAGGTGATAATCCATCGAGGGGTAACGAAATTGTTGAAGCATCTGAAGCAAGGGTCACAGTACGTATTTGTCCCATTGTATTCATTTGATGAGCGTGTGCAGAAATCTGCAATTCGCTAACTAAACCAGTTGGTGTGATGGTAAATTCGATACTGTCACCTGTTGCAGAGAGAAGCCCACTGGAAGTAAAGACCTGACCAAAAGTCCAGTTTCGTGAATCAATGGACATTGCGCCAAACGGGTCGACAACATAGCATTCTGCATCTGAAGACTGTGCTTGAGAGTTTCCAACAGAGACCATCATGTCGCCTTCACCATCGAGAGCAGCAATCCAGCCAGTCTCAGCGAAAGTGCAGTCCAATCCCCATCCACTATCGTCGGTTGCCCACATCTCTGTTCTTTCACCAGCAACGGCCAGCACCTCATTCTCTGAATTCAGTCCAAGTATTGGAATGATAGTCCCGTCCTCTGGAGCATTCGAACTCCATTCAGGGGCTTCATTCGTTTCGGGAGCCATCGTTGAGAAATCCATAAACAATTGTCGTAGAATTGAAGATTCAGAGACCCCATATGTGATGACTTGGTTTACTCGGATGCGACCGTCAGGAAGATACACTGCTTCGGGAGCACTCAATGCCATGTTTTCAGATACATTGACTGAACCGTCAGTATTGGTGATCGTATCTTGAATGGAATAATTAACCATCCGTAATCCTTGCTTTAGAGGGAAGTTAAATTCGAGATGAGCATAAGACATGTTCGTAATGTTCATTGCTAAAGTGAAATTTGAATCACCACTGTTCGGGAGTTGGTCGAAGCGGGCGTTATTTGATTCATCTTCCGCTAAAAACAACTGGATTTGTAAGTCATCAGTAATTTCAACAGGCACTTCTTTGCATCCATTTGCTGAACCAAGGTTCTGGCAAGAGCGTTCTTCAGGATGGTTTGCTGGAACGAGGTCAACTTCCTCTAATCCAATACCATCTT
>Ga0308019_10002478_pt1 | contig 10545 bp, 8 predicted proteins | sample Neamet284_FD_203135 | JGI IMG/M metagenome (GOLD analysis project Ga0308019, IMG submission 203135) | Marine microbial communities from water near the shore, Antarctic Ocean - #284 | ecosystem: Environmental > Aquatic > Marine > Unclassified | place: Southern Ocean | collected 2014-10-01
AGGCTTCCACATAACGTAAGTCAGCAGCCATACCGGCCCCTTCTCCTTCTGTTTTGGTTGGGGTATTGACCGCCATAAAAATCATTTCAGCCTTTTCAATAGCCATATCTACTTCCGAAGAAAAAAATAAATTTCTGCCTCGAGCCTCTCCAACCACTTCGGCAAGACCAGGCTCATAAACAGGAAGATTTTCTAAAGGACCATTCCAAGCGGCAATGCGCTCTTCATTTAAATCAACCACAGTAACGTTTATATCGGGACATTTTAATGCAATCACAGCCATGGTAGGACCTCCTACATAACCCGCTCCGATACAACAAATGTTTTTTATCTGCATTCTATTTTTTTAAAAGCCATGAGGAGGATTGAATCTTATCGCCTAGTCCTTCCAAAAGTCCAATACCCACTTTTTTACAAATCGGCACCTCAGGAATGCTGTCATTATTTTGATCCCCACCATTAGCAAAAAACAAATCATACGCAGCACCATATTCTTCAGCTAAAAAACGCAGCGTCGCGCACTGAGTTTTATCCTTATCTATCGAGATTATCGCTTTATCAACAATACCAATGGCGCTAACAATAATGAGGCGCTCGTCCTCTTGCATAAACTCCTTACTACCCTTCAACTCTCTTTGAAGATCACTATTTACAATCACCCAAAGGGCATCGCCCTTAGTCTTCGCTTTTTCAAAAAGCTCAAGGTGCCCTTTATGTAATGGGTTAAAATAGCCTGAAACAATTATTGCTTTTAATTTACTCATTTACGCCCTATTATAATCATCTTCAATGCGAACAATATCGTCCTCCCCAAAATAAGTGCCTGTTTGCACTTCTATAAAAACAACTTTTTCAGTTCCTTTATTTTCTATACGGTGTTTTACTCCCTGAGGAATTAAAATCGTTTGCCCGACCTTATATTCTTTTGCTTCTCCATCCAAAGTAATGGTTCCAATCCCTTCAACTATGGTCCATGCCTCAGAGCGCTTATGGTGGTACTGATAGGAAAGTCTCCCCCCCATATCCACCTCTATTCGCTTTAACTTATAGGTAGGCTCATCGTGCACTACAAAAAAACGTCCCCAAGGGCGCTCTTCACTCTCTAATAATATCATTTGTCTTTCTCATTAAATAATACAATGTGATCTGTGTTAGCTAAAAATTTAGAAGCTAAATAAAAGCTGATTTTACGCTTGATTAATTTCTCAATTTTATCTTCAAGCTGAGCGATGTATTCCATATTAAGGCCCTGACCAATTAAAAACACTTCAATTAGTCCTGAATCATTTCCCTTAGCATAGTCTCCAATAAGTATGATCTGATCGACATCTCCCATTCGCTCCAAAACAGTTTCAACAACATCTTCAAGTCCAAGGTGTTTAAAAACTACTTTTTGCATCACCTTAAAAAGTGGATGCTTGATATTGGCCTTATACTCTACTTTATTGTCAACTTTTACCTTTTCTAAATACCCCGCCCCTTGCAAGTGATTAAGCTCTTTTCGAATGGCATTAGTGGATTCCCCCATTTCAGTGGCAAGACCATTTAAATACCCTCTGTTGGCCTGAGAGATAAAGAATTTTAAAAGTAATCTTAAGCGCGTTTTGGATGTAATTAGTTCTCCTAACATATTGTGTTTTTTCCAGGGCTCCGCCGCAGCTGTCCCATTGGAGCAATGTTCATTTGTAATTATAATGTGAGCTAAAATTAGGCGGCTTGATGCTTTAAGGTGATGGTCATCCCTAAAGAGGCAAGCTCTAATTTAACTTTATTTTTATCTGATTCAACTACTTTTCCACTCAGCCCACTAAATTGCCCCTGGGGAATTTTATACATCTCCCCTTTAGTTAAAGTAGTTAAACTATAATCTTTGTAGGCCCCATCAAGATGATCTCTCAACAGGTGTATTTCTTTCTCCCTTACCTGGGCTGGTTTACCCAAAAAAAATAGATAGCGAACCACACCGGGTAATGAAAAAACAAGGTTACGCTGGCTTTCTTCTAAATGGACTAGTACATAAGACGATAGAAGCGGTTTCTTTACTTTTTTCTTTCGGTCCGAATAATATTTTAAAATAGTTATGGTGGGGCAGTAGTTTGTAATACGTATATCCGTAAGCTGCTGGGCTACTTTTAGCTCTTGCTGAGATTTTGTGTAAATAACAAACCATTTTTTCATATTTTTTTACTTAAAAAATACCTTTAAAATAATTGATTTAAGAATTATTAAAAAGGGATTAAATTTTTATCAAATATGTTTTATTGCTTAACAAGTACCAAAAGTACTTAATATATATTAGAATTCAAAAATTATTTGAAAATTAACAAAGTGAATGTTTATCTATTGGTCTAAAATATTGTGATTGAATTTTCTTTCTATTCTCTATCTACAATATTGATCAAAAGTAGCTATCGCTTGACTGTATCCTGAATCCTTCGAGGTCTCTAAAAGCGGGCATGATCCAATGGGATCTCCCATCTTAATAAAAATTAGCGCTTTAATATATTCGCTTTTTCCATTTAAAGGATTCATCTCGGTGATCACTATATTAATTTGTTCTAAAGCTTTCTCTATATTCCCTATAAGATAGTTTGAGGTAGCGGCATTTTCAAAATAAGAGAACTCTAATGGATTTCTTTCCAAGGCTTTCTCGAAATTTATCGCTGCGTTTTTATAGTCTCCTTGGTTGAAAAGAGCTAAGCCCTCTTTGGAATAAGTAGCCGCCTGATTTGCTGCCATAGGACCTATGGCAATGGATCTATAGAGTCCTTGTATGTTTTGGTCTTGAGGGAATAAAGTAGCCGCCTGTTTCGCCTTAGCGGTTAATATTTTATCTTTTGGAGGATATAGGGTTGAAGAAACAATTAAATAATTTCGCCAATTGTTAATATCATTTTTGGAAACCAATAATTCATACGCCTCCTCCAAAGCTTTGCGATCTCTAGTTTGATTTATAACATTCAAATAATGAGAAGCGTGTAAGGCGTTATTTGGAAGCCCAAAAAAAGCTTTTTTAGCATAGACAGAGGCACTGTCCATCTGTCCTTTTCCCATATAAATTTGACTTTTTAATAACTCACTGTAAAATAAATAAGGATTCGCTTTTGTTCCTTGCTCCAATAACGCTATTGCTTTATCGTATTTCCCTGCATTAAAATAATACCGCGCTTTAATTGAATTGATAGGAATGGTGGTCACCGTAATATTGGGCATCTCTGGCACCAGTGTATCTATTTGATTCATCGGCACATTAAACTGGTTGGAATTAAAATCCTGTAATAAAAACATTTGTCCCTTAAGGGATTCATATACGCTATTGGTAACATAGACCGATGGAATAATACTAAGAAGGGCAATGCCTAGAAAGCAATAGTTTAAAACAGGCTTAGAATCGATTGGCTGTATCGATTGCAAATGTTTTCGGTAATAAAAATTAATCATTGCAATAATCATCGTCCACACTACCAAAACCTGTGGACGTGCAATAGGGAAATTTAAATTGGCATCCACACTATAGACGCCTAAGGCAGTGAGCATTAAAAATAAAAAGACTTTTTCTTCAATGGAAATAGAAGAAAAGCGAATCAAACGGTACACATAATAAATGGCCCAAAGAAATACCGCCAAATACAATAGGAACCCTATAATTCCAAGTTCAGCTCCCAACTGAATAAAATCACTATGGGCATGATAGGGTACTATATACCCTGAAATGTCTTTTGCATCATAATCTATAGATTTGAGTTTCCAATTCCCAAGTCCAACCCCAAAAATAGGATTTGACGACATATGGGTTAACACATCTTCATAATACCGTAGACGCTGATTTACAGAGCCATCATTGGTTCCTGCAGAAATAGTTGATGCTCTTGCCAGTGCATCCGCCCCTTTGTCTGACAAAAAGGTTTGGTTAATCCCAATGGCTAAAAGTAAAGGAATTAAAAAATAGGTAAATTGATACAGATGATTTTTGTTTTTATCAGAAAAATACATTGCGACACACATCACTAAAAAAGAGAGTAATATATAGCCTAGCGCTAAAAAAGATGCCCTACTTTGAATCATACTTAAACAAAGTATGGACAACATAACTAGACCACTTAGCCCAATTTTAACTAAAGGTTTTGAGTGTTTATAAATAAGAAATAAAACAAAAGGGATTTTAATAGCGATTGAGAAGGCAGTAATATTCCTGTTGGCGGTAACTCCTTTCAAAGCTCCACTGGAAATAATACCACTAGAATTAATCATTTGAAGAGCTTCATTAAGGACTGCATAGACCTCAATTGCTAGAATAGCAGTAATCACGTATGAAACCAAGGCTTGTTTTTGCTTGAAATTATAAATAAGAATTCCCATTACTAAAAACATTACAAGGACATTAACTTGCCTGGTAATATTTACCAGCACCTCAGTGCTATTAATAGCATAAAAATAAGATAGCGCTGCCCAAACTATAAAACCAATGTAGGTAAAGGATAAGGTGCTGCTAAGAGTATGAGTAATTCGAAGTGAAAACTGATTTCTGAAATATAAAATATAGCCTATAGAAATGGTATTTAAAAGACTCATCAAAAGCCACTGTGGAGCAATTTTATCTACTGCCTCCCAGTTTGGGAGAAAACCCAAACATAAATAAGCTATTAATAAAAGGCTTGGAATAAAGTTTGAAGTATTTGATTTTGAGTAAGTTTTACTGAGCATCGATTTAAGATTTTGCAGCTAAATATAGTGTTTTTTAAAAAAATAATTAAGTAAACCCTATCTTTGTCTTATGGATTTAAAATTTTTTCTTTTTGTTATAGTTCTAAGTTCAATAATTCATTTTACTGTTCAAAGATTTTTCATTTATAAAAAAAAATTTGATGATTTTAATCATCGTAGTTCACATAATACACTAGCTACAAGAACAGGTGGTATAGGAGTTTTTACCACTCTTTTAATTGTTTCATCCTATTATTATTTCAATAAAATTGAAATCTTTGATTATTCTCTGTTTATCCCTTTGGGGATTATGTTTGTTATAGGAGTGTATGATGATTTTTATAATGCAGATTTTAAACTAAAATTTTTTCTCCAAATTATTGTTGCTAAAATATTGATTGATCAGGGATATGTAATTTCAAATTATCATGGTCTATTTGGGTTTTATGAAATTCCATGGATTGTCGCTCAATTAAGCACCATATTTATTTTTCTAATTATTGTTAATGCCATAAATTTCATAGATGGTATTGATGGCCTAGCAATCTCTGAGGTGATCAAAACAATACTTCTTATTGAATTTTTCAGTGAAAGTCCTACTATTTTAAAGCCCCTTGGAATCATTGTAATTATTTCAATCATACCTCTTTACTATTTTAATTTTAGGAAGAAGCAAAAAATATTTTTAGGCGATGGTGGATCTATGTTTTTAGGATCGCTTATAGCCGTGTATGTATTATACACATTGGGGAATAATTTTTCATTTAAACCTGATATTGTAATAAATAAAACTCTTTTTTCGATATTAATTCTTGTATTCCCTCTAATAGACTTATTAAGAGTTTTTATCCTCAGAATAAGGGATGGAAAGTCACCATTTGAAGCTGACAATAATCATATTCACCATCGATTATTAAAAAGAGGAGTGAGTCACTTTGGTATTGTGCTTTTAATATTTAGTATTAACTTTATCTTTTTATTTTTCATATTATGAGGGTTTGTATATTTATATTCTGTTTGTTTTTAATTAATTGTTCAAAAAAACAATGTGGTGAGCTTACTTATGATAGCACTACAAAGACTTCATACTCAAATAATGATTTATTTACTGGAGATTGTAAAACGCTTTACTTTAACGGAAAACTGAAAAGTGAACAATCTTATAAAGAGGGAAAAGATCATGGTGATTGGATTTTTTATTTTATGAATGGTTCAATCCAAACTAAAGGAACATTTAAAAATGGTTTAAGTATTGGTGAATGGAAATATTATCAAGATAATGGTAAACTGTGGAAGGAAAAATTTTATTCGGAAAATGGAAAGAAAATTGGTGTTTGGAAAGAATATGGGACAAATGGTGATTTGATAAATAAACTAACCTTCAAGAATTAGAAAAATTATTTAGTTTGGCAATTAATTTTTTTAAGAAGGTTTGCTGCAGAAATATTACCCATTTTACTTGATGCTTTTAAATATTTACAGGCTAAGTCAAAGTTTTTAAGACCAACAAAGATATATCCTCCTATAAATTCAAACATTCCATCCTTTGATTTTGATATTCCTTTTTTTTCAATAATTTTTAATGTCTCCAAGGCTTTATTAAACTCTTTTAATTGACAATAACTCAATGCAATATTTAAATAATATGAATCCTCACTATCTACTATTTTAGCTGCTTTAATCCAATTTTCAATTGCCAACTGATATTGTGCATTCTTATAATATTCATCTGCTTTAAAATCAAGAATTACAGCTTTCTGTGTTGATTCTATTCCTCTATTTATAAGAAGGTCCGCTGATTTTAGTATTACATTGTCTGGAAACAAATTGATTGCTTCTTTTACATAAATCTTATCATTTTTAGAAAAACTTTTATTTGAAACTTTAGTACTATCTTCCATTAGAGTGGAAAAATGATTGACCCATATGATTTCATCATTTAAAAATTTAGTTCTTTCAAAAATTTCATTTAATTTATTTGTCATTTTCGATTCTCTCAGAATCACTTGATAAAGGGCTACATGTCCTGTATTTGCTGGAATTTTATTATATGCTTTTTCAATGAAATATAATGCGCTATCCAGTTGTTTTTCTTCCTTATATATTTTAGCCATAAGAAGATCTCCAAAGCCTAAATAAGGATTGTGCATTTGACCTTCAATTATTAATCGTTTTGCTTTAGAATATTCTTTTTTTTGATAAAAATAATTTGCTTTGGCTAATTTTATTGGAATTGTTGCATTTGTAATGTTTGGAAATGAGTCTTGAAAATCATCAATTAGTTCAATTGGAGCCTCAAGTTGATTTCCGTTTTCATTATAATCAATATAAAGAGTGGTTATTTCTTTATAAGATGATAGGTATGTTGCGTGAATAAAGTTTAGAGGAATGATTAAAACTAAAAATACCATCATAATCTTCTTAATTTCAATCTTCTTATTTAAGGTCTTTAATTCAAAATTTGAACTGAAAAATGATAAAATAAAAATAAAATTCATTTGACTGTAGGGTCTTATCCTGGGGAAGTTAATATTTGAATCTAAAAAATAGATTAAAATTGCCATTAAAAGGAAAGGTGCAATTTCATTAAGTCCTCTTTTTTGAAAGAACCTATTTATTAAATATAGAATAGGTAACGTAACAATTAGAAAAAAACAAATAAATCCTAAAAACCCTATTTCACTTGCAATTTGAAGAAAATCGTTATGGGTATTAAATGGAATGGCATATTGAGTCATTTTATCTCCTAAATTCTTTATAGAAACTAATTTCCAATTACCAATTCCGATTCCAAAGATTGGGTTTTCTAGAAATAAATTAATTGCTGAATCAAAATAATCAATCCTACTTGTTATTGATTCATCATTTAAAGAAGATATTCTATTAATACTGATACTGTCTTTCTTATTATCAAATAAAGATGCTTGTAAAATAAAAACACCAATTAACAGAGGGATAAAAACAGAACTGAGTTTAAATTTGAAATTATGGTCTTTAGTTTTTAATATTTCCATCATTAACGTTACAACAATAATAAAAATTAATCCATAGATAGCTCCTCTTGAAGAAGTTATTAATATGTCAAAGCAAGAGATTGTGAATAGAAAAAGTAAAAGAAATTTATGAATATATTTTTTTGATTTATAAAATAAAAATAATACGAATGGTACTTTAATTAATACTGAAAATGCTCCAATATTTACATTCGAAGAAAAACCAGCTAATGCTTGAATTCTTTCCACTGCGGATTTAAGAGTATAGTTGTCTATAAAAACATTAAAAATCTTTAATGTTTCTAGTACTAACAAAGTTGTCATGATAACTAAAAAAACTTTAGTTCGATTTTTTAATTTTTTGAATAAAACTTTTAAGTTAAAATAGGTTATAAATAATGTTAAAAACTGAGACCACTCAATATAAGATTCTGTTAAATTAAATGATTTGTGAAAAGATAGTAGTCCCAAAAATAAAAACATAACATACAAGACATCTATTATATTTATACTTACCAATTCTTTTTTATTAGTAAAAATCAAATAAAGTGATATAATAAATTGTGTAATCGACAAATATAAATATTGAGGGGCTATCATATCAATTGACAAAAAATTTGGGACAAATGGAATTAAGCCAAGAGTTGAAACAAAGAATATTATTAAATATGTTTTTAGATTTTTCATAAAAAAAAGCCCCTCAACAATTAAATTGTTGAGGGGCTTAAATATATAATTTTATTTCCTTATTAAAAAAGGAATTAAAATATTAACTCGCTAACCAACCTACTCTTGTATAATCAACGGCATTAGATGCAGTAGCAGCATTTGCTTCTTCACCATTAATAACGTCAGTTCTATTCTGTGTAGGGTAGATGTTTAAAGCAGTACTTACAGCACTAGCAGTAGTGTTTGGCTTATAAGTTGAAGTTAACTCAGTTGGCCCAGTACCAGCATACTCGATAGTAATTGCACCAGCAGCAATACCAAAAGCTCCACCTGGTTGTCCGATTTGACTGAGCGTTGCTCCAGCTGTATCAGCCGTAATTGAAATCATCATCTGAACACCTTTAGCACCGTCATCACCAGTTGAATTGGTTTTTGATGTACCATTTCCAATAATATAACCCCAGTTAGTATTTGTGTTTGATGCAGCCTTAATTGTTACAGTTGGCACAACACCAATCGCTGGAGAACCTGCATCTTTAGCAGTAAATACAAGACTACGCGTTGGAGAAGTCAAAGTTGATCCAGTTGTTGAAAACTGATTAGCAGCAGATACCAATGACCACTTAACTGCGGTAGCACTTTTAACTAATCCTGTTACATAATTTGATTTCCATTTAGCCTCAATTGCAAAAATGAATGCAAGTAAACTTGCAGCTTCACCAGTATAGGCTGTTCCAGAAATAGTAGCAGAAAAGCCATCTATGGCTACTGTAACTACATCAGAAACATGAATATTCATTAATGCAGACGCTCCAGTTATTGGGCCGTTTTGCGCTACAGCACTGTTTAAACCAAAACCAATATGAGACGTTGCTGCTGTATTTTGAGTAACAGCTAATGTAACACCCGCAACATCAGCAAGAGCTAAAGTTGCAGCATCAAGAATTGAAGATGAAGAAAGACCCTGATTAGCATTCAAAGTAACTGATGTCGTAGTAGCTAATGTTTGAGCTGCACTAACAGCAGTTTCAAGAACATCAATTCCATTAACTATCAATCCTAGTTTTGATGCAGCTGGTGTAACATTAAATGCTCTTTTAGTTGTTCTAATCGCATCTCCTGTATCCGCAGTATTTGCAGTTTTAATCAATACTTTCTGACTAGCCTTCGCATTAGCAGCAGTACGGGCAGCACCAACAGTGTATGTTTGATCATTAAGAGATTCTACACCTGCAGAAGTTAAGACTGAAGTAACAATATCAACATATACATTTGCAGAAGCACTTGCATTAGCGCCAACTAGTGTTAAATATGCTTTTAAAGTTTCAAATCCTGAAGTAGTAGTAAACGCTCCAAGATCACCTACTTTACCAACAGCTCCAGCAGCAGCAGTAGTAGCAGCAGCATTTACAATATCTGTAGCCGCACTAACTGTAAATAAGTTACCAAAAATGTTTACCGCATTTGAAGCAGCCGTTGCTCCAATTGAAGTAAGTCCAGTAGCATTAATTGTTGCTAAAAGAGGGTTAGCTGTAATGGTAAGTACAGCAACACTTGCTGCTGTGATAGTTAATGACTCTAAATCACTAGAATTAGTAACTGCAATAGTACCATTTAATGTAGCGCCCGTTGCTATACTTTTTTGAATCGTTGTGTTTACAACAGCTGTTGTCAATCTATCATTGTTGTCTAGAGTAACTCCAGTTGCTTTTGAACCAGTAAGATCAATAGCAGTAAGATCACCATTATTTTTAACAGTAATCGCTCCTTTGTTTACATCAGCGTAAACCCAAAGAGTTGTTAGTCTATCAGATGCATCAACAGAAACAGATTGAAGTTTACCCCTTAATTTAACAACATTAAAATCATCTTGAATTAAAGCAATCGCAGGACCACTTTTGTCTGCAACATTATTTGGATCTAAAACACCCGTTATGTCCATTGTAACAACATCAGCTAAAGTACCGGCTAATGTTACAACGTTATTTGAAGTAAATGTTAATACTTTATCATTAACAGTAATTCCTCCATCATAATCAGTTACAGTAACTGAATCTACAGTGTCAAATGTAAGAGTTCCACTTTTACCGTCTAAATTTGAAATTGCAACAGTATTAGGTCCGCTTATTGTTAAATTAAGTCCAGTTTGAACATCAAGTGCATTTACATCATCAAGCGC
>Ga0308019_10002482_pt1 | contig 10535 bp, 9 predicted proteins | sample Neamet284_FD_203135 | JGI IMG/M metagenome (GOLD analysis project Ga0308019, IMG submission 203135) | Marine microbial communities from water near the shore, Antarctic Ocean - #284 | ecosystem: Environmental > Aquatic > Marine > Unclassified | place: Southern Ocean | collected 2014-10-01
GTTTTATTCATAACCGGCGAGTATGATGAGGCTCGTCCTGAGACGGTTTCCAAATTTCAAGAAATGATTCCTAACTCTCAATTCGTTGTAATTAAAGATGTTGCGCATGCATCACTAAGTAGAGCTCCTGATGATTACCGTAAAATACTTGAAGAATTTTTAGATAGAGTAGAAGACAGAGATCAATAGTGAAAATAAAAGCTCATTATTCTTAGAATAAACTATGGTAGCTATAACCAATTACCAGCCATAAGAAAATAGCTATAAGCCAAACTGTTACGTATATTTTTATACTCAACTTATAGGTCTTGAGAGTAACTTCTTTACAAAGAAATGCGGCTACCCCGAATGAGATAAATAAACTAATGCCTATCGTCGCCAGCGTTAAGAGCATATACAAGCTTTGAAATTGTGAAGTAACCATAATTTAAATAATACCACTTGAATTCGACTCCTGAAATGCTTTATTATAAAAGAGTACATAAGGAGTACGTTATGAGAATAACTTTAACTCAATTAGAAAAGAAAATATTAGATTCAGTTAGATCTTATTATGGGCAATACAATGAAATGCCGACCATTCGTGGTATTGGTGAGATGGTAGATATAAGCTCTCCTGGGACCATAGGTCGTTATGTTAACTCCTTGGTAGATAAAGGTTATCTGCAAAGAGAGGCGCGTATTTGGCGCGGATTAAAATTAACGGTATTTGATGATGGGGAGTCATTGCCGTTGATAGGTAGAATTGCTGCTGGAAAACCAATTGAAGCAATTTCAGGAGAGAATGAATTAAATCCAAACGCACTATTATTAGGTGAAAATCGCTATGCCCTGCAGGTGATTGGAGACTCGATGATAGATGCCGGTATACGTGATCAGGATTGGGTGATTATACATTCACAGAACAGTGCTGACGAAGGTCAGATTATTGTTGCTCTCATAGATCATACCGAAACAACTTTGAAATATTTGCATCATTCTAAGGGTGGTTTTATAGAATTAAGGCCTGCTAATACAGCTTTATCACCAATGAGGTACATGTCAGATAGAGTTTTAATTCAAGGAGTCTTGGTAGCGCAAATGAGAACTTATTAATGAGCTCATCTCGACATAATAAACCCAGTATGAAGAAGGATGAGTTATGGAAGCGTGCCATCATACTAGTGGATATGAATGCATTTTTTGCTTCTATTGAGCAATTAGATTTCCCTGAGTTGCAAGGACGACCTATTGGAATTACAAATGGATGGGATGGCACCACGATTATCACCTCATCCTATGAAGCTCGAGCTTCTGGGGTCAGGACAGGTATGCGTGTTAAAGAAGCGAAAATGCTTTGTAATGATTTCATCCAAAGACCATCACGACCCAAGCGTTATATTGAGATCTCTTCAAGTATAATGAAGAGCTTAATTGCATTTACACCAGACATTGAAATTTTTTCTGTAGATGAAGCTTTTCTTGATGTTACAAATTGTCAGAAATTATTAGGCAGCCCTCCACATATTGCTGAATTAGTTAGACAGAAAGTTAGTGATGTCTCAGATGGTTTATTGTGCTCAGTTGGGGTATCAGGTGATAAAACAACAGCAAAATATGCCGCAAAATTAAAAAAGCCAAATGGATTAACAGTCATTCCTCCTTGGGAGTCAGAAAAGACACTAGAAAATGTACCGGTTACAAAATTATGCGGTATTGCTAAAGGGATTGGTTTATTTTTAGGTCAGCGAGGTGTGCATGTATGTGGTGATATGAAAAAATTACCTATTGGGATATTAGCAAAGCGTTTTGGTAATTTAGGTCGTCGTATTTGGTTTATGGCTCAGGGTCTTGATCCAGAAAAAATTATTACCAATATATCAGCTCCAAAATCAATTGGTCATGGAAAGGTCTTACCGCCCAATACAAAAGATATAAACACCATTCAAATATTTTTACTGCATATGAGTGAAAAGGTTGGTGGACGTTTACGCAGGCATTCTTTTGAGGCGCAGCGTTTTTTTATCGGACTAAAAACTAATAATGGTTGGCATAGCGCTAAATTATATGCACCATTTATGACTGATGACGGCCTTAGTATTTATCATTTGTGCTTATTTTTTTTGAAAATGAATTGGCAAGGTGAGGGTGTTTATCAAGTTCAGGTCACCGCTCTTGACCCAAGGCCCGCGAAACAGCAGCTGGAGTTATTTTCACCTAATAAATCAAAAAGAAACAGTCTTTGTGTGACCATCGATAGCATTAATGAGCGTTATGGTGAGTTTTCTGTATCTCCAGCACGACTTATGCATCGCTCAAAAATGCCAAATGTTATAGCCCCAGCTTGGAAACCTTTTGGTCATCGACAAAGTATCTAGATAAAATAATATGAGTATTGGTTTTTTTTATATATATGAAGGTATTGGTTCTGGTGTTTATTTCTCGAATTACCAAGCTAAGCTACCCGTGAAGACAAAATTAACCGAAACATCTAAATTGATAACTTGGGGTCGCCGCAAACATGAAAGAGGAAGACTTCCTTTTGGTAGTTGCGTGAGTTTTTCGGATCTTAATTCTGAGATATGGAGCGCATGGTTTCCAAAGACTGTAATTATCCCTGCTAGTAGTTTTATAGAGCAAGATATAGAAGGTCAGAGTAGGTGCTTTAATTTAACGAAAGGAAAATGGGTGCAGGCATTGCTAGTCAAGAGCGACAGAGAGAGAAGGGTGTATGTAGTGACGGTCAAGCCGAATATAGAAAATTGTATGTTCGAGCGCTGGCCACGAATACTAAGTTAGCAAAAAGTGGTTTATTCTAAAATAAAAGCTGATTTAGTGTTTTATGTTACTAAATCAGCTATGACCAAATATTTATGTTTGAGATTGAATATAATTTTCGATATTCATTTTATCAATTAGCCCAAGTTGAGATTCCAGCCAGTCTACATGCTCTTCTTCTGATTTTAGGATTTCATCAAATAAATCACGACTAACATAATCTTTAATTTTCTCAGCATAAGTTATAGCTACTTGTAAGTCAGGCAATGCTTCCATTTCAAGATCAAGATCACATTGAAGCATCTCGCTAACGTGTTCACCAATTCTTAACTTACCAAGTGTTTGAAGATTTGGTAACCCTTCAAGAAAAAGAATGCGCTCAATCAGTTGATCGGCATGCTTCATTTCATCAACTGATTCTTCGTATTCTTTATCAGCCAACTTATTAATACCCCAATCTTTGTACATCCTAGAATGCAAAAAATATTGATTAATAGCTGTCAATTCGTTTCTTAATATTTCATTTAGATGCCGTATAACTTCTTTATCGCCTTTCATGATGACCCCTATATAAATTCAATTAAAGATCAATAATAAAAGGTAAATTTAGGTTTACAAGTGAGGAATAATTCCTATCTACGAATGATTATTATTAAAAAAATGTACCTATAATCATTACCTTATAGGATTACTTAAAAAAATTTTATAAACTGACTGGTTATGCCGCTGAGGGTATATAAGTTCTTGGGTTACGTCGTTCTTCAGTAGCTTCATTAAGAATAGACTGAGTCATTTCGATGCAACTTCCACAGCAAGAGGCTAGGCCGTATTTTTTTCTGAGTTTACCTAGAGAATTAACTCCAGCATTCGCAGCTGCGCGAATCTGAGTGTCTGTAATGGATTTACAAATGCATATATACATAGAAATGGTAAATATTATGAATGTTATAGTGTATTTAAATCGGAATGAGAATGATTGTCAATATTATTCAACAATTTAAGCGTAATTATAAACAATGAGAGACACCAAGGTTTGCTTCTATTGAAAAGATTCGTTATTTTGATTCAACTCAGGTGTCGAGGGGGTGACACCGAGGTCATGAATCCTTGTTAACTGAAATCCACTATTATCTCGTTAACTAACAAACCTCGGTGTCATTACTCACAAATCCCTATTTGATTAAAGTTGTATGTTTACGCCAACAGATACTTGACGATCCATTCCTGGTCTTAAGCCTGCTGGGCGTCGAGCCGCAACATATGCTTCATCAAGTAAATTGTCGATCTTCACATAAGCACTAACTGTTTCACTAACTTTGTAATTAGCGACTGCATCTAGTATCCAGCGAGAATCAATCAACTGGTTTCCTGGGATACCACCTTGACCAGCTAAAGCACGTACTTCACTAGCATAACTAGCAGATACATTCGCGCTCATGCTTTCACCCATAACACCAATAGATGCACGCATCTGATTTTTTGGCATATACGGCAAGCGATCACCTTTTACTATAGAAGTACCCCAACCATCAAATCCGCTTTTAAAGCTGCTTTCAAATTCAGCTTTCGAAGTCAATGTGTATTGGAAGCTCATTGGTATTTCAAGACCACTTGCAGTAATTATTGAGCGTGCACCACTTATTTCGAGACCTTGTACTTTTACTGCACCACCGTCATATTGAGCCCCGATATCTGCAGTACCACCGGTTGACGCTGTAACCGTACCAACGATATTATCGTAATCAGAAACAAACGCGATGACTTCAAACATAGCATTATCAATCATTGCTCTGGCGCCGAACTCAAGGTTCACACTTTCTTCTGCTTTCGCTTTAGAGCCTGCTCCTGGAGGCTGGTAACCTTGATGAGCACCAGCGATAAGACGCAAATTATCATTCAATTTGTACATCGCACCAATACCCATGATTGTGGCATCTTCTGATCTCGTTTTGGTTTTCGTTGGACCTGCAGCTCTTGATGGATCACTCGTTGAATAGTCATAACGGACATTATCAAGTTCTTCTATTCTTACACCCGGAGAAAGAGATAAATTACCCATGCTCATATCTGCGCTTACAAAAAATGAAGTCACATCACTTTTACTAAAGCGGTTTGTTTTCGAGCTTGGTGCACCAAGAGTAGTGTTGACCAATTCCATATTTTCCATACGGAACTTATCTTCTCTTTGCTTACGATCCTCATAATCTTCATGAACACGGAAACCAACATTAAGAGTTGTATCCATTCCACTCATATCGAGATCATAGCTGAATTTACCTTGTACACCCTTCGAGTTATAGAACCTATTGTTATGTCTCAAAACAACAGCATCATCAGCACTTGTAACAGCACCAGTTAAGATAGCGTAAGCTGCAGCATTAGTAATTGGATCACCAGTGATGTCGCCTTGGCTTTTGCCACCAATTTTTTGTAACTTGAACCAATCACGATGGAAGTCATTATCATAGACAGTAACTTCACCTCTCCAGTTATCATTATTATCAATAACATAGCTCAATTGCATTTGCTCATGATGGCCATTGAATTGATCTCTAGCTGAAGCAGCATAACGACGGTATGGGTTAACTTTATAGTCTGCATCGGTTAGACCTAGATAAGTCTCATTAGATGTTTGCTGAGTTGCCCCAAGTTTTACCCTTACGCTTTGGTATATGTCAGCAGAAGAATCGGTATCCCATTGCATTTTTACCATATAGTCTTGAACATCAAAGCCGGTATCGCCATTATCTAAGCCAGCTGGGCCATCAAGTTCTTTAAAGCCATTTGTATGTTGTTGAACAGTTTCAACTAACCAAGAAAAACGTTCACCGCGGCTGCCCAAGTAGGCATGTGTATCCGTGAGGTCATGATTACCAGCACGAAAATCAAGTTCACCACTCATTCCTGTTTCATCTGGAATTTGTGTTGAAATCATATTCAATGCTCCACCAGTGGTTCTTGGCCCAACAGCGACCGCCGAAGGTCCTTTAAGAACTTCAATTGCACTCATTCTTCTGGCAGTTGGAAAATAATAAGCGGAGGAGGCGGTATATGGCGCAGGAGCTATCAAAACCCCATCTTCCATAATAGCGATTTTGCCACTTCGATCGATACCTGATCCTCTAATACCAATATTTGGACGTAAACCAAAGCCATCTTCCTCTTGAATATAAACGCCTGGAACACTTCTTAACATTCTCAGCATATCTGATGCTTTAAAGATAGAAAGTTCTTCCTTGTCAAGTATATGCGCTGATCCAGATACATCACTAGGATCGCCTATAATAATAATATTTTCGATTGCATCATTTGCTGGATTATTATCTTGTGCAAATAAAGCACTGGATAGTAATGTCAATCCTCCAAGCATCAATGCATTTGCTATATTTTTAGTAACCATTTCTCTTTTCCTTAGAAATTATATTTATTATCAATAAATTATTTAAATTAAACAAAATCGACGCAAAGATAAAGCAAATGAGAATGATTCGCAATAAGATTCTCAATTAAGTTTCATTTAGATATAATAAAAATAAAAAAACGATTTATATCAATTACTTGCATGATTTAAATAATAGTAAATTATTTAATTTATTTACACCTTATTATTTTTTGGTATGTTTTAGATGATTTTTGCGTAAATAATTTTGTATTTTCGAACTAAATATAAAATTAAATTTGATAAAAGAATGTTATCGCTTAAGATGTTTGAGCGAATGTGTTTCTGAATAGGTAATTTAAAATGAATTTAAAGAAGACTGTATTTTTATCATTATTATTTATGTTTATTGGTTGTGAGGAAAGGGAGAATAATGATGGAGATGTTAATGTCGATGATAATAGTGGCGCTTCTTCTCTAGTAAACATTCCATCATCAATCGTTAACTTTTCATATAAAATATTTGGACAAGCGTATGTTGACGAAATTACCGCCATTAATATTGATATCACTGCATTGGATTATAAAGATTCGATTATTTTGAAATATAAAACTAATGTAGCTGATGATCTTCTCTTTGGCGATGGTCAGCTTCAAGAGTTTATTATTAACCCTTTAATAGATGGCCGTTATCCTTCTCAGCAAATAAATATTATACCCAAAAGAGAAGGGCGCCTATTCCTTTTGGTATCAGGAGAGCTATTAATGGATGATGAAGTCATAACTAAGGTGACTTCTATTCCAATTGATGTTGAGCGAAAGAACTCTAATTAGCTGTTAATTACTCTACCGTAAAACCATACATTGATTTTATTTCAAGAAATTCATCCATTCCATATTCTCCCCATTCACGACCATTTCCGGATTGTTTATAACCCCCAAAAGGAGCCATTGAATCTAAAGGCGCGCCGTTAATATGCACCATCCCAGTTCGCATTTTAGAAGCAACTTCTCTAGCATGATTAATATCACCCGAGCTGACAAATCCAGCTAATCCATAAGGTGTATCATTTGCAATTGCTATTGCTTCTTCTTCTGAGCTATAGGGAATGATTGCTAGCACGGGGCCAAAAATCTCTTCTCGAGCTATTCTCATATTATTATTAACATTACTAAAGACTGTTGGTTTGACAAAATAACCTGCGCTCGAAGCATTTGGCTTACCAAGGCCACCAGCGACTAAATTAGCGCCTTCATCAATACCAACTTTTATCAGGTTCTGAATTTTTGTCCATTGTGCTTGTGATACAACTGGCCCAATAATCGTATCATCATCATCAGGCTGACCAGCAATGGTTGTTTTAGCTACATTGCTCGCAATCTTAGCTGCTTCATCAAGTTTTTCTTGAGGCACCAGCATTCTGGTTGGTGCATTACAGGATTGACCGCTGTTACTAAAACAACTTCTAGCTCCACCAGTCACTGCTTTTTTAAAATCAGCGTCATGTAAAATAATATTTGCTGATTTACCTCCCAGTTCTTGAGTAACTCTTTTTACGCTCGGCGCTGCATTCTGAGCGACAGCTACTCCAGCTCTAGTCGATCCTGTGAAAGATATCATCGCAATTCCTGGGTGCCCACTCAAAGCTGTTCCAACAATTGGTCCGTCACCATTAATTAAGTTAAATACACCTTTAGGTACACCAGCGTCATGCAGCACCTGGGTAAATAGCATGGCGTTAAATGGAGCGATTTCACTGGGTTTTAGTATCATCGTGCAACCAGCAGCAATAGCGGGTGCAACTTTTAATGCTATTTGACTGATCGGCCAATTCCATGGAGTGATTAAAGCACAAGTACCAATGGGCTCTTTAGCAACACATGTCGTACCAACCATTTCTTCAAATGCATAATTTTTTAATACTTCGATGATGGCAGAAAATTGTTGCGGACCACTCTCTGCTTGAGCATTAAGGGCCAGATCCCATGGCGCTCCCATTTCTTCCATAATTGCTAATGCAATTTCTTCATTGCGTCCAATCAATATCTTTAGAATTGATTCTAATAATTCCAGCCGCTCTTCTTTAGAGGTTGCCGAGAATGAAATAAAAGCTTCATTTGCAGCAGACACAGCCTTATCAACATCTGCAGAACTCCCAAGACTGATTTGCCCACAAATATCTCCCGTGGCTGGGTTGAAGACATCCATCGGATTTGGCGTGATTGGATCAACCCATTCACCATTAATGTAAAACTGAGTCATATCTCGCATTGCTTGCTCCTGTAAATTGATTTTGTGATCATAGCCAAAAAATCTTAATTATTCTAAATAATATTAATATTAACGAAGATTATAAATTATTACCTGACATAGGTCAGTTATGTGTAAGATATTCGATATTACTAGGATGTATTGTATTTTAATATGAATGAATTATTTATAGGTGTTCGTTACCTCTGGTCTAGAAAGCGAAATGGCTTTGCTTCATTTGTGACATTTATTTCATTGATGGGCGTTACACTCGGTGTGGCTGCCTTGATTGTTATTTTATCTGTAATGAATGGATTTGAGCTTGAGTTACGCGAGCGCTTATTGAGTATGTCAGCTCATGGCTCTATAAGTCATAATAATGAGAGCATTTCAGATTGGCAATCTACTTACGAGGCAATTCTTCAAGATAATGATGTTTTATCAGTTTCGCCAATTATCTCGCTTCAAGGGATGTTACGTAACGGTCAAAATAATCAAGGTGTTGAGATTAATGCCATTATTCCTAGTTATGAAAATAGAATAATAGATAATAACGTTAGATTTATCCAAGGTGATATAGAGACTTTAAAACCTGGCTTAAATTCGATACTTCTTGGCCGTGCATTAGCAAGAAATTTAAACGTTATAATTGGTGATACGCTCTTATTGCTCATACCTCGCGTGAATAGTTTTCAAGAAATAGAGCCAATTCTAGATCGTTTTATTGTAAGAGGTATTTTTGAGGCAGGCATACAAGAGTATGACTCATCGCTTGCTTTAGTTCATTTGGAGGATGCACAAAAATTAATTGGAATGAATGGGGTTTCAGAATTGCGTTTTAATTCGAATGACCCGATGATGGCCGCGGCCATCTCAGAGAGGTTAGTGAACTCTCTGGGTAACGAATTCATTGGCCGTGACTGGACGATTGAAAATGCCAGTTATTTTCGTGCAATTAAATTAGAAAAAACGATGATGTCGATAATGCTCATGATGGTTATTGGGGTTGCCGCATTCAATATTGTGGCTAGTTTGATTATGATTGTGACAGAAAAAAGAACCGATATTGCTGTTCTTCGGACACTAGGGATGAGTCCATTAAGTATTATGCGTATATTTTTCTTGCAAGGTGCCATGATCGGTTGGTTAGGTACTTTTTTTGGAGTATTGCTCGGTGTATTGGTGGCTTTAAATGTCCCCGAATGGGTCCCGCTTATCGAACAATTTTTTGGATTTCAAATTATGCCGGGAGATGTGTTTTATGTGACCGCTATTCCTTCAATGGTTGTATTTGAGGATGTTATTATAATTGCGATCATTGCATTTTTACTAACGGCACTGGCTACACTTTATCCGGCTAATCAGGCAGCTAAGGTAAATCCTGCTGTAGCATTAAGGTACGAACATTAATATGCAAAATGGTTATATCAATTGGCTGGCATCGCGTTACGTTTTTTCTAAAAAAAGCGGCTATTCTATCTCTTCCATTTCGTTAATATCGATACTAGGTATTATGCTCGCTGTAGCCGTATTGATTGTTGTCTTATCCGTAGTCAATGGATTTGAAAAAGAACTAAAAAATAAATTACTAGTGATGTCTGGCCACGCTCAAATAGAGAGTCCAAATGGGAAATTATTTGATTGGGATATGTATCGCGATCAAGCAATGGAGAATAATCGGGTCACCGCTGTTACTCCATACATTAGTGGTCAAGGGCTAATTGTATCGGGTGATAAATTAAGTAGCCTGACGTTTCGTGGTATTGACTCTGAGCTTGAAGCTCAATCGTATGAATTTCAACAGGTATTACAAATTGGTGAGTTAAAGGAACTTAAAGAAGGTTCTTTTAACATTATTCTAGGCATTGATTTAGCGAAAAAGATAAATGTTTCCATCGGTGATGAGGTTTTGATTAATTTGGTCGAAGGCCTTTCTACACCCATGGGTTTATTCCCTAGAATGAAAAAACTAACAGTAAGTGGAATATTTCGTGCCGGTATGAGCGAATATGATAGTAATTTAGCGTTTATAGATTTGAATGATGCACAAACAATATTGAGGATGGGTGATAGTATTTCAGGTCTTAGATTATCCGTAACAGATATTTACCAGGCACATGAAGTGGTAAGAGAGGTGGCCTTATCTTC
>Ga0308019_10002486_pt1 | contig 10529 bp, 3 predicted proteins | sample Neamet284_FD_203135 | JGI IMG/M metagenome (GOLD analysis project Ga0308019, IMG submission 203135) | Marine microbial communities from water near the shore, Antarctic Ocean - #284 | ecosystem: Environmental > Aquatic > Marine > Unclassified | place: Southern Ocean | collected 2014-10-01
AGGAAGGGTTGCAGGTAACTCTGGAACATTCTCTACTAATGGCTTTACAGCAACAGCCTTAGCTGCATCCTTAGCCATTGCAGCATGACGCTCTGCCATTTCAGCGTTAAACCCAGTTCGAAGAATTAGGTCCTTCCATCCTAGGTCGTTTGCAATATTCATTACCAAGTCAGGAGATATTCCGTGACTGTCATTTATTGTGAATAGAATCTCATCAGGTAGATCAATTGCAGTTTGAGAAATATCTTTGATTGCTGTTTTTACAACTTGGTTGCCTTTGCGTAACATTTCATCATAGCGAGTCTCCTCTCCTTTGAGAATGGTGATCATCCCATCTTGTGTTTGCTTCATCCTTTCTGTAGAGTAATTCACTTCAAGATGATGAATGGCCAAATCTGCTAAACTAACTTTCAATCCTAATTCATCACGCATTCGTAGTACCCTTCTTGCAATCATCCGAGCAAGATATCCGGCCTTAGCATTGGAAGGTACCAACCCATCACCCAGCATATTAGACAATGCATGCATGTGGTCGGGGATTGCATAAATTCGCGAAAGTGGTTCGGTAATTGCAGTAAATAAATCTGCACTGATCGTATGCCCTCTTTCTGCTAAGCGAGTGAGGAATATCTCACGCATACGTTCTCCATCACTACCTGCTTCAATATTCATTATACCAAACAAGCGACTCATTTCTCCAAGTAAAGAATCAAGTTCATCTTGGCTCATGTCAAAACTAGATGCCGAGAATCCGGCTTGCTCTTTGAGCCATGCCACACTTTCAGGATAAATCGCTTCATAGATTGTAGGAGTTCCTGCTGCTGCCCAGCAGAATCTCTCAAGACCATATCCGGTATCGATAACCTGTAGTGGCATTTCAGAATAAGTGGCGCCATTAATTTCAACTGCGCCATCTTCATTTTCTTCAAGGTCCATGAAAACTAAGGTTGCAAGTTCAAGCCCACCTACTATGACTTCAACAGCCGCCCCTGCGTTTCCTCCACCGGACCAAGGATTCTCAACATAAGTCACCTCAACTGGGTCTATTCCAAATGTACCACAGAGCAGGTCATGACAATATTTTACGCACTCCTCCATCCAGTAGTACATTCGTCCTTCTTCGGGGCGATTGAATACGTGGTGAGCCATCATCTCAAAGGTGGTTAGGTGACGACCTGAACGGCCAACTGCATCGACATCATTTAGACGGATACATGGTTGTGAAATGGCCAAAGGATTGGCAGGAGGCTCTACTGCACCTGAAGTTACATGAGGCTGGAAATCTGCAATGCTAGCAATTGTTAGATGGATATCATCCCTCCAACGGGCAAGCACTGGATATGGCTCAATACGGGTATGGCCGAGTTTTTCTAAAAATGAGAGAAACTCTTCACGCATTGCATCTTTGAGTTCCCTACCTCGTTGGCTAAAACCACTAATAATCGGTGCACCGATGAATGTGTATTCATCTTCTTCAGTATCGCCACAGGTGTCACGAAGTGGGTCACAAGTCCAGAACCAGAGATCGGTAACTCGACATTGGCGTCGAGTATACCCATTATCTTGGAATACTTGAAGGTCAATCGGAGGAAGCCCCAGAATCATCACCTGCCCTATGGGCAGATAGTGGGGGGTGTCAATCTACCTTCAAACCATCCCTAATTGAAACACAGAAATGAAGAGATAGAACACGTCGCAGGGGTGTGGCCGAAGGTGAATGGCAGAACCACCTCGAATCCGAGGGTGATGGACTCCTAAGAATAAGGCGTCACGGTTCGATGAAAGTTGATGCCATGATTGTATCAGATACGGCACACCTCGCTAAGAGTAGTGATGATCGGTCGATTTCACAATTGGTCAATATTGCATCAATGCCAGGAGTTGTTGGTGAAGCTTGGGCTATGGCTGATTGGCATTTTGGTTATGGATTCCCAATAGGTGGAGTTCTTGCTACAGATGTTGAATGGGGTGAGCAAGGTGGCTCAATATCGCCAGGAGGAGTTGGTTTCGACATCAATTGCGGAGTACGACTCATGGCCCTAGACTGCAGCGTAGATGATATTCCAAATATCGACAAGTTAGCAGGCCGGTTGAATGGCAGAATCCCATCGGGTGGTTCTGGTAAAGGTGGCTTGGACATCAGCAGGCAAGACTTAGATGAAATTATTTCAAGAGGCAGCGATGCAATGGTCGACCTCGGTTTTGCCCATCAGGATGATTTGAAAAACATAGAATCTAATGGAGTTTTAGAAACCGATGAAGGAGTTTCAGAAAGAGCGATGGCAAGGGGGCTAAAGGCCCTCGGAACATTGGGTTCCGGCAATCATTTCTTGGAATTACAAACTGTTCAATCAATTGAAGAGGGTAATCCTTACAACCTGTTTGAAGGACAAGTTATGTGCATGATACATTCAGGAAGTAGGGGCTTAGGACACCAAGTGTGTACCGACCATGTCAGAGCGTTGGAAGACAAATATCGAAGCAAAGATGGCATTTGGCATAGTGAAGAATGGGGTTTCGAAATTCAAGACCGTCAACTTGCAGCCGCACCAATCCACAGTAAGGATGGTCAATCATATCTGGATGCAATGAATGGTGCTGCCAATTTTGCATTCGCAAATAGAAGTGCATTAACCCACAGGCTCAGACAAGCCTTAGCTGCAGAGTTTGAAGTTGAGACCAAATTGTTGTACGATGTCAGCCATAATATTGCCAAAATAGAAGACCATGAAATTAATGGAAAAAGTTGCACTTGTTGCGTGCACCGTAAAGGAGCGACTAGAGCAATGCCCGGCCAGCCAGTATTGGTACCTGGCGACATGGGTACAGGTTCTTGGCTTTTGGAAGGCGTTTCAGGAAATCGTGCATTTGCATCATCTTGCCATGGTGCTGGAAGATTGATGTCTAGGTCTGAAGCTAAGAGGCAAATAGATGGTAAAGCATTGAAGCGTGAATTAGAATCACGAGGAATTAGAGTCCATGCTAACACTCCAAACATCATGTCTGAAGAAGCACCAGATGCTTACAAAGACGTTGACGAAGTAATTCGACTGTCAAATTCAGCAGGCCTAACTAAGCCAATTGCTAGAATGTCACCACTAGCGGTCATCAAAGGATGATCACATGCAGTAATTCATTCGGGGCTGCCCATAAGAGGGCGCAGCGCCACTAGAGACGCCATCTGGTTCTTCACAGATGACCGAAAGAAGAGTATTTACTAATTCTTTAAGGTCATCTACTTGCGTTTGTAATTCCCGAACCCGCGCTGCGGTATCCCTGCTTTCGCTTGTAGTATTCATTCCAATCCCATCTAGAGAGGGTTACTCTCTGCTTCTAAACCTGCAAATTAGGCTTTAATGGATTTCGGTCATATTGGGGTGTCACGCGCGCGTTTGGGCACCCTCACCTTAGTAAGCGCTCGATTATTTCCGCCTTGGTGCCAGAAGATAGAACTCCTCCTGCCTTTGCCTTCCTAGTCAAATCACCAATATCCAGCTTCATCAATTCAGCCTTGTATTCTGCTGCCGCTTTAATGTCACTAGCGGAGAGTGTCTTCTTACGCCTTACTGCTTTTCTTTTCTTCTTCTCAACAGTAGGCTCAGGTTTGCTTGGTGCTTCTAAAGTTGGTAGAACAACAGTTTCAACAGTCGCTTCTTTAGAAATATCCCCCCTACCATCAAGGGCCTGGGCTGCAGTACTTACATCAGGACTATCTGGCACCGTAGATGGCAGTATAGGAGTTGATTTTTCCTCAATGTCTTCTGTTTCCATTTCATTCCAATCTTCATCATCATCTTCATAGAACATGCTGTCACTAGAATCACCTCTCCTCAATAGTATTGCAATTGCTAATCCAGCACCTCCAAGCAGAACTACAAGGATCGAGATCACTATAGTCATGCCACCAAGACCAGATGAAACGTCGTCCTGGCTGATCACTCTTGGCATATCAGTTTCAACATTCAAGTCGCAAGATGCTGTTCCGTTTATCCCAAAGCAATGCGGTAATATCGAATTGTCAATCCAGGCATCCATTCCTGTGATATTGATGTGCAAATTCTGTGAACCCGCACCGTGTGTCTCAAACAAAAGAGGAATCGTTTCGAGTGTTTGGCCTGGTGAAAGTGATAATTCAACACTGTCATGTGAAAGCCAAGTACGAGATTCGCCCAAATCTTCCATCAATTCGATAGTAACTGTTCCTGATTTTGAACCAAGATTCCTTACATGAACGACAGCACCAATTTCTGTGCCCTCAACAATTTCGTTTCCTCTGGGTGTAGTTCCATCTGCCAATGCAATTTCGATATTGATAACTGTTACATCAAATGATAGAACTGTGAATGCGGTATTCATCGGATCAATGTCCGACATACCAGTACCACTAGCCGAGTTTCCAGCCTTATCTGTAACATCGAGCCACCAAATTAATTCATCACCATCTTCTAGGCTAACATTTACACCGTCGGTGAAGTCAATACTCCCGACATAGGACCATGATTCAGCATTGTTAGCGATGAATGGGATGACGCCACTGGATTGACCATTTTCCAAAATAACACTGTTTCTAATGAAGGCCCAATTAACTTGTAAATCACCTTCAGGCATTCCACCTTCATCCAAAATTAGTATTGCAAATGGTTGTACTTCTAATTCCTCATTATCCAAGGACAAAGGTACTGACGAAAATTGAACAACTGGAGATGCCTCATCGACTGTAATTTGTGTTTCTAGGTCACTTATGTCCGCTCCCGGAGAAGGTACGCCAGTAATTGAATATCCAACTGTTAGAATACTATCTATTAGCGAGCGTGAAGGTAGAATCATTCCTGCTGTCCAACTGCCATCTGCTGTAACTTCAGCATAAGAAACCAATGATTCTGTACCATAGGTAGTCTCTACATTTACTTCAAGGCCTTGTTCTGGAAGACTCATTAATTGTGCACCAGATTTATTGTAAACAACAATACCAGAGAAAGTCAAATCATCACCTGGCTGAACATAAATATGGTCTGCAGAGCTGGAAGAAAGAGGAGGAGTTGTATCCATCATATTATCGACTACAACTTCGAGGTCATTGTCTAGTTGCCAACGGATCTCACCAAGATTTGTCATCAAAGCAACAGGATTCATATCATCATCATCGTATACCACAATGCTTGGCATTGCATATTCGGGAATCACAGATTCATCAAAGGTCCAATCTAGTGTGAACTCCCACTCCACCAATGAATAACCACCCATCTCTGTGATGATTAGATCATGTAGTGTCAACTGAGAATCGTCTGGAGTGTACATTGCTCCATTTCGAGGCTCCCATGTCATAACACCAATAATATCCTCATCCATTCCAAGTAAATTCACTGTTACAAAGTCAATCGAATTGACACCATTATCATCATATATTTCCATCGATAATGTATGCATTTGCCCGGCCAATAACAATTCATTTAGCGTATCCAAATGTAGGCTAGACTCTGGAATAGTAGTTGGTTCATTGATTGCAATAATCAACGTAGCCATATCATTCGCAACGCCTGCATCTCCACCATTAATCAGTGAATGCCCTGCATAATCTGTACCTGTAAAGAATACCGAAAATAGGGCATTCATTTCTAATCCTGAAACATCAATACCATTGAAAGTAAGAGTTCTCTCGCCTGAAATACCTCCTGGCAAATCCTTCGCAGTAGTTTGGTATTCACTATAATCTGCAATACCATCCCCGTTAGAATCATCCATTACTTCTCTCCAGTAGTACATAACCAATTCATCACCAAGCGCTTGGTCATCGGTAACTGTTACTTGCAGTGAGAGAGTAGATGAAGGGTCCCAAGTGAACCCATCAGCATCAAGCAAACGTTGACCATTGTTGATCTGTAAGTTAGAAGCCCAAGGAGATTGGTCATCCAATCGAATAGTTACTGGATTTGTCAAAGTAGCATCTTCTGCTCCGCTTGCCCCACTTGCAGGCCCAGCACGAATAACGTAAGGTGTCAGGTTTGTTTCCGATGAATTCATTGGCAGTGTAATCAAACCTGTCCATTGGCCATCAGCAGTCGAATTCAGTACAACATTTGTCCCACCTATATCGACTGCAACAACGAAATCATCTATCAACGGACGCATATCCAAGGTGTTTTCAAATCGGACTGAACCTGAGATTGATACTTGACTTCCGGATTTAGCCCAGAAAGGATATGCCGGAGAGAACATGTCAGATAATTCATGCCCGAATAGGTCCATCACTTTCCATGAGTCTATTTGCAAATCATTCTCACTAGCTTGTGTCGCTATTCCGCCAGATTGTGCGGTTGCAGGAGATAGCCCTTCGCCATTAACATCGAAACCTTGTGCTGTCCATTCCATCGATTGTGAGTCATTCCAATCCCAATCAACTTCGAATTGCCAATCGACAACTAAGCGACCTCCTATCTCATTAACTGATGAAGTGTTAACTAATTTGAGCATTCCAAACCCACTGGTTTGTGTGAAAACTCCACCATTAGCAATATCGGTTAGTACTACAGCCAACGAATCACTAGATGAATCTAAACCAATTAAATGAATTTCGTCAATCAATTCATTGCCAAGTAAATGATGATGTTGAGTGCTGAATGTTTGTACATCCCCATTTGGATACCACGTTTCAGGAACAGTAAACGGATGATTAGTAATCATATTTTCATGATAGACACCGCCATCAATTCCCACTCCACCTGCAACAGAATTCCAGGTCAAAGGGACATCTACAATTGATTCCAAACCATTGTTTGAATTGGATTCATGATATGTTTTGACAATTTGCCCCAATCCAGATACGTTCTCCAACAAAGTGTAGCCAATAGAAAATGAACCGAGTGTAAAGGATGTGTTTGGTGATGAATCTAAATTAATATCGATCATTGACCAGTTTCTGCCACTCGAGTCGACATGGGTGTTGGAAACACTCAATTGAGGATTTGTAATTGAAATAACACTAGTAGACCAGTTGTATGCTGTGAGTTGATAGAAAGTGTTTCCACCACTGGAAATTGAAAGAGGGTCGGTATTTCCAGATGGCGTTACGCCTAGTAACAAACTGTGAATATTTGCGCCTTCTGGAATCATGACAGACAATGTATCATTGCCGGTAATAGTGGCTGAATGAGATATCGAAGATGAATCGATTCTCGTTTGCCACCCATATGAACCGTAAGCCGGATCTGAAGGGAACTCCCAATCCAATACACCATCGTCAGCTAAATCGATTGAAGCATCATGAGCGGGTTGTGCAAATATTCCACGGAATGCGAGTGATTCTATCATCGCACCTGGCGCCATAGCAATTCTAGGACTTAGGTCAGTTTTCATTCCACCAAGGTCTAATACTGAATTTACAGTGCTGGTAGATACTACTTGAGAGCCAGAAGTGATCAGTGTTGCTGTACTCAGGTTGAAATCCCCAGTAACTATTGCCGAAGATATTGGTCTAGACGAGAATCCAGATACACCAGTAATCGTTTGAGTCGAGCCTCCGGTATTCTCCCAAGTACCATTTGATAATTGAGTAATAGAAGATGGCATATTCCAGCCATTAGAATCTCCAAAGTATCGAGTTGCACCAACTGATAATTCTTTGATCAGTGGAGTATAATATTCATCGTCAGTACCCATCATAATTTCCACATATACACTTGGATGTGCATCTCTGTCAACCGTGCTTAGAGAGAGAGGTAGAGTCATGTTTTCATGCCCATCAATCACCTGTCCCGTTCCATCGAGAATGTTTACTCCATACCATGTATTATTTGGAAGAATTATGTCTGCATCGATGAAACCTTGACCGAGGTCATGAGTTGTAATCAGAGGACTAGTCCAAGACCCTTCGGTCTCAAACCAATCGACTTCAAGACCGATGTCGTCCACATACCATCCAGCATATTGCCCAGCAGTATCTGACATTTGGCGGAATTTAAACGAGACATTGTTACCTGAAATATTTGAAAGGTCATATTCCATATCGAACCATGAATTAGTATTCCATGAGCAGGAAGTAGGTCCATCCCATACGTCGGTATTGACAAAGCCTTGAGTGTTAGTGATTTGACCATCATACCAAGTAGTCCCATTTGCATAATTGACGTAGGCTTGGTTCCATGTCCCACCATTAACTGAAACATATAGCGCACCACCATCCCAAGATGCTTCGGAACACATCCAATGTTTCCAAACAAATCTCGCACTTGCTCCTTGCGGGATAACATAATTTGGAGAAATCAGTGAATTATCAGAACCGGCATCATAAGTACCACAAAGGTTGGTACCAAATCCAAGGCTTGCACTTGGGAAAGAAGAGGGGCCACTTGTAAAGGACGAGCATATTGCACCAAATTGCCAACCGGTTTGGCCTGCCTGATTGGAGATACTCCATCCACCTGGCGGTAATGCTGGCGAATCTTCTAGGCCATCAGTCATAACCAATCCACCAGCACCAATCTGGATAAAGGCCCAGTCATCTGCTGCACCGGCCCCACCAAAGTGAGTTACTGATGTGGAATTGTCCAACAGATTTGAGTCGAGAACTGTTCCATTCGAAGTTACTACTTTATACCAATCCACAGTCAATCCTTCAACGGAATCTTGTGTTGCTCCGTACTGAACTGAGGAATCTGTTTCCACATAATACTTGATTTTTGCAGAACCTGAATAACCAATCATGGCTGCAGGTATTGAGAAGTTTAGAACTGCAAAGCCTCCAGAATCATCAGTCACTGTGACTCCACTTGGCAGAGTGTAACCGTAACCAGGAATAGCCCCTGTTCTCGAACGGCATGTAGTAGTTGTAGAACCTGCACTTCCTGCAGACGAAATATCAACCCATGTTCCGTTGGTAATGGATAATTCAATACAGAAGTTGTCGTATACTGAACCTTCAAGATCAAATTCTAATCGGGTTTGAATTATTGAACCTGCAGTAGTTGATGATAAATCGACATATCCAACCATCATTCCTTGAGCATTGTTGCTATAGCCACAAGTTCCAGTATTGACACTACAACCGTGATGCCAAAGCCCTACAGAATTGCCAACATTGATTATTGAGAAATCATCCAAGAACCAACCAGGTCGGGGAGTACTAGAATTGTCAGTCCAAACTTGGAACCTGAATTCCATAGTTGTCGCACTGCTAATCCCAGAAAGATTGTCTAAGTTGAATGTTGAAGAAGTCCAACCGCTATGATTTCCGTCTCCGAATACACCAAAACCACTGCTATTAGCACCGGTAGGAACTGGTGCAGAAGTTGAGATTGTGGAGGGGTAGCCACCTGCTGGCTCCATGTAATTCCAAGCGCCATTATCTAATTTGTACTCGACCCATGCCCCGTCATTTACATCAAGGTGATGCCAATGTGAGAATGTGAGATTGAAATTATTGATTGGGGAAGGTAGTGTTAGTTGAGGAGTGGTTAGTGAGCCTGCGGAGTTAACTGGCAATCCTTGACCAGGTAAAGTTGCAGCAACTACGCCTCCACCCGCTGCGGCAGCAGGAACATATCCGTGAGCTAGAGTTCTTGTTGTGCCGCTAACGGTCCCGCCTAATCCTGTAGGGTTGACCGCTTCCCAGATAGAACCTGAGGTGCTCCAGCCAGATGAAAATTGTAGACTTGCGGAAGAGAATGAATCAACATTGGAAACTGCGCTATCGGGGGCGAGAGACATTGCCCCATCGAATTTACCCATCATGGTGTCTGTGAATTGCCCAGCACTGAAATTACTAGGAACATCATCGCCGGACCAAGTTAATCCAGAGCCATCATCAAGATAGCCGCTTTCATCAACATGCAACCATGCATCGATAACGGTAGCATTTCCGGGAACAATAAATGCATCAGATACCGATTTAGTAGCCCCTGCAAGTCCGGAAGGACCGTTCCAGGTGCTGATTGCAGCAGTGGTCACACTGCTGAACATCAGGATTGTCAAAAGCACCGCAATAACAGATTTCCGGGACGACATCAGTGGTACAACTCGGACCCTACGGGTCCGGCAAACCCTATCAATACTGCGCCAAACGGGCAGGCCCGAAATTCGCAATAATTATTGCAAAATTCGAGGGATTATACACGTGGAGCCACCAGCGAGAATTGAACTCGCGACCTCCTCATTACCAATGAGGTGCTATACCGCTAAGCCATGGTGGCGTATTCGTGGCGACCGACCAACCGGATATAATCGATTCGGATTTATCTGGGTTGGAAAATGACCGTTTCGGTTAAACGGGGGAGGCTTGTCAGCCGGCTTGCAGCCGAGATCGCATAGCCTGGTATTGCGCGTGACTGGAAATCACGTGTCCCTTGGACTCGGGAGTTCAAATCCCCCTCTCGGCGCCTTACAATCGCAGATTGTTGGCTAAGTTTGCGATGCAAAGCATTCGCAAACCGGCTCTTTCTGAGTAATGACGTACTGCTAAGCATACACTAACTGAGTAAATTGGCAACTTTCATAAATTTGGAAATCTCTAACTTTCGGCACAATAATTGCGCTTT
>Ga0308019_10002492_pt1 | contig 10518 bp, 5 predicted proteins | sample Neamet284_FD_203135 | JGI IMG/M metagenome (GOLD analysis project Ga0308019, IMG submission 203135) | Marine microbial communities from water near the shore, Antarctic Ocean - #284 | ecosystem: Environmental > Aquatic > Marine > Unclassified | place: Southern Ocean | collected 2014-10-01
ACGTTAAGTTTGACAAAATTCGAAATCTAAGACCTGTCTTTGAAAAAGAGGGCTCCATTACAGCGGCTAATGCTTCTACCTTAAATGATGGAGCATCAGTACTTTTGATTATGAGCGAAGCTAAAGCAAAAGAACTAGAACTAAATCCATTAGCTAAAATTGTGGCACAAGCATCTGTAGCTCATGAGCCGGAATGGTTTACAACAGCACCAACTAAAGCAATCAAGGTTGTATTAAAAAAAGCATCTATTAATAGTTCTGATATCGATTTATGGGAAATTAATGAAGCTTTTTCAGTTGTTCCAATGGCAGCAATTCAAGATTATAACTTAGATTCTAAAAAGGTTAATGTCTTTGGAGGAGCTGTTGCCTTAGGGCATCCAATTGGTGCTTCAGGTGCAAGAATATTAACTACATTATTAAATGGTATGGAAAAAAAGAATTCTGAACTTGGGTTGGCAACACTTTGTATTGGAGGAGGGGAAGCCTCTGCAATAATTGTAGAAAAAGTATGATTAATTTATCCTTGACGACAGAACAACTATTAGTTCAAGAAATGGCTTGTGATTTTGCGACAACTCACTTGCTTCCAGGTGTAATTGAAAGAGATGAAAAATCATTGTTTCCAAAAGAACAAATTAAAAGAATGGGTGAATTAGGTTTCATGGGAATGATGGTCCCAGAACAGTGGGGCGGTTCAGGGATGGATACTTTTAGTTTCGTAGTTGCAATCGAAGAAATTGCAGCAGTTGAGTTAGCCTCTTCAACGATTATGTCGGTAAATAATTCATTAGTCTGCCAAGTATTACTTGACTGGGGAACTGATTTTCAAAAGAATAAATACCTTAAACCTTTAGCTCGTGGTGTAAAACTAGGTGCCTATAGCCTAAGCGAGCCTCAATCAGGATCTGATGCTAGCAATATGAATACTTTTGCAGAGAAGAAAGGGGATTCATTCATTATTAATGGTACCAAAAATTGGGTTACCAATGGTATCAATTCAGATTTTGTAATTTTATTTTGTAAAACTTCAAAAAAGGGTGGATCAAAAGAAATATCCACATTTATTATTGACAAAAAATTTGAGGGTATAACAACAGGTAAAAAAGAAGAGAAATTAGGACTTCGAGCTTCAGATACATGTGAGCTTTATTTTGAAAATTGTAAAGTTCCTAAAGAAAATTTGTTAGGAAACATAGGTGAAGGATTTAAAATAGCAATGAATACCTTAGGTGGCGGAAGAATTGGGATTGCCTCTCAAGCTGTTGGATTATCTCGTTCGGCTTTAGAGAAAGCGATATCTTACGCTAAACAAAGGAAACAATTTGGAAAGACAATTGCAGAATTTGGTGCAATTCAAAATAAAATAGCAGATATGGAAACAAATATGAACGCGGCACGGTTATTAGTTTGGCAAGCAGCCTATCTTAAAGATCAAAATAAACCTTACAATAAAGAGAGTTCAATGGCTAAGCTATTTTCTTCGTCTACCGCAATGTCCTCAGCCTCAGAATGTGTCCAAATCCACGGCGGATATGGTTATATCCAAGACTATGGAGTTGAGCAACTTATGAGAGATGCTAAGATAACCCAGATATATGAAGGAACATCCGAAATCCAACGACTTGTAATTAGTAGAGAGGTTTTAAAATAAAATGGTGAAAATTAATTGGGATAGTTTAGGCTTTGATGTTGTTCCTACAAAAAGCATGTTTAAAGCAACATGTATTCAAGGTGGGAAATGGGAAGGTGGTTCTATTATACCATATGGCAATATCGAACTCTCGCCAGCAGCAAATGTTTTGAATTATGGACAGGGGGCATTTGAAGGAGTAAAAGCTTTTCGAACGGTTAAGAATAATATTGTTCTTTTTCGGGTTGATAAAAATGCGGAAAGAATGGCTTTTTCAACTAGACGATTATGTATTCCTGAAATGGATGTAGATTTTTTTATTAATGCTGTTTTAAAAACTGTAAAAGATAATGTGGATTACATTCCACCCTATGGTAAAGGGAGTCTTTATATCAGACCTGTCGTTTGGGGGACCTCTCCTGGTATTGGGGTGAAACCTGCAACAGATTATACATTTATGATCTTTGTTTCACCAGTCGGACCATACTTTAAAAAAGGACTTAAACCTTTAAATCTTAAAATCGCGAATCAATTTCATCGTGCTGCGCCAAAAGGAATTGGAAATATTAAAGCTATCGGAAACTATTCCGCCTCTTTATATCCTTTAGCACAAGCTAAAAAAGAAGGATATGATGAAGTTATTTATTTAGATGCTGTGAGCGAAGAGCGTATTGAAGAAACTGGGTCAGCCAATCTTTTTATTTATAAAAATGGAATAATTAAAACACCTCCTCTTTCGGGTTCTATACTTGGAGGCGTTACGCGAGATTCAGTTTGTGTCATAAGTCAGAAACTTTTGAATATACCAGTAGAAGAATCCGATGTTTTTATTAAAGATCTAGAAGAAGCAGATGAAGTCTTTTGCACGGGAACTGCAGTTGTTGTTTCACCAATTGGGAAAATAACATTTAACGAAAAGACTTTTGAAATAAATAAAAATCAAATTGGCCCAATCACAAACCAAATTAGAGGATCTATTTTAGGAATACAAAGAGAAGAGTCTATCGATCCTTACGGTTGGCTTAAATATTTATAATATGAAAATACATCCAAGAAGAACTGCACGGGAAGGAGTTTTAGAGGCGTTGTTTTCTCATCAATTTTCAGACGTTGAAAGAGCAATTACAATAAAACGAGTTGTCAAAAATTTTCCAGCGAGAGAGGAGAACTTAGATTTTATAGAAATTTTATTTAATAGTGTTCTTGATAATTCAGAATGGGCTGAAGGTTTAATTAAGTCTCATCTCGAGAATTGGGAATTTGATAGAGTTGCTAAGGTTGATCAAGTGCTCTTAAAAATGGGTATTTGTGAAATTTATTTTATAGAAGATGTCCCTTCAAAAGTTTCAATAAGTGAAATGGTTGAAATATCTAAAGTTTATAGTACAGATGAGAGTCCGAGTTTCATAAATGGAATTCTTGATGCTGTATATAAAGATTTTAAGAATAAGGAAAAAGTATAAGCATGATTTTCGCAAAGTTATTTGGTACGAAGTCTGATCGTGAGATAAAAAAACTAGCACCAACTGTGTCCCAAATTAATCAGTTCTATGAAAACTTAGAATTAAAAACAGATCAAGACTTAATATCACGAACAAAAGAGTTAAGAAAGTTTGTTGTGAATACTAGACTTGAAAAAGAAAAAGCTCTTCCGACCACCATGGATGAAAAAGAAAGAGGGGAGCAAATTCTTAAGGCCGAGCAAGGTGCTCTGGGCTTGATAATGGTAGAGGCCTTTGCAATAGTTAAAGATGTTTCTAGAAGGATGTTTGGTTCCTCATGGCGCGTATCAGAGCAAGAAACTATATGGGAAATGATACCATATGATGTTCAGTTAATTGGAGCTATTATTTTACATAACGGTAAAGTTGCAGAAATGAAAACAGGTGAAGGAAAAACACTAGTTGCGACAATGCCAATTTATTTAAATGCATTAACAGGGCGAGGCGTTCATGTTATTACAGTTAATGATTATTTGGCGCAAAGAGATGCTGAATGGATGGGACAAGTCTATAAACGATTAGGTTTGTCCGTTGGTTATATTTTGAACTCTATGGATAATTCTGAGCGAAGAGAGATGTATAGTAGAGATATCACTTATGGTACGAATAATGAATTTGGGTTTGATTATCTTAGAGATAATATGTCACTTCAAAAAGAAGATAAAGTTCAAAGAGGTCACGCGTTTGCTGTTGTGGATGAAGTCGATAGTGTTTTAATTGATGAAGCAAGAACTCCTTTGATTATTTCTGGAGCAGTTGATGCACCAGTAGATGAAACCTTCACAACTTTAAAACCTGGTGTTCAAAAATTAGTACAAAAACAAAATTCTTTAGTATCAGACCTCGTAAGAGAGGCGCAAACTTTTTTAGATAATAAAGATGAAGAAAGTGCCGGATTGAAATTATTACAAGCTCAACGAGGTATGCCAAAACATAAACAAGTAATGAAAATTTTTCAAGAAACAGGTATGCTTAAACTTGCTCAGAATACCGAATCCAATTACATTAGAGATAAAATAATGCATGAAGTGGATGATGACCTATTCTTCTCAATCGAAGAAAAAAGTCATGCTATGGACATTACTGATAAAGGTAGAAATGTTTTATCGCCAGATACCCCAGAGACATTTATTATTCCTGACTTAGGAGAGCTTCTTCTCGAAATTGATGAAAACGATAGTCTAAGTTCGAGCGATAAAGAGGTCGAACGTGAAAAAGCACATCAGCTACATGCACATCGTAGTGGTACAATTCATAATTTTAATCAATTATTAAAGGCTTATACCCTATATGAAAAAGATGTAGAATACGTTTTAGAAGGTGGAAAAGTGATGATCGTTGATGAGTTTACAGGGAGAGTTCTTCCCGGTAGAAGGTATTCTGATGGTTTACATCAGGCCTTGGAAGCCAAGGAAAATGTCCGAATTGAAAGAGAAACTCAAACTTTGGCAACAATTACAATCCAAAATTACTTCAGATTATATGATAAATTGGCTGGTATGACCGGTACAGCAGAGACGGAAGCCGAAGAATTAGGCTCAATATATGGTCTTGATGTAACTGTAATACCAACTCATCGCATTATCTCTAGAGAAGATAGAGAAGATCTAGTTTACAAAACTAAACGAGAAAAATATAACGCCGCAATTAAAGAGATTACAGAATGCCATCAGAAAGGCCAACCTGTCCTTGTCGGAACAATCTCAGTCGAAATTTCTGAATTATTAGCCAGAATGTTAAAACGGAAAAATATTCCCCATAATGTGCTTAATGCAAAACAGCACCAAAGCGAAGCAGAGATTGTCCGTAGAGCTGGCCAAAGAGGAGCTGTGACCATTGCCACAAATATGGCAGGTAGGGGTACCGATATTAAATTAGCAGATGGTATTAAAGAATTAGGTGGTTTGCACATAATAGGTACTGAAAGGCATGAATCTAGAAGAATTGATTTACAATTAAGAGGCCGAAGTGGGCGCCAGGGGGATCCGGGGTCTTCTCGTTTCTATTTGTCTCTTGAAGATGATTTGATGCGACTTTTTAGTTCGGATAAGGTTGCGGCTATTATGGATAGAATGGGTATTGAAGAAGGTGAGGTGATTTCTGCTAAAATGGTGACGAGAGCTATTTCAAATGCTCAGAAAAAAGTAGAAGTAAGAAATTATGGTATAAGGAAGCACTTGCTCGAGTATGATGATGTTATGAACCAGCAAAGGCAAGTAGTCTATGATATCCGAAATCAGGCTCTTGAAGGAGAAAATCTCAAAGAATTGGTATATCAAATTATAGATGACTTTATTCTAGATGAGGTTGATTTACAAAAAAGTAATGGTACTCCTGACGCATGGGAATGGGAGAAACTAAGGCAACATATTTCGAGTCACATCATGGTTGATGCTTATATTGAAAAGATACAAAAAGAGTTAAGTATTAAGGATTTGAATTCGGATGAAGTTAGTGATTGGTTGATCGCGCAAGCGAAATCAGTTTACAAAGCGAGAGAATCTCTTTTACCTAAAGAGACAATGACAGGCTTTGAACGCTTTGTTATATTGAGAACAATTGATGATAAATGGAAAGATCATTTGTATGGTATGGATCAATTGAGAGAAGGGATAAACTTAAGAGCATACGGGCAAAAAAATCCTCTTTTAGAATATAAAACTGAAGGCTTTAAGATGTTCCAAGAGATGTTGACTGATCTAAATACTGTTACAATACAAAGATTATTTAGGACACAAATACAAGGAATGGAGCAAGAGCCGACTATTAACAAACCAAGAGTAAGGAATATAAAAACTTCCCATGAAGCGACCAACGGTATGGGATTTACTGGATCAGAAAATCAAAATAAAAAGAATCAACCTCAGCAGGTAAGAACACCGATTCAAACTGAACAAAAACAGGGTCGTAATGAAAAAGTAACAGTTCGAAGTCCTAATGGTGAAGAGATTGAAATTAAATTTAAAAAGTTGCAAAATTACATAAATAAGGGATATAGTCAGGTATAATCATGAAAGATAAAAAAAGATTTCTTACTCGTGCAATACATGTTGGCAATAAACCAGATCATGAAACAGGGGCAGTGATACCACCTTTATATTTAACTTCAACATTCAAACAAGAAAGCGTAGGGGTAAATAAAGGATTTGACTATTCTAGAGCCGGTAATCCCACAACCAAAAGATATGAAGAAAATATTGCATCATTAGAAGATGCTAATTTTGCTATTTCTTTTGCTAGTGGGATGGCCGCAATAACAGGATTATTTCAAGTATTAAAAAAAGGAGATCATGTCGTTATTGGAAGAAATACCTACGGTGGTACCTATCGAATGACTACTCAAATATTAGAATCTCATGGCTTCGAATTTGAGTTTATCGATACAAGAGATGTAACTAAAATTGAAGCAGCAATAAAATCAAATACAAAATGGGTTTTTGTCGAAACGCCAACAAACCCCTTACTCGAGTTATGTGATATAGAAGCAACCTCAGATTTGTGTAAAAAGCATGGGATCTTTCTTGCAGTTGATAATACGTTTATGAGCCCATATGGTCAATCCCCGCTGAAATTAGGTGCAGATGTTGTCATGCATAGTGCAACAAAATATATTGGTGGTCATAGCGATTTAATTTCTGGAGTATTAATTACAAATAATGATAGCATTGCTAAAAAACTTTATTTTATTCAGAAATCAGGAGGAGCTGTTCCGGGACCATTTGATTGCTGGCTTTTACTTAGAAGTACAAAAACTCTTGGTTTGCGTGTCCAAAGGCAATCTGATAATGCTTTTGAAATAGCAACTAAATTAGAATCACATCCGTTGATCAGTTCTGTTCTTTATCCAGGTTTAGAGAGTCACAGCCAATATAAATTAGCAAAAAAGCAACAATTAAACCCGGACGGACAACCTATTTACGGGAGTATAATATCAATAATCGTTAGCTCTGTCAAGAAAAGAGATCTATTTTTACAGAAAATAAATTTATTTACACTAGCAGAGAGCTTAGGAGGTGTTGAAAGTCTAATTTCAGTACCTTATGATATGACACATGTTTCTATTCCAAATGAAATTAAAGAAGCTATGGGATTACCTAAGACTTTAATTCGGTTGTCAGTAGGTATAGAAAATGTTGAAGATCTTTATGAAGATCTTATTCAGGCTTTAGAAGATTAAATTATGAGTGGTATATAGTTAGAAAATCGTTATCTTATAAAATAGCAATTAGCTAAACACTAAATAAATTGCTAGTTTATTGTAGCCAAATATTTTAAATAATTCATTTTTTTATTTAGGAGGAAGATCTGATGATCTCAATACGAAAATATGTTTTTAATTATATACTATTATTATTGCCTTTCAGTTTTGCGTTCTCAAACGTAATTGTTCATATTGGAGACGTAGAGGTTTCTGGTTATACCGATGATATTGTAGTACCTATCATCATTGAAAATCCTAGTAACAGCGTGGGTGGTTTTCAACTCGATATAATTTCATCTCTTGATATTATATCACTTTCTAGTGTATCTCCTGTAGACTCAGATAACTTTTCTGCAGATTACAATTTATTTGATAATGGTTCAGCAAGGATTATATTTTATGGTAATAATGGTAGTGGTATCCCCTCCGGTGGAAATGCGACTGTAGTTAATTTACATTATGATGGATCGGGTATCTTATCCGCCTTTTTTGAATTAGAAGGTTTTGATCTAACTGTTAGTGATGAAGATGGAACGGTTATTCCTAGCTCCGTTATCAATGGTTCTATTGTCGTTGGTAATGTTGTTACAATGAGCGCTACTTCAGATACTGGTGATGTTTTAGAAGAAGTTTTTATTGATATTAATTTAGAAAATTCAGGTCTGGTTGGAGGTCTTCAATTTGATATTTCAGACACACCTAATTATCTTGATGTAATTGGACTCGTAACAACCGATCGTTCTTCTGGATTTACCGTTGATTTTAATGAACTTGCGAATGGTCTTACTCGTGTCCTTATGTATAGCTCTGAAAATAATAATATCGAAATAGGTAATGGAGCAATAGCAACTATTCAGATGGTTGTCCATGAAAATGCATATAATTCAAACGTAGGTGTTAATTTTGAAAATATAACAATTACCGACCCTATTGGTGGAGCCTATTTTGTAGAGAGCGTAGACTCAGGAACCGTTACCGTTACTCCTGGATATATTGAAGAGCCACATAATCTTCAAGCACAGGATGGTATGGATGCAGAAGTCCTTCTTAGCTGGGATGCTCCTTATGGACCTATCCCTGCAGACTTCGCAGAAGACTTCGAAGAAGGGGTGATTCCTGAAAATTGGTCCTTAACCACAAACTCAGCTCAAGGTTGGTTTCTTACTCAAGATGGATCTAGTGATTTTTGGGGTGTTCCTTCACATTCTTGGTATATGTGTTCAAATGATGATATGGCTGATGATGATGGATCAGCTGACTACCTTATAATGCCGCCATTAAATGTAAGTGGTGCCGAAAATATTTCATTGAATTTTGCTTCATTTTATGATGGAGCTTATGGTCAAACTGCTCAAATTGCAGTAAGTACAGACGGTGCTAACTTCACACAAGTGGCAGTATTAGATGCAGCAGCAGAGTGGGTAATAGAATCTGTTGATTTATCCGAGTACGCTGGCGCACCTAATTTATCTATTGCTTTCCATTCAAATGATAATGGTGCATGGGCATCTGGTTGGGCAGTTGATGATGTTTTAGTTACCTTCGCAGTTCGAAATATTGAAAGACAAGTACATTATAATTTAACGGAACTTGGACAGTGGGCACTTTCAGCTCCGAAAGAAGAGGTAATGCTTGAATATGGTGGTGGTATACCTTTTAATCAAAAAGTTGATCTAGAAAACCCAATCTTCTATAGCAATCGACCAGTGGACATTGATGCTTTTAAAGTTTACAGATCTTTAAATAATAATTCAGATTTTAATGAAATTGCAGAGGTAGATGGAAATACGACTACATACCTTGATGATGATGTTGTTAATAGTACCACCTACTATTATAAAGTAACTGCTATTTACCCAGATGGTTCAGAATCAGGATCAACAAATACTATTTCTGCGACTCCAGTAGAATGGGTTGAATTATCAATGGACAATGGATTTTCTTTATCAGGTCAAATGGATACAATCGACTTTTATATAAATAATGAAACTGAATTAGGACTTTTCTATTTTGAAGTGATGGATTATCCAAATGTAATGAATGGTTTAAATATATTGCCTACGGATAGAACTTCTTCATGGGCTCTTGAAATTGCAGACCAAGGAGATGGAACAATTGCAATAACAGGTATTAGTATAGGTGAACCACTTCTTGCTGGTAGCGGACCAGTGTGTCGAGCAGTCTTATATCCTGATGCTGAGGAAGAAATGACGGTTAACCTTTCCTTTACAAGTGGTACTTCAATTCAAGATGTAAATTATGTTGATTTAAATTGGACAGCAGAAGGCGCGACTTATTCTGTTGGTATAGAGACACAATTTTTGAGTTTATATGGTGGGTTTGCTTTATCCGGTGAGGAAACATCTGGATCCGTTTTTATTGAAACAACTCAGCCAGTTTATGCATTACAATTTGATATTTTAGCTGACCCTCCTTTTATAACCGGTGAAGATTTAGATTTTAGTGAGTTACTTAATTTAGATAACTGGTCTATATCCGGATCGGATATAGGAACAGGGTATAGAATTACAGCTTATGATAATTCATTATCAAATCCTATTAACCCAGGTGTGAGGCATTTAGTTGATGTTAATTACAATGTCCTGGAAGGTTTACCTGAGGCTACAATAATTAATATTTCTGTTAGCGATGCTGTACTTGCCGATGTAAATAATTTACCAATGGTTACCCAAAGCACACCTCATGCCTTTTATATAGGTCAGCCACCGGCAGCTTGTACAATTGAAAATGCAACGGGTCAATTATCCCCAGGAGGTACGGGTGTTTTTGAAATACATATGGTAAATACAGAGACTGTTAATATATTAGAATTTGAAATAATGGATATGCCTAATAATATGGTGGTTACAAATGTAACAGGGGTAGGAAGATTTGATGATGGAACCATAGATGGTGGCTCTGGAGAAACCGAAGATGGAAGCTTTTATTTCCTAGGTTATGATTTTGCTACAGCAATTGAACCAGGAGAAGGAGCAATATTAGAAGTAGAAGTCCAGTTTAGTGATGATTTAAATAATTCATCAATTGTATTCATGATTAATTCAATCTCAGCAGGGGATGTAAATGCCGTACCCGTAACGATCTTAGCCGATAATTTTGGACAATTTTCGGGGTATTTAAATACAATTATAGACGGTGTCCTCCCACAAGATTTTCAGCTT
>Ga0308019_10002493_pt1 | contig 10517 bp, 10 predicted proteins | sample Neamet284_FD_203135 | JGI IMG/M metagenome (GOLD analysis project Ga0308019, IMG submission 203135) | Marine microbial communities from water near the shore, Antarctic Ocean - #284 | ecosystem: Environmental > Aquatic > Marine > Unclassified | place: Southern Ocean | collected 2014-10-01
AGATGTTGCATCATCTGTATCTGTAATTTCAAATTGTTTTTGAAGAACAATATCACCATCATCAATACCTTCCTGAATATAAAAAAATGTCAATGCACTTTTCTTTAATCCCTTAAGTATACTCCACGGGATAGGAGCTCTTCCACGATATTTTGGTAATTCTGTTGGGTGTGAACCTATTACACCAAGTCGAGGAATTTCTATAATTTCTTTTTTTAATAATTGTGACCAACCTATAACAAGTATTAAATCAGGATTAATTTTTTTTATTAAATCAATATTTTCTTGATCATTGATATTATTGACTTGTTTATGATTAACACCATATTTCTTTGTAAGATTTTTAAAATTAGCGTAATCACTATAGAATTTCTTTTTTTTAGGCAGATAACTAAATGATGTATTAATTTTCCAATTATTCTGTAAAATTGACTCCAAAACATCATAACCAAACTTAACACCACTTATGAAAATAATTTTCATTATAACTTAGAATAAAAATACTAATTATAGATAAACTTCGTGATCCCTTAATGGTGTTTATAACTGCAGAAATTGGCGTGAATTGGGACGGAAATTTTGAATTAGTAGAAAAAATGATGTTAGATGCTAAGAATGCAAATTGTGATGCAGTAAAATTTCAAGCATTTAATGAAAAAATGGTAAAAGATCATCCAGAAAAAGATAGATTACTAAAAACAAGTATTTCTAAAGACAATATTGAACAGATTAATTCAATTTCAAAAAAAATTGGAATTGAGTGGTACTGTACACCAATGTATGAAGAAGCAATTGATTTTTTAGATCCATTTGTAAATAGATATAAAATTAGATATGGAGATAGTTTAGATTTGCATAATAAAATAAATTCTAAATTAATTTCAAAAGTTTTAGAAACAGGCAAGCAGACTATTATTAGTTCACAAAAAAGTCCAAAAAATCTACAAAATTATGATAATGTAAAATGGTTGTATGTAGTTCCAAAATATCCTTGCCCTATGGATGAATTAGATTTTTCATACATAGGTGATTTTGACGGATATTCAAATCATTGTTTAGATTATCTAGCACCATTAAGTGCAGTGATTTTAGGTGCAAGTATGATTGAAATACATGTTACATCAGATAAAAATAAAAATTTTATAGATAATCAAGTTAGTTTTAATCCAGAAGAAGTAACTATGCTAGTAGATTTAATCAGACGTTCACAAAAATTACAAAAATAATTTTCTAGTAAGGTATTATTATTAGAGTTTATAAAATAAAATATTGAAAATTTTAGTATTAGCCGCACATCCAGATGATGAAGTTTTAGGTATGGGAGGAACAATAAGAAAATTATCAAAATTAGGAAATAAAATACATCTATGCGTAATTACTGAAGGTGCATCTGCCCAGTATCAGAATAAAAAAATGATAAAAATTAGAAAAGAAGCATGTATTGCTTCAGGTAAAATATTAGGAATTAATGGTTTTTCGTTTCTCGGATTCCCAGATGCAAAATTAGATTCTATTCCACAATTAGAAATTAATAAAAAAATTGAAAAAATAATTTTAAAAATTAAACCAGATATTGTTTATACTATTTCAGATGGGGACAATAGTAAAGATCATGAAAAAGTTTTTGAAAGTGCTTTAGTATCTGCTAGACCAATTGCAAGTAGTGTTAAAAAAATTTTAAGTTATGAATTACCAGGTTTAAGACACACTCCATTTTCACCAAATGTATTTGAAGATATAACGAATGAAATTAAATTTAAAAATAAAGCATTTTTATCATATGAATCAGAAGTAGAATCATATCCACACCCAAGATCCATAGAGGCTATTGAAAGTTTAGCAAAATATAGAGGTACCCAATCAGGAATGAAATTTGCTGAAGCTTTTAAATTAATTTTAGAAATTAAAAAAGGGATAAAAAATTAATGAAGAAAATAAAACCCATATGCCTAATAGCTGCAAGAGGTAATTCTAAAGGGGTACCTAAAAAAAATATAAAAAAGTTTGTAGGAAAACCACTTATTGCACATGCAATTACATCAGCAATCAATTCAAAAATATTTCAAGAAGTAGTGGTTTCAACAGAAGATAAAAAAATTGCTTCGATTGCAAAAACATTTGGTGCAAATGTTCCATTTATACGACCAAAAACATTAGCTAAAGATTCAACATCAATGAATTCAGTGATCTTACATTCAATCAAAGAATTACAATCACAAGGATATGAATTTGAAATATTAGTAAATCGTGACTGTACTGCACCATTTGTAAGAAATAAAGACATACAAGGTTCAATTAATCTTTTAAAAAGAAAAAAATGTGATACGGTTGCTCCGGCATATAGAACACATCTAAATCCGTATTTCAATATGATGGAAATAAATTCTAAAGGGTTTTTAGATTTTTCTAAAAAAAATAATAAAAATATTACATCAAGGCAAAAGGCGCCCATAGTATATCAATTAACTAGTTTTCAAACAATTAATGTTAAACAATTTTTAAAATATAAAAAAATCTATATGCCAAAAGTATTACCATATGAAATTTCTCAAGAAAATGGATTAATGATTGATACACCATATGAATTTGAAATAGCAAAATGTCTAACAGAAATATTATGGAAAAAGCACTAAAGTGCTGTCCAACCACCATCAATTACTAAATTACTGCCTGTCATGTAAGATGATGCATTAGAAATTAAAAATAATATAGCACCATTGTACTCATCAGGATTTGCAAGTCTATTTAGAATTGTTTTTTCAGAATATTTTTTTATAAAATCTTTGGACTGGATGTTTGTATCCAGTACGCCACCAGGAGTTAAAGTATTAACTCGAATATTTTTTTCACGCCAATATGCAGCTAAATATCGTGTTAAATTAATAATTCCAGATTTTGATGCCGCATATGATATTGGTAAACTTAATTTGCTTTTACCATAAATTCTTTGATCTGGTGCTATTAATCCATAATGGGATGCAATATTAATTATTGAGCCACTTTTTTGCTTTACCATTTGTTTACCAAATTCTTGACAACAGAGAAATGTGCCTGTTAAATTTACATCTAAAGTTTGATTCCATAATTCAATAGGTAGATCTTCAAATGAGGATGAATATGATTTTGTTTTTTGTTTTTTTGCAAACGAGGTAGTAAATCCAGCATTATTAATTAATCCATCAATTTTAGAATATTTTTTAATTATTAAATCAGATATTCTTGTTATAGACTTTTTATTTGATATGTCGCATTTGTACGATGTACAATTAGTATTGTACTGACTCCTAATATCTTCAGCTAATTTCTGATTTGCATCAGAATTAATATCAAGTAATATCATATTTGCACCCCCAGAACTTAAAAAATGAGCATATTGTGTTCCTAGCCTTCCAGAAGAACCAGTTAAAACAATATTCTTATTTTCAACATTAAATTTTTCATTAATCATGTTATTGATATCCATAATTTCTTCTTTTTATTAAAAACTACTATTAATTTCTCAAGTTTTTATAAAATTATATTTTAGAGAAATTATAAATTGGACTTATATACAATCAGTAATTGATCAAATAATTGAGAGTTCTAATTACAGGTGGTGCAGGATATTTAGGTTCAGTATTATCACGAAAGCTTCTAGCAAAAGGATACGATGTAAGGGTAATGGATGCACTATGGTATGGTAGTGAATCAATTGAAGATTTAAAAAAAAATCAAAAGTTTGAATTAATTAAAGAAGATATTAGAAATTTAGTTCCTACTGTAAAAGCAATGATAGATGTAGATGCTGTGATTCACTTAGCATCAATCGTAGGAATGCCAGCATCAAGTATTGAGCCTAGAACCAGTGAAGAAATTAATTATTTAGCTACAAAAAATATTGCCGAATTATGTCAATTACATGATATTGAAACATACATCTTTGCAAGTACTTGCTCAGTTTACGGATACCAACCTAATAAAATTATTAATGAAAAATCACATGTAGCGCCTTTAGATTTTTATGCAAAACAAAAATATCTGTCAGAAAGAGCTACAGGGTGGCTAAATAGATCACCTACAATTTACAGATTTGGAACATTGTTTGGTTTATCACCAAGAATGAGATTTGATTTAGTCATTAATCTATTTGTAGCACAGGCATTAACAGATGGAAAAATTACAGTTTTTGGTGGAAAACAAGAAAGACCATTTTTACATGTAAGTGATGCAGCAGATTCTCTAATTTTTGGTATTGAAAAAAATATAACAGGAACATATAATGTAATTTCAGAAAATATGACAATTTTAGAGGCTGCTGAAAGAATTAAAAAAATAATAGGTTGTGAAATAGAAATTTCAACAGAAAATGAAGATAATAGAAGCTATCGTGTTTCAGCAGACAAAATTAAACAAGTAGGGTTTAAACCTTTGAAAAATCTTGATGATTCAATAAAAGAAATCAAAGATGCATTTAGTAATAAATCATTAAAAAATTACAATGATATAAAATATAATAATTATAAAACACTATACAGTTCAAAAGAAGTTCAGAAAGAAGTATTCATAGAAGGAATAACAGGTTCATTAAATCTTCCTTAAATGTAAAATTTTAAGTTTTTTCAAAAAATTCATCAATAGTATCTACAATTAAATTTTTTTCATCATTTGTCATATTAGGGAACATTGGAAGTGTAAGAATTTGTTCAGAAATAGATTCAGTGACAGGTAACATTCCAATTTTTGTGCCAAATTTTTCTTTATAGAATTTTGTTAAATGAATAGGAGAAAAATAAATTTTAGAAAAAATACCTCTAGATGTTAAGAAGATCTGTAAATTATCACGCATAGTTTTATTTTTCAATTTTATCGTATACATTTGATAAATATGGCTAGAACCTGATTTTGGGGAAGGGGTTTCTATTTCTTTATGCTTGGATAAACGTGAAGAAAGGTATTGTGCATTATCTTGTCTCATTTTAATAATTTTAGGTAATTTTGAAAGCTGAGACAATCCAAGTGCAGCAGACATTGTAGGAAGTCTCCAATTGTACCCTATGTTAACATAATCTGCAATATCTGGATTTTGAAAATAATTTATTGCATCAACACGTCCATGAGAACGAATTAATTTTAATTTATTATAAATTTCTTCAGAATTTGTAACAACAGCTCCACCTTCTCCAGTTGTCATAACTTTATTTCCTGTAAAGCTAAATACAGCACAATCAGGAGTAGAACCAACATTTACTCCATTAATTGAACAACCTAAACCTTCTGCAGCATCTTCAATTAAAACAAGATTATGTTTTTTGGCAATTTCAATTAAATCAAAAATTTTACAAGATTGTCCAGAATAATCCATAGGCATTATTGCTTTAGTTTTATCAGTAATTTTTTCCTCTATCAGAGTAGGATCTAATCCATAATTCTCATCTTCAATATCAGAAAATATAGGAATTCCATTTACAAAAAGAACAGAATTTGCAGTAGATATGAATGAAAAAGAAGGAACAATAACTTCATCATTTTTTCCAATACCATAAGCTTGTAATGCCGCATGTAATCCAGACGTTCCAGAATTAAGAGCTACACAATAATCAGTTCCTACAAAATCACAAATAGCTTTTTCAAATTCTTCAATTTCAGGTCCTATTGCCCATTGATTACCTCTTTTGAGAACCCTGTTAACGAATTCAATATCCTCATTATCAGTAAAAATTCTATAAAGTGGAACTTTCCATTCAACCATAATCAATTTGTTTAAAATGAAGATAAAATTCTTGCTAATTCTTTAGATGCATTTCCAGGATTAGTTAAATATTGATTAACATGCTTATTGCCATTTTTAATTAAATTTTCTTGCAAATTTTTATCAAAAAGTATTTCTTTAATACTTTGATCGATATCATCACTATAAGATTTTGACAATACTGCATTATTTTTTTCAAATTCAAATTCAAATGAACGAGTATCAAGTGAAATATTAAGAATAGGTTTTTCTAAAATTAATCCTTCCAACATTACTGTTGATCCATATATTTCTGTAAAAACATTAATCATAATATCACAATCTTTTATTTCATCAAGTATTGAACTAAATTGTTTAATACTAATTTTAGAATTTAATTCTTGAATAAAATTTTTCATTTGTATATTATTTTTTTGTAGACTAGGATGTAATTTTACAACAAATGAAAGATTGGGTATACTTTCAAGAGTTAAGAATATTTTTTCTAATATTGACTCAAATCTCAAAAATAATTCAGTGCTAAAAATTGCATTCTGTTCATCGAGCATTCCTAGTGTAACTAAAACTCTTAGTTTAGTATCAGATGAGGCATTATGACTATTTCTAAAAAATTTATCGTGTCTTGGACTACCTGAAAGAAATATTCGATCGTCAGATATACCATGTTGTTTAACCAAATATTCTTTTTGTATTGGTCCCCATAAGCTAATTTTATCCTTGAAAACAGGATACATGTTACTTATATCATATAATGAAAGAGCAGGTACATAATTCGTGAATGCGTGTTCCAATAATACAGAAGGTGTTTGTTCATTACATTCTAAAATTGCTTTTTCAGTTTCTCCAAATACATTCACAGAGATTATACATTTAGGAATTATTTGTCTATCAATTTTTTTAGAAAAAATAATTAATTTAAGATATTCTTGAATTCTCTGCTGAAATGTTTTAAGTAAAATTTTCTCAATAACTGGCCAAATACTAATACCTTCAATTTGAAATACCTGAGAAAATAATGTTTTATTTTCCCATAATTCATCAAGTTTTTTAGAATACTCTAATGACAATAATGGAATTTGATTTTTTTCATTTTTTGTTAAAAAGGAATTAGGAGTGAGAATCTTACAATTAGATTTTTTTAAAATTTTTAATGTTTTTAAATTCCAAAATGCTGGTTTTCTTAAATTGACTAAAATTATATTTTTATTAAATTTTTTGAGATTAAGTAACAAATCAGAATATTGTTCTGTATTTAATTCAACCATCAAAATAGATGATTTTTTATTTTTAATATTGAAAAATAAACTAAAAATATTTCCAATAATCGACTCAAAAGTATTTTTTATGAATTCATATCTTTTTCTAGATATTTCTATAGGTAAATTTTTTCCACAGATAGAAATTGGTAATGTGTATTTTTCAAAACGAACTGAAAAATCAGGTATAGTATTTTTAATTGTTTGAATTTCAACTGTTTCTTTTAAAATTAATTTAATCATTGAGGATAAATGAAAATTTGTCTTAAATTTAGAAAATTGAAACTTACCTAAAATTCTTTTAAGAATTATAAAATAATAGATTTCTCTAACAATTAGATTATGAAATTCAGATGTATCAAATAAACTCAAAATATTAATACCTTCAAATTCTAATTTTGGAATTAATTTATTTTTATGCCAATCATATAAAGATGAAGTATATCTAAAAATATTTTCATGATCAAGTTTATCAAGATATTCATCCGCTATAAAATGAGAAATGTTATTTTTTTTAAGATATTTATGAACTTCAATATTGAAGGTGAAAATATCAAAATCAAGAATATTTTCAACATCTAAATTTTGAAAATCATGCATATTTTCTAAGAAAATTGCATAATTTTTCATGTTTATTTTCAAATAATGAGCATAATAAAATGAATGTATAATCGATAATCATCTATATATGTAAATTATTGTATAGATGCGGATTCAAAATTGATTCGAAACCACGATAAATTTTATTTAAACGAAGATCGTAAAAATAATCCTAAAGAACAATTTAAATTTCTTTTCAAGAAAAGTTTAGAAGAAAAAAATCTTCAAAGTTTAAAAATTTGTGATATTGGTTGTGCAACAGGGGATTTTTTGCATTATCTATCTAAATCTACGAATAATGTTGATCTTTTTGGAATTGATATACGAAAAGATCTATTATTAAAAGCAGAAAAAGAAGTGAAAAATTGTAATTTCATATTAGGAGACATATCAAATTTAGAAACATTACCTAAAATGAAATTTGATATTGCATACATGACAGGTGTGCTATCAATTTTTGATAATTATAAAAAAGTACTAGAAAATTTTCTAGGATTAATTAAATCAGGTGGACACGGATATATTTTTGGTTTATTTAATCCATATGACATAGATGCATTAATCAAAGTACGTAAATCTACTAATGGAGATGAATGGGAATCAGGTTGGAATTTATTTTCAAAATTATCTATTTCAAAATTTTTAAAAGAAAAAAATATTGAGCACAAATTTTTTGATTGGAATATAGATATAGACATACCAAAACATGAAGATGACCCATTGAGATCTTGGACTTTTAAAGATGAGGAAAAATCACGAGTGACAATTAATGGTATTCAGTTAATACATACATTTTCACTATTAGAAATAAAACAAAATTAGATTAGAAAAATTATTTTATTATTTCTTTATTTGTAAGCAAAAATAAAACCAGCATATCCAATTTTTTCATCAATTTTAACATCTTTAGATTTAAAGAAATTGTATATTGTTAAAATTACATTAGTAGCATGTGGTTTTGATACTTTAACAGTATATCCAAATGATTCTAATTTATTTTTTAATTTTTTATAACCTAAATGATATTCCATCTGAATATTACTAAAATAAGAAATAGTTTCAAATGATATATTTTCAATAATATCATATTCACAACCTTCACAATCAATTTTTAAAACTGAAGATTTTGGAATTTCATATTTATTAATTATATCTTGAATAGTGATCATTGGTACATCAATACCAGTTTTAAAATTTTTTACTTCACTTTCAATATTACTTTGATAATCTGGATCAATCTTTATAATTTCTTTTTTAGAGGAACAACCAGCCTGTAACAATGTAATTACGCTATCAAGATTATTGATTTGGATATTTTTTTGTGCATAATCAAAATTTTTAGGAAATGGTTCAATTCCAATTACTTTCTTTGCTCCATTTAATGCATAAAATATACCAGTATCACCAATATTTGCACCTATATCTAAAACTGTTTTTTCATTCACTATAATTTTGCCATAATCTTTTTTAAAAAATGTATTAACAATATCTCCATTATCTAATCCTCCTTGAAAAATTATTTTATTATTATAAAATTGATTTTTTGAATATATAGTTACATTATTTTTTTCAGTATCATATTCTACTTGTTCATTTTTAGGAATATTAGAAATTAAATGCATAGAACTAAATGATTGTAATTGAATTTTTTTACCATTTTTTAAATTTGCAGATATTGGAAAATCATTCTTAAATGATTTAGACAATATTTCAAATGAATTTTGAAAAGTTTTGTTTACATTTAAAATCATTTGAAAAAAATCTAACCAGTATCTAATATGTGCATTAATTTTTTCAAGGAGGGAAATTTCAGTCAATTTAATTAGTAAAAATTTTAAAAAATAAAAATTAAATTCCCTCTTTAATTATTTCCTGTGAAGTTAAATCTGCAGATTCAATACTAGATAAATTTGTATTCCATCCAAGAGATTTTAATTTTTTAATATCCAGATGTGCTTTTTTAATATCCCCTTTCCAACCTATTCCATCCTCTTCATTTTCTTTTGTCTGAATCATGATATTTTCTAAATTCATATTTTTACAAACTATTTTTGCTACATTCATTATTTCTATACTATCTTCAGTTCCAATATTAAAAATTTCAATTTTTTCTTTTGTGTTATTAATAATATGAAATATTCCTTCTATTGTATCAGAAATATGAATAAAAGATTTAGATTGTTTTCCATTGCCTAATATTTCTAATTTGCTTTGATCTTTTTTTAATTTATGAATTAAATCCCAAATTAATCCATGACGTCCTCTAGCACCTATTACATTTGCTGGACGAATAATCATACCATCGATATCATAATTATGACAAAATGAAGAGATTAATGCTTCACATGCTAATTTAGATGCACCATAATGGGATATGGGTAATAAAGGACTATAATTTTCAGGAGTTGGTAAAACATTTGCATTTCCATATACGGATGAGGAAGATGCAAACATGAATTTTTTTACTTTAGAATGTTTTATTTTTTGAAGTAAATTAAAAGTATTAACAATATTTTCATTAAAAGAATTTTCAGGTTTATCATATCCTGTTCTTACTTCAGGATCTGCGGCCAAATGAAAAACAATGTCAACATTATCTAAAAAATCAGCATTACCCAGATTGCCTAAATCTTGTTGAAAAAATTCAAAATTCTTCTTATTCCAACAATTTTCTAAATTTTCTTTTTTTCCAGTTACTAAATTATCTAAAACTTTTACCTTTATTCCGGATTCAATTAATTTTTCTGCTAAATGACTTCCAATAAAACCGGCTCCCCCCGTAATCAAAACTGAATTAAATTCCAAATCCATCAAAAATCATCTAATTGTATTTATAAATTGAATATTATATTCTTATTTAAAAATATCACGCATGCTAAATTAGTATATTTGAATAGACTTCTTCAACACGCTCACAAAATTTTTCTAAATTA
>Ga0308019_10002494_pt1 | contig 10516 bp, 11 predicted proteins | sample Neamet284_FD_203135 | JGI IMG/M metagenome (GOLD analysis project Ga0308019, IMG submission 203135) | Marine microbial communities from water near the shore, Antarctic Ocean - #284 | ecosystem: Environmental > Aquatic > Marine > Unclassified | place: Southern Ocean | collected 2014-10-01
ATGCAGATTTACAAGCTAAATTTGCTCCTATTGCAGCATCACTTCTTAGCAACGAAACAATAATTGTAGCCGAGTTAAATACTGTACAAGGTGCTTCAGTAAATTTAGAAGGCTATTATGCGACTAATAATACACTAGCTGCTAAGTCAATGAGACCAAGCACTACACTAAACACTATTATAGACGCGATCTAATACACGCTTTATACTTATCAAAAAAAGCCACTCAAATAGAGTGGCTTTTTTTTTGTGAAAATCGACAGTTTTTCGGTGTCGTAAAATAGTTGAAGTTGTAAATTCTTAAAAAGAACGAATTACACGAACTAACCTTGTAAGGTACTTATTGCGTTTATACATTTCACCACTGTTGAAGTTAACACCAAATGCTAAGTTATCAGCATTCTCAGAGGAAGACCAATAGTAAGAATCGTGGAAGCCACCTATATTGCCTTCTGAACCTCCGTTTCCTATAGTGTTATACAATTCTTGTAATTCAGATGAAGATGCTAGATACCAGTCTGTATAACCTTCAATTGAAACATTTAAAGCTTCACTTCCAGCTATTAGAGTATCAGAACATCCTGCAACAATATCTAAAGTATTTTGTAAGCCAGAACCTATAGATAGCCCATCTGCTCCACTTAACTCTGTCCCATCACAACCCCACTGAAAACTACCTAAATCTTCTAATGCTGCGACCAAGCCATGTTTACCCGTTTCATCTAAATAAAACAAATAACCTCCTTCAAACACATCTCCTATCTGAGCTGTAACAATTCCTTCACAATCAAAGCCCAAAGCCGAATATTCGCAAGAAGCATCATCCGGATTTGTAGCATTAATGTTAAAATTACAAGCATCTTCATTGGTACAACCTTCGATATCTTCTTTACAAGAAGAAACAAAAAACAAAGGAAGTAGTAGTAAAATGTATAGTCGTTTTTTCATCAGATTAAAAATACAAATTTATTTAAGGTTTACTTAATCGTCATTTCCTCAAGTAGATAACCCGCACCGGCGAACTTATCAATGATAAATAATACGTAGCGTGCATCGACCATAATATTTCTACAACGAGAAGCATCGTAATTAATATCGCTCATAGTTCCTTCCCAAGCTCTGTCAAAATTCAAACCTACAAGCTCTCCTTTAGCGTTTAAAGCAGGACTACCAGAATTACCTCCTGTTGTATGATTTGTAGCAATAAAGCACACAGGAAGCTTCCCGTTATCGTCTGCATAAGGACCAAAATCTTTAGACTCGTATAATTCAATTAACTTTTCTGGTAAATCGAATTCGTAATCTCCAGGAACATACTTCTCCATCATACCTTCTAAATACGTAATATGACCATAAGAGATCGCGTCTAAAGGCGAAACTCCTTGTACTTGACCGTATGCTAAACGCAAACTGCTATTCGCATCAGGGTAATAGTTTCTATAATCAGGCAACACTTCCATCATTGCTTTTAAGTATGCTCTATCTACTCCATCTAACTCATCTTCCAAAGCCCAATAGTCACTATAAATAACATTTCTATAATGTGCATATAAAGACGAGGCGATTTTAAATGCAGGATCTTTAGCTAAGCGTTTTTGAATTTTCTTAGGAGACGAGTTTAATAATTCCTCTAGTTTTTCTATACTCGAGAAATACGATTTAGAAAATACTGTTTCGCCAGAATACGTTTTACCAGAGAAATAGTCAGGTAAAAATTCAGAATCAGCTTGTTCCGTTTCATACTTTGCAAACAAAGCATCGAATAATAATTGATCTGTATGTGCATCGTAATTTTTAAAATGTGAAGCGATCGTCTTTTTAAAATTTTCTAAATCTTTCACATCTCCTGTAGCTACGAATTTAGAAACATTATTCGCGAATTTGACAATTCCCACTCCTCTATATGCAATTTCGATAAAGTAGTCTCTAGCCAAAGCAATAGCTTCTAACTCTGTGTAAAGTGAATCGTAAACACCCAGAAGTCCCGCATATTTCTTATACGAATCATCAGAATTTACAGCGTCCATAAAAGCTTGTTCAAATTCTCGCTTGCGTTTTAAGCCTTGTGTTTTTTGAATACCTGTATTTTCTCCAATCCATTTTTTATAATAATTCGCAACACTCGCATATTTAGAAGCATACTTAATTCGCACATCATCAGAAGCTCTCATTTCGCTGTCCATAATTTCTAAAGCCGTTTTGCGAATAGAAATTTTAGCCGGATTTAAAACCTGTGTAATTTGTTTTACTGCAACAGCAGGTAGGTACTCATCAGTCCTTCCTGGGAAACCATAAACCATAGTAAAGTCTCCTGGTTTAACTCCTTGAGTAGAAATATCTAAATGCTTATTGGGTGTATAAGGTACATTGTCTACGGAGTATTCAGCCGGGTTATTATCCTTATCCGCATAAATTCTAAAAATTGAAAAATCTCCAGTATGACGAGGCCACATCCAGTTGTCAGTATCCGATCCAAACTTTCCTATTGAAGAAGGTGGAGCACCTACCAAACGCACATCAGTATACGTTTCGGTAACAAACATAAAGTAGCGATTCCCTTTAAAAAAAGGCTTAATCATAGCTTCGTAATGAGTCCCTTCGATTTCAACAGAAATTAAAGAATCGCCTAAAGACTTTATCATCTCTCTACGGTCAGCCTCTGGCATATTTGCAATTTCATTTGCCAACACTTCAGAAGTAACCTCTTTCATATACTTAATAAAAGTTGCGGTTAAGCCTTCATTTGTCAATTCTTCGGAGCGATCTTTAGCCCAAAAACCATTACTTAAATAATCGTTTTCTACAGAAGAATGCGACTGAATTTGACCATAACCACAATGGTGGTTCGTAAGTAATAAGCCTTCACCAGAAATAACTTCTGCTGTACAACCGCCACCAAAATGAACTATTGCATCTTTTAAACTTCCATTATTAATAGAATAAATGTCTTCGGCAGTAAGCTCTAAGCCCATTGCTTGCATCTCAGCCAAATTTAACTGTTGTAAAAACATAGGCAACCACATCCCTTCCTTGGAAGAGGCGTTAAGCGAACAAAGTATAAAAATACTTAGAAATAGTCTTTTTAGGTTTTTCATTTTATTGGAAATAAGTTTCAATTTTACTTTTAAAATTAGCAGGTATTAAACAAGGTTTACCTGTAGAACAGTCTACAAACACCAAGGTTGTTTCCGCTACAGTAGCTAGCTTACCCGATGGATTCAATAATTCGTACTTAAAATAAATACGTGTATCAGGCATTTTCACAACTTTGGTTACAAGCGTAATTTCATCGTCATAATACAAAGGTTTTATATACTTGAGGTTTAATTCTAAAACAGGCATCATCACTCCAGAATCTTCCATAGATTTATAAGATAAACCTAGGCTTCGCAAAGCCTCTACCCTACCCATTTCTAAATACTTAGCATATTGACCATAGTACATATACCCCATCTTATCGGTATCGGAATATAATACTCTAAATTTTATTTGATGTTCGAACATAATTGTAAATTAGTACGCGAATTTATTTAATCTTAAGCAAAGGTTATCCAAATTCACAGTTATTCTTAAAAATAAAAGCTAGTAATTTTATGAGACTATACATTAGCGTACTCTTATTAAGTGTTTTAATAGGCTGCAAACCAAATAGTACAATACAATTCGATATTAAAGGACATAGTATTCCGATCGAACAAGAACTAAAACCAGCTCTCTCCATACAGGACATTTACAATCCGTATAAAGTAGGATTAGATAGCATAATGAATGAAGTACTTTGCTACTCACCCCATTTTTTAGAAAAGAAAAAACCCGAATCGCGACTTAATAATTGGATGGCAGATGTATGTTTTAAACACAGCAGTATTAATTCTGAAGTTGATTTTTGTTTATTAAATTATGGCGGAATTAGGAGTACACTACCAAAAGGCTCAATTACCACAAAAGACATTTTCCAATTAATGCCCTTCGAAAATGAATTAGTAATTATCGAAATCCCTAGATCAAGCATGTCTAAAGTATTCGATTATTTAAAAATAAGTGGTGGACATCCAATTAGTAATCTTGAAGTAGTTATTAAAGACGAACACATTTCGCATTCCTTAGCACAAAAAGAAACCATCAAAATAGCAACCTCAGATTACTTAGCAAACGGAGGAGACAAGATGTTCTTTTTTGCAGATTCAATAGCCATGGTTAAAACAGGATTAAAAATTAGAGATGTACTCTTACTAGAGTGTAGAGACATAGATACCTTAATAAGCACTATAGATAATCGTTTTACATATGAGTAATAGAAGGAAATTTATACAGCAAATAGCAAGTGTAGGTGCAGTTAGTTTTCTAAATCCAACAGAATTACTTGCAGGAAGAGAAACAGAAAGTTTGTGTATAATGCATACAAACGACGTACATAGTCATATAGAACCATTTCCGTTAAATCATAAAAAATACCCAGGCATGGGAGGTGTAGCAAGAAGAGCTGAACTTATTAATAAAATAAGAACGGAAGTTACTCACACACTACTTCTAGATGCTGGAGACATGTTTCAAGGCACGCCCTATTTTAATTATTACGGTGGTGAATTAGAGTTCAAATTAATGAACGCGATGAAATACGATGCCGCTACAATTGGAAATCACGATTTCGACAATGGAGTTGATGGATTAGCGAAACAAGCAAGGATTGCAAACTTCAAACTACTTAGCGCAAATTACGACTTCGAAGAAACCTCGATGAAAGGTTTAACAAAACCGTATCATATATTTAAACGAGGAACTTTTACAATTGGTGTTTTTGGATTGGGTATAGAACTAAAAGGCTTAGTAGACCCTAAAATGTACGGCGAAACGAAGCACAAAGAACCTATAGATATTGCGCAAAAATTAAGCAGCTATTTAAGGAATACAAAGGGCTGTAATCTAATTATTTGCCTTTCCCATTTAGGACTCAAATATGAATCAAAACAAGTGTCCGATATCAGGCTTGCAGAGCAGTGTTCAGAAATAGATATCATACTAGGTGGGCACACGCATACATTTCTTGACAAACCGATAGAAATATGCACTTCACTAGGTAAAACTACCTATATATCGCAAGTAGGTTGGGCAGGAATTAAGCTAGGCAGAATCGATGTTAAGCTCCAAAACGACACTAATAGCTTGGTTTTTAAGAACCAATCAGAAAATATTGGCTAAAAACACAAATTCAGTTCTCTTAGTTAAGCAAAACAAAGTTATAATCCAATAGGCATTTCATTTTTTTCTTAACTATTTTGTTCACAAATTTGCCCTATCGAAAAACGCAAGTTATCGACCCCTAAAACCAATAATTGTATAACCTTAATTATTGCACTTAAATTTGATGAAAAATACACCAGAAAATATTTGGGGTAACTGCTTAGCTTTTATTAAGGATAATATCTCGGAACAAAGTTTTAAAACTTGGTTCTTACCTATTAGCCCAATAAAACTAAAAGGCCAAATATTACATATTCAAGTACCGAGTAAATTTTTTTATGAGTGGATTGAAGAACACTATATAAAGCTTTTAAAAACCGCTATTGGAAGAGAGTTAGGAGAAGATGCTAAATTGGTATATTCCATTGTTATGGAAAACACCTACGGCAACTCTAATCCTTACACTGTAAAAATACCGAGTAATAACAGAGGCCCTTTACACAATAATAAAGTTGCTGTACCTATAGAAATTGCTGCTGCAGGCATTAGAAATCCTTTTGTAATCCCAGGATTAAAAAAGATAAATATTGAATCGCAGCTAAATCCAAACTACACTTTCGAGAATTTTATCGAAGGTGATTGTAATAGATTAGCTAGAGCAGCAGGTTATGCAGTAGGAAACAACCCAGGAGGAACATCCTTTAACCCACTTTTATTATATGGTGGAGTTGGACTTGGTAAAACTCACTTAGCACATTCTATTGGGATTGAAATTAAAGACCGTTATCCAGAAAAAACAGTTCTTTATGTTTCTGCAGAAAAGTTTACACAACAGTTTATAGACTCTATACGAAAGAATTCTAGAAACGACTTTGTTCACTTTTATCAAATGATTGATGTTTTAATTATTGACGACATTCAATTTTTTGCAGGAAAAGAAAAAACACAGGATGTATTCTTCCACATTTTCAACCACTTACACCAACAGGGTAAGCAATTGATCCTTACTTCCGATAGAGCTCCAGTAGATCTACAAGGAATGGAACAAAGAGTACTGTCTCGTTTTAAATGGGGTCTTTCAGCCGATTTACAAACGCCTAGTTTACAAACTAGAATTACAATACTAAAAAAGAAACTATACTCCGATGGTATTGAAATGCCAGAAGAAGTTATTGAATACCTAGCTTATAGTATAACCTCTAATGTTAGAGAACTCGAAGGAGCATTAATTTCATTATTGGCTCAGTCCTCGCTCAACAAACGAGAGATTAACATGAGTTTAGCGAAAGAGATGATCGATCGTTTTGTAAAAAACACAACTCGTGAAGTTTCTATAGACTATATACAAAAAGTAGTTTGCGATTACTTTGAACTTACACTTGAAGTCTTAAATTCAAAAACTAGAAAAAGAAGAATTGTTCAAGCTCGACAGCTCGCAATGTTCTTTTCTAAAAAGCTCACTAAATCGTCTTTAGCTAGTATTGGAGCACAGTGTGGTGGAAAAGATCACGCAACAGTGTTACATGCTTGCAAAACCGTAAACAACCTTGTTGATACCGACAAGCAGTTTAGGACCTATGTAGATGATCTAAAGAAGAAGTTAGAACTACAACAACTATAATTTAAAAGCAGGATTTATTCCTGCTTTTTTTTTGCTTATGAAACAGAAAACAATCTTAATGGTTTGCCTTGGAAATATATGTAGATCTCCTATAGCGGAAGGGATACTAGCATCCAAGTGCATGCATCTACCAATAGTGGTAGATTCTGCAGGTACCTCAGCACATCATATAGGTGAGGGTCCCGACCATAGATCTGTACATATAGCAACAGTAAATGGCATAGACATAGGAGACCAAAGAGCTCGGAAATTAATGAAATCTGACCTAGAAGATTTTGATTTAATTTTCGCAATGGATAGCGCCAACTACAACAACATTGTAAAACTAGCAAGTAGAGAAGAGGATAAAAATAAAATACACTTGATATTAAACGAGTCTATGCCAGGGCAAAACAAAGCTGTGCCAGACCCTTACTATGGAGGAGATCAAGGATTTGAAAATGTCTACAGTTTACTAGACGATGCTTGCGAAGAAATAAAAAATAAACTTGAAAAAGAATTCGATGTCTAAAGGTATACTATACATGATCCCTACAACACTTGGAGAGAGTGATGTAACAAAGGTTTTACCCCTTTCTGTAAAAGAAACCATTCATAAATTAGACGAGTTCATAGTTGAAAATAGCAAATCTGCACGCGCATTTTTAAAACTGATGGAGATACCCGTTTCACAAGAGAAACTAATACTTCACGAGCTTAACAAACATACCGATGCTCAAGAGCTACATTCCTTTTTAGCAAACTGTAGAAATGGTAAAAATATTGGCTTAATCTCAGACGCTGGTTGTCCGGGAGTAGCAGACCCTGGAGCAGAAATAGCGAACATAGCACATAGAGAAGACATAAAAATAATTCCACTGGTAGGTCCCTCCTCCATATTACTTTCCTTAATGGCGAGTGGTATGAATGGCCAGTCTTTTGCTTTTAATGGGTATTTACCGATTGATAAATCGGATATAAAAAAGAAGTTAAAAGACTTAGAGCGTATTTCTAGAACACACGATCAAACACAACTATTTATTGAGACTCCTTATAGGAACAATAAATTAATTGAGACGCTTTACCAAAGCTTACAAGGCACTACAAAATTATGTATTGCATGCGATATAAGCTTAAAAACAGAATATATTAAAACGAGAACGATAGCTGAATGGAAAAAAACAGCTAAACCAGAGCTCCATAAAAGGCCTTGTATCTTCTTAATTCATGCGCAATAACTAAGCGCTATAAGTTGGAATATCTTTAAGGAAATGGTAACATTTTTTTTGGTGATCCATTACACAAACATAATGCTGAAGACCATTCGTTACAATTAAAAACTCAGTATTTAGAGTAAGGTTGTAACGTGCAATTTGATCGAATGTATCCTGAGATATTTTAATAGAAGGTGCCTTACACTCTACAATAACATGAGGTTTTCCCTTTGTATTGAACAAAACAATATCGCATCGTTTTTTGGTATTTAATACATCTATCCCCATTTCTACAACCATTAAAGAAGCTGGGTAGTTTTTTTCGTGAATTAAATATTGAATAAAATTCTGACGCACCCATTCCTCGGGTGTATTTACTAAATACTTCTTCCTTATAGGATCGAAAATAAAAGTCTTCTGTCCTTCCGTTTTGAGTTTTAAAGAATAATTCGGTAAATTTAAATCCTGCATAAAATATAAATATTGAACGAAGATACGTTAATCACTAAATCAAACAGACTATATGAAAAATAAAGAAGAGATAGTAAAAAATTGGCTACCACGTTATACAGGAATAGAGGTGTCTGATATGAGTGACTATATATTACTCACAAATTTTCAACAATACTTAAATGAGTTTTCTGAGATACATAAATGTGAAATTAATGGCTTAGACAAAGCAATGCCAAATGCTACAGCTAATGGTGTAACGATGATTAACTTTAGCATGGGTTCTGCTAACGCAGCTACAATTATGGATTTACTTAGCGCCACAAAACCTAAGGCAGTTATATTTTTAGGCAAGTGCGGAGGTTTAAAAAAGAAAAACCAATTGGGCGATCTTATACTTCCTATTGCCGCAATTAGGGGTGAAGGTACTTCTGACGATTATTTCCCGGCTGAAGTTCCAGCACTCCCCTCTTTCGCCCTACAAAAGGCTATTTCTACTACTATAAGAAAACATGAGCGAGACTATTGGACAGGTACAGTATTCACTACTAACAGAAGAGTTTGGGAACACGACGAGGAATTTAAAGACTATTTAAGAGAAACTCGGTGTATGGGAATAGATATGGAAACAGCAACACTATTTATAGTCGGTTTTGCAAATCACATTCCATGTGGCGCATTGCTTTTAGTATCCGACCAACCTATGGTTCCAGAAGGAGTAAAAACATCAGAAAGCGATAAAAAGGTAAATCAAGAATTTGTTAAAGACCATATTCAAATAGGCCTAGATGCTTTAATGGAATTAAAAAATAATGGACTTACAGTAAAGCACCTGAAATTTGACTAATAACAAAGCTTGTAAATAAGCTCTTTTAATAAATCGGCTTGGGAGGTAGATGGATTGTTGTACCCTTTAGACTTCATATCGGCTTCGCGAAGTAAATCTAAAGCTCCTACAGCCGCTTTTAAATTATAAGTCTGTGCTGCTTTCTGATAGTCCTTTACAAAATAAGGGTTCACTCCTAAACTTTTTGCTACTGCCTGGGGATTTTTATCTTTTAATGAATGGAAAATTAAAACCTTACTAAACAGACTATACAATACAGACAGTGTAACTACAATGGGATTATTTCTTGGGTTGGCCTCAAAATACTTTACAATTCTATTGGCTTTTAGAACTTCCTTATTCATCACTGCATTTTGCAATTCAAAATTATTATAGTCTTTACTAATCCCAATATTTTCTTCTACAAGCTTTGCGTTAATTTCGGTACCCTTAGGAGCTAAAATACAGAGCTTGTTTAACTCTCCTGCTATCTTAGATAAATCAGTTCCTAAAAACTCCGTTAACATAGCAGAAGCTTTATTTCCAATAGTATAATCCTTAGTTCGTAAATACCCTTTTATCCATTCGGGGATTTTGTTTTCGTAGAGTTTATTACTCTCAAAATAGATTCCATTTTTTTGAATACTTTTATAAAGAGCTTTTCTCTTGTCAATTTTCTTACCTCGGTAACACAAAACCAAAACTGTAGAACTTAAGGGCTGATCTACATAGGCTTTAAGCTCCTCAATTCGCTTTAGATCCTGAGCTTCTTTAACAATAATAACGGTGTTTTCCGACATCATCGGAAATTGTTTAGCAGCAGAAATTAAAGATCCAATCTCTACATCTCTACCGTACATAACAGTTTGATTAAAACTTTTCTCCGACTCATCGAGTACAGAAGCTTCAATATAATCGCTTAATAAATCGATATAAAAAGTTTCTTCTCCAGCTAAAAAATAAATGGGACTGTACTTCTTGGATTTTAAATCTGCTAAAACCTGTTCGTGTGTCATGAGCTGTAATTAAATCGAATAATTTGGATTGACGGTAATTATTTACTAGAAAACTGAGTTGCGATAGACAGGAATAAATACAACAAAACCAATAATGGAATAGCGGCAAATTGCAACATCACTAATAAAACAACAGACAAGCCAATAAATGAAAAACGCAGCTTATTATCAGAAAAACTTAAATTCTTAAATTTAAAAGCAAATAAAGGAATTTCAGAAACCATAGCAAA
>Ga0308019_10002496_pt1 | contig 10511 bp, 8 predicted proteins | sample Neamet284_FD_203135 | JGI IMG/M metagenome (GOLD analysis project Ga0308019, IMG submission 203135) | Marine microbial communities from water near the shore, Antarctic Ocean - #284 | ecosystem: Environmental > Aquatic > Marine > Unclassified | place: Southern Ocean | collected 2014-10-01
ACCGTAGAATCGACAAGTGATCGTAAGAGCGAGCGTCAGATAAATCGCAAGAACGAGCCCAGAAAATCGTAAGAACGACTAACTATTCGTAAGAATGTTAGATAAATCGTAGCAACGACAAGAGAATCAAAGTTTCACTGGGCGTGATGCACCGCAAGCCTGACATTTCAGTAACGTCGTTCGGTCTTGCTTGACGAAATGCGTATCTGGACCAGAGCATTGACTGCATTTGATAAAGGAATTGACATAGTTGACAATGGTTCGCTTAATTCTCTTTGGAGGAATTCGTCCTTTGAATCGAGCACGAGGTCCATCTCGTGAACCAGATGTTCCAAGTTCGTTCAAAAGATATTGATAAACGTGGTTATCATCTCTCTCCATCATCGAAACTACTTCGTTAAAGTTACGGAAAATAGTGTTTTGACCTTCGATAAGAATCTGAGGTTCTGGCAAGCGCCATCGGGATCTGGAAGAGATTTCTTCAGGGATATTTTCCCGTGCTCTGTCGAGCAAGGACTCATAATCAAAGTCGCTCATAGACGGGGGCCTATGTTGCTCTTTCTTGAAGTCTTTGGAAGTCTGCCATCTTGGGTGCTCTACATACCGAATGTGCAAAGGGTTGATGAGTTAGTGTCCTTACCCCTGAATGAGTACTATGGCATTGAGCATTGAAGAACTACGCGCACAGGCATTTGGTTTGCGAAAGGAAGGGTTGAATTCCCAGCAAATCGCAGACGAGTTATCTCTTTCTCAAGATACTATATCTTGGCTTTTGACCGAAGGTGAAACTGGAGATCGGCCAACTGATGTTCGAATCGGTTGGAGAAGCATAGGCGTCCGACCTGAACGAATTGCTGCAATTGGCACGATTATGGCCGACATAGCCGATGAAGAACTCGGAGCTGCGGACATCGACACCATTGTCGGAATTTCAATCAATGGCATCAGTTTTGCTCATGAAGTCGCTCGATGCTTAGGTTCTGAATACACCATCTATCGCAACGTCGAAGGCGATGATGGCCATGGCGTTCTTTCAAGTAAATACGGTCAAGTCTCTGGCAAGAAAGTAGTCATTGTCGATGATGTGATGTCGTCTGGCACAACGTTGAGCAAAACCATAGGCTCAATTCGAGCTGCAGGTGGAGAAGTTGGCTTAGTCATTGTTCTTGTCAACAAAACAACTCGCAACGAAATTGACGGAGTACCCCTTCGCGGTATGATCCGAGCCGTTCCAGTCTGAGGTGAACTCGTGCATTGGGCAGATGTAGCAGCACAAGCGCTTGCTCACAAGAGCGACACGCATGTCATATCTACAGGTATTACACCAAGTGGTGAGTTCCACATTGGGCATCTTCGCGAAATACTCACTGGAGATATAATCGCTCGGGCAGCAAAAGATGCCGGATTAACAGTTGATTTTGTGTTCATCATTGACAGTGCAGACCCTTTGCGGAAAGTCTATGATTTTCTTGGACCTGAATACGAACAATTCGTTGGTAATCAATTGGGTGCCATACCTGCGCCAAAAGAAGATGGCAATCCGGATTGGGAACGATTTAACAACGAAGGATGGACCTATGCTAATCATTTCCTTGAACCGTTTCTCAAAGCGCTTGAAGAAATCGGCGTTCAGCCTCGGCTCATCGACAACCTTGAATCCTATAGAAGCGGCCGCTTCGCTGAACTTTCAAAAAAAGCATGCGACCGTGCCGACGATATCCGTGAAGCCATCGAACGCATCTCAGGACGTGAATTACCCGATGGCTGGTTCCCTTGGAGTCCATTAAATTCCCGTGGAGGTCTTGACAAAGTTCGAGTCACTGGTTATGAGTATCCACTTGTCCATTGGGAAGATGAATACGGAGAGTCTGGCTCTTCTGACCTTACCAAGGGTGAAGGAAAATTGCCTTGGCGAATCGATTGGCCTGCAAAATGGGGATGGATTGGCGTCACATGTGAAGCGTTTGGTAAGGACCACGGCGCTGCAGGTGGCTCCTATTCGACCGGTCGAGAAATCGTGAAAATACTTGGCCACGAACCCCCCCATCCACTTGTCTATGAATGGATCAGTCTCAAAGGACAAGGCGCAATGTCATCATCCGCAGGTAACACCATCGGTCCAATCGAAGCATTACGATTAGTCCCCCCTGAGATTTTGCGCCTCTTAGTTGCTAAATCGAAACCTAATAAAGCGATTGAATTCGATACTGGAATGGGACTTGTCATCTTAGCTGACGAATTCGAACGACTTGCTGCAAGAGATTTCCAACAGGAATTGGCGAGTGAAGAACTCAGTCGACGGCAAAGAGTGCAAATTGAAGATGCTGCCGGAGCCATGAAAATGGCGACTGTCGTATCTGGCCAAGACGTTGAAGCTACAGCAGTGACGTTCCGCCATCTGGCTTTATTGGCTCAAACGAAAAAGAACGATGATGATGTGTGGGGAAGTCTACAAGCATCGGGTGCAATAGAAGAGAAAACGCCTCAACTTCAAGACCGACTCAATAGAATGCGTTATTGGATTCAATCCAGCCATTTCCCAGATGAAATGCGAATTCAGATTCTCACTGAACCTAATGCCACTATGCTTAGAACGCTTGATGAGGTTGAGTGCCGAATCCTGAAAGCAATGGCCGTTTCATTAAACACATGCGAATGGAATACCGATGCGATTGGTGCCTGTATCCCACAATCGGCAAAAGACCTCGATGAATCACCTCGGAGTGCTTTCAAAGTAGCGTATGCAGCCTTGATGGGCAGTGAAAAAGGACCCCGTCTAGCACCAATTCTTGCCGAAATGGACAGAGACGAAATCCTTCAATTGTTGGATGCTTGTGTTGACGTTCTCGAAGAATGACTGGTTTTTCACATTTTTAGTTATTTCACGCTCTTTTTGCCCTATCCGACCGTCACACTTGAAAAGTGGTGGGCGACCATTGGCATCTATGGCCGGGGTCTACTGTCCAACTTGTGAAGCAGGTGTTGAAGCCGTAGCCAAGTTTTGTCTCGCATGTGGACATGACTTGACCGTTCAAGGTCCAATTACCGCTACAGGCCATGATTTGAACCAACTCAAAGAGGTCATTCGTGTTCGTGATGACCTTTCAATGGCTGAGAAATTCGATATGATCGCCAAAATCGAAGATGGCGCAAATCCGATTGTTTTGGGTATTGCTGCACCTGCTGAAGGCGAAGAAGCCGACCTTTCTGATGCATTTTCGATGGAAATAGCGGAACCCTCATCGAGTTCTGTGTTTACAAATCATGAATGGGGTAAATCACCGGCAGCCAATGCCGCAATTCGTGCAGTTGTTCGTGGAACAAATGGATGGGATTTAATTCAAGCCGGAAAATTAGACCTCAAGGAAGGTCTGTTCCGTGAAGCAATGGACAACGGAATGGAAGCATCGACTCACATCCACGATGTTGCCAGTGGAGAACACGAAGGTATCGACCCCGAATCCATGCGAGCTATTCCGGTCCTCAAGCCTCCAAAGCGTAGTTTCTGTCCAAAGTGTGGTTCAGACATACATGCAAATACAATGCTCCAATGGCGAAAGTGGAGAGACTCTTCAAGCGAAGTGGTTTCAATGCAATTAGAGGCTTCGATGGAAACTTCGCTCATTCAAGTTGCTGCTCACTACATCAACGTCATGCAAGCCATGCAAGATGAACGTGATGATGCCCTCAACAAGCTTTCAAAAGGAGACCCTGCCGCAATGGAAGACAAACTTCGTTCAAAACTCGAAAAGAGTATTCGAAGTGAAATCGAAAAAGAAGTTCGGGCAGAACTTGAAGAAGAATTCAAGGGACGTTCTATCTCCAGTTCCCCCTCCAAAGCGAAAGGGAGTAAGGCGAAGAGTTCAGGAACTGGAACCAAAGCAGATGCCAATAAAGCAGCATCCAATAAAGCAGCAGCTAATAAAGCAGCAACTGGCACCCAAAAGAAAAAATCAAGTGGGATGTTTGGGGCAAAGAAAATCACAAAGAAATACGAAGGCGAGCCAGGTGGAAAAGCAGATTGGTTCCTCAAAGATGCTCTTGATACGGTCTATGACCCTCATGGTACTGGCAAAGTAGTCAAACCAGCAACGATTCTTGCTCGTTCTGCAGCAGGTAATGTTCGAGTTAGAGATGTGGTTAGAATCTTTGACGTTGATGGCGAAGAAGGCATCAGTGAATTGGCCTGGACTAGTCCACTTACCAAGTATATTATCGAAGCATACAGTGCATGCTGATCAGTAATGCACGGTTAACTTTCGTGGCTCCAGTGGTCCACTCAATTTCGCCTTACTAGCAGCAACTTCCATTTTTGCACCACGTAATGTTGTGACAAATGGTATATTCAATTCCACAGCCAAACGGCGCATCATGTTGCCATCACGAACGGCCCCACCAGAGATTGTAGGGACATTGACAATGAACGAAACTTCGCCCTGCCGCATGAGGTCCAATGCATCTGGATGATTTTTATCAGCGATACGATAAGCGACGTTGGCAGAAACACCAGCCTCACGAAGAGCATCACATGTCCCTGGTGTGGCATAGAGAGTGAATCCAATTTCAGCGAGTTCTCGAGCAATTGGGATGAGGGATTTCTTGTCCTCGTTCCGTACGGTGAGATAAGCACCTCCAGAAGTCGCAACTGGAACTTCAGTTGCTAATCTCGCTTTGAGATACGCAAGGTCAGCAGAGACATCGGAGCCATATACTTCACCGGTCGATTTCATCTCCGGGCCTGGTGCTGGGTCAAGTCCACGCAGTTTTATGAACGGGAATACTGGTGCTTTCACACATACTTGCCCCGAGGTTCGACGAGGAATTTCTTGTTCGGAAAGAGGTATACCAATGGTGACATTGGCGCCGATACGTGCCATTGGCAGACCGGTAGCCTTCGCCACAAAGGGTACTGTTCGAGATGAACGTGGATTCACTTCAAGAACATACAAATTCTCACCTTGAAGCGCAAATTGAATGTTATAGCATCCTCTGATATTGAGGCCGAGACCAATAATTTTAGTTTGTTCCGCCATTTTCTCAAGTAGAGCATCTGAAATATTCTGAGCTGGAATAAAGCAGGTTGAATCACCTGAATGAATTCCTGCTTCCTCGAGATGCTCCATAATTGCTCCGACCAAAACATCCGTTCCGTCACAAACTGCATCAACATCCATTTCAGTCGCATGGCCAAGATATTCATCGACCAAGAGCGGTTTATCTGGCGCAAGATAGGCCTCGTTGAGATACGCATCGAGTTGCTGTTGATTTGAGAGTATCTCCATACCTCGACCTCCAAGAACATAGGACGGACGGATTAACACGGGGAAACCAATTGCCAAGGCCGCATTACGAACATCTTCTGCAGTGGTACCCGTCATTCCATTCGGCATACGTAAACCTGAACGCTTGGCAAACGCTTCAAAGCGTTCTCGATCACTTGCTTCATCGACAGCATCACATGAAGTACCCATGATTGACAAATCCAAGCCAAGAGGTTTCAAGATTGAAAGGCGCTCGCTCAATGGCAATGCCAAATTAATTGCAGTCTGACCTCCAAATTGCAAAAGGATTCCATGTGCTTGTTCACGCAGGAGTATTTCTGAAACATATTCAAGGGTCAGGGGTTCGAAATATAATCGGTCCGAAGTATCGAAGTCGGTCGAAACCGTTTCGGGATTATTGTTGATTATAATAGCATCCTTTCCGGCTTGACGAATGGCTTTGACTGCATGGACACATCCGTAATCAAATTCAATTCCCTGACCGATTCTTATTGGCCCACTTCCAACCGTGACCAACCGTTCTTTTGTTCGCTTATCGAGATCGGGAAGCAAGTCAATGCCCTTGGCGTCATCCAACTCATAGGTTGAGTAATAATACGGAGTTTCCGCAGCAAATTCTGCTGCACAAGAATCAACCATTCTGTACCGAGGATGTAAAGCAAGAGCGTGACGCCGACGCATGACGGCTTCCTCATTTCTGCCATGAGGCAAAAAGCGTGGACCTGTTGAAGGGAAACCTGCAAGCGCATCGGCGATGTGTTCATCAGAGAAACCATGGCTTTTCCAAGACCGAAGTTGTTCCCTGTTCAATTCTGCCGGCAGAGCAGCGGTGTCGGTGATTTCTTTTTCGATGTGGGCTATATTTTCAAATCGATACAAAAACCAACGTGTAATACGAGTGATTTCGTGAACCTTTTCAACACTCCAGCCTCGACGGAATGCTTCAATCAGCGCACCCATACGTCGGTCTGTTGCCACTCTGCACCATTCGACAAGTGTTGAGTCTGGTAAAGCGGTCAATGCCCGCTCAGCCATACCTTCACCCTCTGATTCATCTGCCCGAGTCAATGGACGAGGATGAGCATAACCTTGCTCGAGTGAAGCCCAAGCCTTGAGGAAAGCCTCTTCGAAATTTCTTCCAATTGCCATGACTTCACCCGTTGACTTCATTGAAGTGCCGAGTGTTCGGTCTGCCGTTCGGAATTTGTCAAAGGGCCATCGAGGGATTTTGACAACGCAGTAATCAAGTGTAGGTTCGAATGCAGCGGTCGTACCTTTTCCAGTAATTGGATTTGGCAATTCATCCAGTGTATACCCAACTGCAATTTTTGCAGCCATCCGAGCGATTGGATAACCAGTTGCCTTGCTTGCGAGTGCTGATGAACGGGAAACGCGTGGGTTTACTTCAATCACCCGAGTCTCACCAGTTGATTGATTGTAAGCAAATTGCACATTACATCCTCCCTTGATGTTCAATTCACGAATTAAGGCGAGCGCTTGATTTCGTAGAATCTGATGGTCAGCATCTGAAAAGGATTGCAGTGGAGCGACAACCGTCGATTCACCGGTGTGAACACCCATCGGGTCGATGTTCTCCATCGTACAAACGATGGTTGCATTATCTGCACCATCACGCATCACTTCATACTCCAATTCTTGCCAGCCAAGAATTGATTCTTCAATCAACACCTGACTGATACGAGAATTACGCAATCCAAGTGTAGCGATTTCCACTAACTGGCCCATATCCCAAGCGGTACCTCCACCAAGTCCACCAAGCGTGAAGGCAGGGCGGATGAGAAGTGGCCAAGTACCGATTGATTCAGCAGCAGCAATGACTCCATCCATCGTATTACAAGCGATGGCATTTGAAATTGGGAGATTAATCGATTTGCATACTTGATTGAATAATTCACGATCTTCCGCTTTGTCAATAGCATCCAAATCTGAACCAATCAGTTCGATTCCAAGACGGTCAAGAGAACCATCGTGGGCAAGTTCACTTGCGATATTGAGTGCGGTTTGTCCACCCATACCTGCAAGCAATGCGCAAGGCCTCTCAATTTCCAAGATACGTCGGACCGTATCGGCCAGCAATGGTTCAATGTAGATTATATCGGCCATTTCTGGGTCGTTCTGAATCGTTGCTGGATTTGAATTGACCAAGATGACCTTGTAGCCATCTTCTCTCAGCGCACGGACGGCTTGGCTTCCCGAGAAATCAAATTCTGCAGCCTGACCAATCTTAATCGGGCCACTACCAAGCACAAGAATCGTCTTGAGGTCGTCTCGTCGTGGCATCAGTTTACACCTCCTAAGGCTTCATCGACAATATCACGGAATTGTTTGAATAAAGGTGCTGCATCATGAGGACCTGGACAAGCTTCAGGATGGAATTGAACCGTAAACGATGGGTGGCCTACAAGGTCTAATCCTTCGACTGTTCGGTCGTTAGCATTGACAAAACGAACCACAACTTCAGCGCCGTGTTGATTGACACTAGGAGGCGAGCACGCACCACTTGGATGAGCTGCAAGCATACCTGCATCAGGGTCTGCAACTGCAAAGCCATGATTTTGACTGGTGATGGAGACTAAACCGGTCTTCAAATCGACGACTGGTTGATTTGCTCCACGATGACCATAGCGCATTTTGTATGTTTGCAAGCCGGATGCCAATCCCATCAATTGGTGTCCAAGACAAATACCCATCACTGGTAATCTCGCTTGCACTGCCTGAGCCAACGTGTTACGAGCCATGGTCGCTTTTCCGGGATGAGCCGGGTCGCCAGGACCATTTGAGCAAAACAATGCATCGACCTGATACTCATGGACAAATACGTCATACGGTGTTTCAGGAGGGCACCAGACCACTTCAAAATGAAGACAGAGGTTACGTAGAATATTGTACTTTATCCCACAATCAAGAACTCCAAGACGTGGCAGTGGATGGTCGAGTGCATCCAATGCACCAGGGTTTAGAATCACTGGAGTTGAGAGCGATACTTGGTCGACCAAATCATCAAGGTCAGGAGAGGTTAGTTGCTTGAGTCGCTGTTGAAGAAGTTCTTCTTCGGATTCTGGGCCAAAGACACAGAGCACAGTCCCAAGTTCACGAACTCTTTGCGTAATCGAACGAGTATCGATACCTTCAATCCCCGGCACGCCATGTAAAAGGAGTAAATCTTCAACCGTGGCAATCGAATCACGGTGATCTGGCTGTTGCATGGCATGCCGTACAACCACACCTCTTGGCCATACACCAGCAGATTCAGAGGCTCCAGCGTGAATACCATAATTGCCAATCAAAGGATAGGTGAAAGTCAGCACTTGTCCTGCAAAGGAAGGGTCGGTTAACGATTCTTGATACCCCATCATTCCAGTGGTAAATACTAATTCGCCCTCGCCATGGCCCCGTGCTCCAAAGAGAGTTCCACAATAACGTCCTCCATCGGCTGTAAGTAGCACACCGGGACCGTTTGCAGACGGTGGCAAATCAACACCATACAAGAGGCCATCTGCGGCATCAGGAAAGGTAGGAGCGGCGGAAACTCCACGTTGTTTTCCCCCGGGACTAAAAGTGCCGGTTTGCATACCCAATCCCGACATCAGTTTTGGTCGAAAACGAACCCCCATAATGATTGGCATGAAGCAGGTGCGAACATAACGGGTACGGTGGAGTAGAAATGAAAAGTAGAATCCAGTGCAAGCACACAAGTAAGTAGGTAATCACTCTTCTTCTTCACGGTCTAAATCACGAACGCTCTTTCCATTCGCCGATGGCTCGATAATGAGCCGAGCGTCATCGAAAGTTCGGTTACTTCCAGCCTCACCATACCAGGCATCCAAAAAGAGAGCCAATGCAGCGACTTCGGAATGAGGTTGATTGCCGACAGCGATGTTGTATTGACTGTGTTTGTAGACATCACCAGGAACTTTGGCACCACCTACGACAATCACCATTGGACGGTCTCGTCGAATTCGAGGGATTGCTTCACGGAACGGTTCCCCATACATGGTCAAATGAACGGCTACACCTGGCATTCCATCACCAGCATCTTCCTCAACAAAGCGCCTTAGCCAACCCATCGGATTTTTGATGTGTTCACAATCCATTCCACCACCGAAACGACTTGCTACTGAATCGAGGTTTTCAAACATCTTTGGATCTTTATCGCCTGCTAAAAGAAAACGGTCGGCACCAAGAGCACGACCAACCAAAGCAAGGTGCGTGGTGATTCGAGGGTCTCGACCAAGGCGATAGCCCAGTCGTAGAACATCGACACGCTCACCTGTCATGATGCTTCGAGTAGCCAATCCTACAAGAAAGGGGTAGTCGTCAAGCGATTGATTCTACCGGAGAGTCATGAATGTGTTCTTCAGCCTCTGGTGAGATATCGATGTCGTGGTTAGCACAGAACTGTTTCAACCACAGTAGAAGTGATGCATCGACGAGGAAATGAGCGCAATACGTCACACCACCCCAAAGAAAACCAAGTCGAATGCTACGCCAAACAGCCGTTTCAATTTCAAGTTCGTTTGAAACAAAACCATAGACCAATGGTTCGATGAAGTAAAATCCACACACAATAATCATTCCTCCAGAGATAAGCGAAGGCAGCAGTTGGCCTAATTCTCTGCTGTAATCTCTAAAGAATGCAGAAAAGAGTCCAAAAACCATAACGGCAATGGCTACATCTGCAAAACTAAATTTCAACAAAATCGAAACTCCAAGTTCCGAATTATCGTTGGCTGAAAAGACGAAAATCCAATAAAAGAAGACCAGAATCATAATCAAAATACCGCCGTAGTAGGCCTTTGCGGAAATCATTTCGAAGATGGAGTTGTGGTCTTTTACATTGAGGCGTCGAATCAATCGTTCTGCGAGTTCCCGACGATGTTCACTCGGACCTCGAGCATCAAATCTCGCTTCATCTTGTCCGAATCCCTCTAAAGAATCCTCCATAGTATCACCGGACATGCCCATGCTTGACACTCACATCTTATCAAATCTGCCGAACTCGGAGGGTTCATGGGCGATGCCTTTCGACCTCCGATTGTTCACCGAAGCCGTGTTTCTGCAGGTTTGCATCGAGATGAAACTGAGTCATGCCATGTGATGGGGATACTCAATGTCACACCAGACTCATTCCATGAAGAAAGTCGCAAAACCACACTTGATTCTGCGGTCAAAGCAGGTCTGCGAATGTGGCAACAAGGAGCAACATGG
>Ga0308019_10002498_pt1 | contig 10510 bp, 7 predicted proteins | sample Neamet284_FD_203135 | JGI IMG/M metagenome (GOLD analysis project Ga0308019, IMG submission 203135) | Marine microbial communities from water near the shore, Antarctic Ocean - #284 | ecosystem: Environmental > Aquatic > Marine > Unclassified | place: Southern Ocean | collected 2014-10-01
AGCTCTTTCAGCAATATAAGTTGGCGTGCATATATTAGGAGGTAAGTCACCTAGCTCTCTTGCTAAAGCCATTCCATTTGCAATTGCAACACCTTTACTAATTTCTGTGACACCATTATTTTCAGAGTGGAGATTCACTGCCTCCAGAACGGTGGCTTTCTTTTCAACTTCTAAGCCAACTTTTTTTATCTGATAACTTTCATTTTTTAACACTCGTGCCGTTATCATTTGTAACCAAGAGTTATCATAGCCTTCTACTTCAAGACTTGGTATTACAACATTCTTCACTTTTGTGTCAATCATAGCTGAAGAAAGCGACTTAAGAGCCTTAACGTAATTTTTTTGAGTTAATGGAGACTCTCCTAAGCCAATTGCTAATACCCTTTTTGATTTATAGCCTTCGACCTTACCAAGCATTAGAGTTTCACCTAAACTTGCTTCAAAACGATGAAGCTCTAGAAGACCTTGAAGAATTCTATTTTCATTCGTTGTATCTTTATAAACAAAAGCAACTGAGCAGTCACCACTGTAATGATCTGCCGCTTGATGAGTAACAAAAAAATCCATGACTTTTTCCGCAAAATTATAATCCCAGTATTCTACCAAAAAACTGTAAAATTTACTTCTTTAATAACAAATTTATAATATGAAAAAGTTTCTTTTATTTTCTCTAATCCTAATTACCAATTCCGTAACCGCAAATGTTGACTTGGTTCTCAATAAATTAAAGCCATACTTTTCTGAAATCACAACTGAAAGTATAAGTGATTCAAAGTTAAATGGCTTTTATGAAGTAGTTCTTACTAATCCATCGATTGATATTATGTATATATCTTTTGATGGACGTTATGTTATTCAAGGTACAGTAACTGATTTAGAATTAATGACTAATCTTTCTTCAGAGCGAATAAATTTAGAGAGAACAAATATTCTAAATAGTATTAATGAAAATAATAAAATAGTCTTTAAAGCTGAAAATGAACAGCACATTATTCATGTTTTTACGGATGTAGACTGCCCTTACTGTACAAAGCTTCATGCGAATATGGATGAAATGAATTCTCTAGGCATTACAGTAAAATATTTAGCTTCACCAATAGAGCAGCTTCATCCTAATGCTCAAGGTACCATGGAAAAAATATGGTGCGCAGAAGATAAAGCGATTGCAATTCATAACTACAAAACTAATCGTTATTTACCTAACAGCCCTAATTGCATCAATCCTGTTGCAGAACAACTTGCAATCTCTAAGCAACTAGGTGTTAACGGGACGCCTTCAATTTTCTTTGAAAATGGCGTAAATGTTCCTGGCTACCAAGAGCCTAATGAGCTTTTAAATAGTATCTTACAAACAATTGCTCAATAAAGATAATTCTAGAGTAATAGCTCATAAAGCTATCTGTTTAGTAGCCTTAGAGAAGCAAGCTCTTTCAGATACCTTATTTCCAGCAGAAAGCTCTGAATCTCCTTTTGCAAAATCCTTAGCATATGGTTCAATCCGGTTCTATCACCATCTTAATGACGTAATTACGCCTCGTATAAAAAAACCTTTAGAGAAAAAGAATCTTGATATCCATAGTTTAATAGTTCTTGGGGCTTACCAGCTTCTATATACCGATATTTCAAGTCATGCAGCAATTAATGAAACAGTTGAGATTGCAGAAAAAATAGGAAAAACCTGGGCCAAAGGTTTTGTCAATGCAATACTTAGAGGGATTGATCGAGACCAAAAATCAATCTTAAAGATAACTCATCATTCTCATCCAAGCTGGCTTGTAAAAAAAATAAAAAAAAATTACCCACTTGACTATAAAGAAATATTTTTTGAGAATAATAAAAAAGCTCCAATGTCAATTCGGGTTCATCCATCAATTGATTTAGGTACTTTTAAAGATAAATTAAAGAAACAAAACATATTTTCTGAGACATCAAACATCGCTCTTCAAGCTCTCATCCTAGATGATGCTGTGAAGGTAAGCAGTCTGCCAGATTTTGAAAAAGGTTCTTGCTATGTCCAAGATGTATCTGCACAGCTTGCAGCCCAACTCGTTTCACCAAAAGAAGGAGAATTAATCCTTGATGCATGTTGCGCCCCTGGAGGAAAAACAACGCACATAGCTGAACTATGTCCTGATGCAAATATAGTTGCTTTAGATAATGATGAAATAAGATTATTAAGGGTTAAAGAAAATATTGATCGCCTTAAAACCAGTAATGTTCAAATCATTCTTGGTGATGCAACAAGTCAAGATTGGTGGGACCAAAAACAGTTTGATAAAATCTTAATTGATGCGCCCTGTTCAGGCACAGGAGTCATTCGAAGACACCCAGATATTAAACTATTAAGGAAACCAAAAGATGTCAGTCAAATTACTAAAATTCAAGCTTTAATTCTTGATAATTTATGGCATCTATTGAAGCCAGGTGGTGAGCTTATATACGCCACCTGTTCAATTCTTCCAGATGAAAACGAAAGGCAAATAATCAGCTTTATTGAAAGATTTGAAGACGCGACCAATGAACAAATATCTCTATCATGGGGTAGTGGCTCCATTGGCAAACAACAACTACCTAAGAAAATATATGACGGTTTTTATTACGCCAAACTCACAAAAAAACTATAAAGAAAAACTGCCTTTATTTGTCCTCAAGAGCGATATCTAAAACCTGATCTATCCACTTTACTTTAACAATTTCGAGTTTGCTTTTAATTTTTTCGGGAACTTCAGAAAGCTCACGCTCATTATCTTCAGGAATAATGACAGTTTTAATCCCACCTCTCATTGCAGCAAGTAATTTTTCTTTTAAACCACCAATTGGGGTTATCTCACCTCTTAGCGTTATTTCTCCAGTCATTGCTACTGCAGCCTTAACCTTTCGGCCTGTTAAAACTGAAACAAGAGCAGTACACATAGCAGCTCCAGCACTTGGGCCATCCTTTGGAGTTGATCCATCAGGAACATGAATATGAATATCAAGTTTTTCATGAAAGTCATCCGCTATGCCAAGAGATTCAGCACGCAACCTTGTTACAGACATTGCTGCCTGAATTGATTCCTTCATAACATCGCCAAGCTGGCCTGTGTAATTGAGCTTTCCTTTTCCTTTATATGAAGAAGCTTCAATTGTAAGCAGATCTCCACCAACAGATGTCCAAGCTAAACCAGTCACCTCACCGATTTGATTGTGCTCTTCAGCAAGACCAAAACGATATTTCTTCATACCCAAAAATTTTGGAAGGCTTTTTGAATTAATTATTGCTCTAGCTTTTCGTTTGTTTAGAGTGATATCTTTAATAACTTTTCTACAAATACTTCCGATTTCACGGTCGAGACTTCGAACTCCTGCCTCTCTAGTGTAATAACGAATAATATCCATTATTGCAGAGTCTTTAAAAATAATTTCAGAGCTTTTAGCTCCATTATTTTTCATTTGTTTAGAAATTAGGTGGCGCTTTGCAATCTCAAGCTTCTCATCTTCAGTATATCCAGACAAATGAATAATTTCCATGCGATCTATTAACGCCTCAGGAAGATTTAAAGAGTTTGCAGTGGCAACAAACATTACTTGAGAAAGATCATAATCAACCTCTAAGTAATGGTCATTAAAAGTGTGGTTTTGCTCAGGATCTAAAACCTCTAGCATTGCAGAGCCAGGATCACCTCGAAAATCAGAAGCCATCTTATCAATCTCATCTAATAAGAATAATGGATTTTTTACATTAACTTTTTGCATTTTTTGGACAATTGAACCAGGCATAGCTCCAATATAAGTTCTTCTATGGCCTCGAATTTCAGCCTCATCTCGAACACCGCCAAGGGCCATTCGAACATATTTACGGTTAACTGATTTTGCAATAGACTCTCCAAGAGAAGTCTTTCCTACCCCTGGCGGTCCAACCAAGCATAAAATATTTGCTTTATTATGGGTGACACGGCTTTGAACCGCTAAATGTTCCATGATTCTCTCTTTAACTTTATCCAAGCCATAGTGATCTTCATCAAGAATTTTTTGAGCCTTAACCAAATCTTGGTTTGTTTTCGTTTTTTTACTCCAAGGAACTAAACATAAGTTTTCTATATAAGTCCTAATAATTGAAGCGTCTGATGACTGAGAAGACATTCTCTGAAGTTTATTAAGCTCACCCTGTGCTTTTTTCTTGGCTTCTTTAGGCATTTTTGCCTTATTAATACTGTTTTGTAGCTCTTCAATCTCATTCTCATCATCAACAGTTCCAAGCTCTTTTTGAATGGATTTCATTTGCTCATTCAAATAGTAATCTCTTTGGTTAGACTCCATCTGTTTGCGAACTCGACTTTGAATTTTTTGCTCTGCGCCGAGAACATCTAGCTCACCTTCGAGTATTGATAGAATTTTCTCAAGCCTTTCTCGCGCCTCGCTACTTTCAAGCAAACTCTGCTTTTCTTCAATTTTAAGATTAAGATTCGCAATAATGACATCGCTAAAACGCTCAATATCAGTAATTTCTTTAAGTACTTTATAAACCTCTTCAGGGATTTTTTTACTAAGCTTTATATATTTTTCAAAGTTTTCAAGAGCTAAACGCATCATTGCCTTTATCTCAGTATCATCATCATAACTTAAAGTGCAGTCGCTTAAAACAACTTCTGTATGCTCTCCTAAATCAACAAACTCTTCAATTTTTGATCTTTTAACTCCCTCAACTAAAACTTTAATAGTGCCATCTGGAAGTTTAAGTAATTGAAGAATTGTTGCTAAGGTTCCTACTTTATGTAGCTCTTCATTATTTGGCTCTTCAATCGTTTCATCTTTTTGAGTAACCAAAAAAATATTCTTATCAGCCTGCATGGCCTGGGTGACTGCATTAACTGACGATTTTCTTCCTATAAATAAAGGAATTACCGTGTGCGGAAAAACTACTACATCTCTAAGAGGAAGTAGAGGAATTGATTGCTTCTCTAGGCCATTTGGCTCTGTGGTGACTTCTGTTCCCATAATAATGAAACACCTTGCTTATTTAGTAATCTTTCTAGATAGTGTCGAGTAACATTAATTTCAAGTAGCCATTGACCAAATTCATTCATTATTTCTTTTTGAATAAAACCAACTTTATGAATCTCACTTCTAATATAGGCAGATTGCACATCTAACTTAATACCAGCAAAAGTCATCATTCCGCTTAAACTCTGAGATAGAGCCTGATACAGTAAATCAATTCCCTCACCAGTATGCGCAGAAAGCCAAACACGATAAATATTTCCTTCATGATCTTTATCTAGACGAGGCTTAAAATCAGAAATTCCATCAATCTTATTCATCACAATAATTTTTGGAATATCCTTAGCCTCTATTTGCTCAATAATATCCTCTACCTGCTCAATTTTATCTCTATTATTAGGATCTGAAGCATCCACAACATGAAGCAATACATTAGCTTGTCGAGTTTCTTCAAGAGTCGACTTGAAAGCTTCAACCAACTCGTGAGGTAAATCTTGAATAAAGCCAACTGTATCAGCTATAACTGCCTCACCTGAAGCTGGCAAGATTACGCGCCGAATAGTTGAGTCTAGTGTCGCAAATAATTTATTATCCGCATAAACTTCAGCCTTAGTTAAGAAGTTAAAGAGAGTTGATTTTCCTGCATTTGTATAGCCTGCAAGTGAAATCATAGGAAGTTGATTCTTAATTCGAGATTTACGTCCCAAGTCATGCTGCTTATGAACCTTATGAAGGCGCTTATTAATATTTTTTATACGTACTGAAATTAATCGTTTATCTGTTTCTAGCTGCGTTTCACCTGGACCACGAAGTCCAATACCACCTTTTTGCCTTTCAAGGTGAGTCCAACCTCTTACAAGTCTAGTGGATAGATGCTTCAACTGAGCTAATTCTACTTGCAATTTTCCCTCAAAGGAACTTGCTCTTAATGCAAAAATATCCAATATTAAGCCAGTTCGGTCCATAACCTGACACTTCAAAGCTTTCTCTAAATTACGTTCTTGAGAGGGGGATAACTGCAGAGAAAAAATAACTAAATCAATTTCATTATCACACACAATTGTTGCTAACTCATCAACCTTACCCGTACCAATAAAAAACTGGGCTTTAGTAATGCTTCTTTTAACTGTGATAGTATCAATAATACTCAGGCCAGAAGACAATGCCAACTGTTGAAACTCATCTATACTGCTTGACACTTGTCTATTTGAAGTTAGCTCGACATAAACTAATATAGTTCTTTCGCCTTGGCCAACAGCATCTTTTTGACGATCAAACAACTCCCGAGTCATTCTTAAATCATCGACATATAAAATAAAAGGTCATCAACTAGCTTTACGTATAGTATTTATTTTTTTTTCAGAAAGGTAAACAATAGTTGGCTTATTTTTTCTCTCAACTACTGCCTTATCAATAATAACTTCTTGTACGCTTGGAGTTGATGGTATTTCATACATCGTATCCAACAGAAGGTCTTCCAAAATAGCTCTCAAACCTCTTGCTCCTGTTTTTCGTTTAACAGCGAGTTTGGCAATAGCAAGTAAAGCATTTTTCCTAACAGTAAGCTTCACACCTTCAATCAAAAAAAACTGTTGAAACTGCTTTACAACAGAGTTTTTTGGTTTAGTAAGAATTTCAACCAACGCATCTTCATCAAGTTCATCTAAAGAAGTGTGAACAGCCAAACGACCTACTAATTCAGGAATTAATCCAAATTTAATTAAATCATCTGGCTCTAGAAATTTATAAAGCTCAGTCAATGTTTTTTTACCACTTTCTTCCTTAATATTTGCCGAGAAACCAATTCCTGTAGATTTTTCTATACGCCTATCTATCAATTTACCTAAGCCATCAAAAGCGCCACCACAGATAAATAATATTTTTGACGTGTCAACATCAATAGTCTCTTGGTTAGGATGTTTTCTACCACCCTGAGGAGGAACAGATGCAATAGTTCCTTCAATCAATTTTAGCATGGCTTGCTGAACTCCTTCTCCAGAAACATCTCTTGTTATTGAAGGGGAGTCAGAACGGCGAGAGATCTTATCGATTTCATCTATAAAAATAATTCCTTGTTCTGCCCTTCTTGGATCAAAATCACATTTTGCGAGTAGGCTTTTAATTACATTCTCTACGTCATCACCAACATAGCCAGCCTCAGTTAAAGTTGTTGCATCAGCAACAGCAAAAGGTACATCCAAAAAACGCGCCAAAGATTGTGCAAGAAGCGTTTTTCCAGTGCCTGTTGGACCAATCATCAAGATATTTGACTTATCCAGCTCAATATCATTAGATATAAAGTTAGTTTGTAAACGCTTATAGTGATTATAGACTGCAACTGAAAGTACTTTTTTTGCATGCCCCTGTCCAATAACATACTGATTTAAAAAATCCAATATTTGCTTAGGCGTATAGTTCCAATCCTGATAACTATCAGGCATATCTTGAGCAATCTGATCTTGAATAAGATTATAGCAAGAGTCAATGCATTCATCGCAGATATACACTCCAGGACCAGCGATTAGACGAAGTACATCATCTTTTTGTTTTGAACAAAATGAACAGCTAAGATTTTCAGTATTTTGGTCCATAGACAAACTTAAATTTATCGCTTATTAATTACTTTATCAATGAGTCCATATTTTGCAGACTCGCTCGCTGACATAAAATTATCTCTATCAGTGTCTTTCTGAATATTTTTCATACTCTGACCAGTATGGTCCTTAAGTATTGTATTTAAGTTATCTCTAACTTTAAGAATTTCTTGTGCATGAATATCTATATCACTTGCTTGGCCTGAAAATCCACCAAGAGGTTGATGAATCATCATTCTAGCATGAGGAAGTGCAAACCGTTTTCCCTTAGCTCCAGCTGTGAGAAGTAATGCACCCATACTTGCTGCCTGTCCTATGCAAAGAGTAGAAATATCTGGCTTAATAAATTGCATTGTGTCATAAATAGCAAGGCCTGCAGTTACTGAACCACCTGGTGAATTTATATACAAATGAATATCTTTATCTGGATTCTCAGATTCTAAAAAAAGTAACTGGGCTACTACAACATTTGCAGTGTAATCTTCAACTGGACCAACCATAAAAACAACTCGCTCTTTGAGAAGTCTAGAATAAATATCATAAGCCCTCTCACCCCTTCCAGAGCTCTCAATTACCATTGGGATTTGATTTAAGTTTTGAATTGTCATATTAATTCTGCGGGCTCATTATTTCTAAAAAAGTTTTATCTATCATCGTTACTTTAGCTTGATCTGCAACATGCTGCGCCACCATATCTTCAACAACGATTGATTCAATATTAGCAAGTCTTGTAGGATCAGTATTGTACCAATCAATCATTTGCTCTGCACTCTCACCATATTGGAGTGACATTTCATTAAGTTTAGCATCAACTTGTTCTTTTTCAGCTTTTATTTCACTATCTGTTGCAATTTTGTTGATTAACAAACCAAGCTTAACTCTCCTTGCAGCCTCTTCTTGAAACATTTCAGTAGGTAATTTTCCTTTAGAAGGCATACCTTGCTGCTCCATTCTAGACTCCATATCTTGTTGTAACTTGAGCGATTCAGCAGAGATACTTCCCTCGGGTACTTCAAAATCATTTGCGTCTAAAAGAGCTGTAAATGCAGTATCTTTATTTTGTTGAACCAATCGAGATTCTAATTCTACTTGCATTTGCTTAGACATTCTAGATTTCATAGTTTCAAAATCTTTTTCACCAAATTTTTTAGCAAATTCATCATCTCTCTTTACTTCTGTTGGTGAGCCTACTTCATTAACAGTAACTTTAAAGATAGCCTCTCTTCCTGCAAGATTTTCAACATGATAATCTTCTGGAAATGTTGCAGCTACTTCAACTGTTTTTTCAGGTGCGATATCTATAAGGCCTTTTTCAAAGCCTTCAATCATAGCACCTCTTCCCAAAACAATTTCAAAACCTTCAGCAGCTCCACCCTCAAATGACTCACCATCTAGTAAGCCTTCAAAATCTATAATTAAACGATCTCCTTCTTTAGACTTTCTCTTGACTGTCTTATATTCAGTTGACTTATCTTGTAAATCTTGAAGAGCTCGCTCTTCGTCTTCCTCTGTAACTTTTGAATTAATTTGATCCAGGCTTAAACTTTTTAAGGAGCCCACTTTAATCTCAGGAAACACTTCAAACTCAATTGTATAAATAAAGCTTTCTGAGTTCTCAGTATCTACATTCATCAACGATGGCTGCGCTGCTGGAGAAACATCTGCATCAGAAAGTGCATCCGCCAAAGTTTCAGTTACAATTTCAGTAGCTGCATCTGATTTGGCACTAGCACCGACTCGCTGTCGCAAAATTGTAGCTGGAATTTTTCCTTTTCTAAAGCCATCAATCCGCACTTTTGGGGCAAGGCTCTTAATAATTTTTTCTGTTTTTTGATTGAAAGTGTCTACTGGCAATTCAACCGTAAGGGATCTTTTTAGTCCCTCAAGTTTAGTGAGTGAGGTCTTCATCTAATTATAAATCCGTAGCTTGTTAAAAAAAAGGAAATTATACAGGATTTTATTACCCAAAAAAAAGGTGCCTTAACCTGCATAATTTTTTAAAAAAAATTGCGCTAAAAACGAGACCCTGTATAGCTTACTTTGTAATCTGATAAAGATAGCCATTCTTGATTTATTTCAACCCCCCAACCAGGCTTATGATTCATTTCAAGACACCCGTCAATAATTTTATAATTTGGATAAAAAAGATTATCCTGCCAAGGGTAGTAATCGAGACCTTCTATTGAAAACTCCAAATATTTTCCTGGGTTTTTAATAGAGCCCATAACATGAGCTGAAAAAAGTGTCACTAGAGAAAGGTTTGCTGAATGTAAGGTTACAGGTAGGTTGGCTTTCTCTGCCATCTTTGCAACTTCTAATGTTCTACTAATGCCTCCCATATAACAAATATCAGGCTGAACAATATCGACAACCTTGGTATCAATCATATGACTCCAAACCCTCATATCATTGTCTTGCTCGCCGCCACTAACATCAATATCTAGTGCATTTTTAACCTCACGAGTCCATTCTGGTTTCCAATATGGGCATGGCTCTTCGAAATGACTTACGCCATAATCTTGGAGCATACGTCCAACTTCAATTGCTTTTTTAGGACTAAAAGCACTGTTTGCATCAACAAGTAAGGCAACATCATCTCCTAAAACTTTTCGTACCTCTTTTATAATTGCCTCAGTTCGTCCTGGCCATTGATCAATGTCATGGCCACACTCTCTGCCAATTCTAAATTTGAATGCGAAATAGCCATTTGACTCCTTTAGTGCAAGAAGCCTTTCTGCCTCAGCTTCTGGGCCAATCTCTCTCTGCATACTTGAAGCATAAACTGGTAAAGATTTTGTACTGCCTCCCAAAAATTGACAAACACTCTTATTCGCTCGTTTAGCTTTAATATCCCAAAGCGCAGTATCCAAACCACTCAAAGCTCGATAGAGATAAGTTCCAGGAAACTTATGCTCCCTTTCTAAAACCTCTCTATT
>Ga0308019_10002499_pt1 | contig 10502 bp, 12 predicted proteins | sample Neamet284_FD_203135 | JGI IMG/M metagenome (GOLD analysis project Ga0308019, IMG submission 203135) | Marine microbial communities from water near the shore, Antarctic Ocean - #284 | ecosystem: Environmental > Aquatic > Marine > Unclassified | place: Southern Ocean | collected 2014-10-01
TCAATTTGTAAGAATGTCTGGTAAAAAAACCCTCATGGTGGTAAATAAATGTGATAGCTTAGAATCAAATAAGCAGGTTCATAATTTTCATCAATTAGGAATTAATCCTATTCACCCTGTATCGGCACTTACTGGTAGGCTCTCAGGTGATTTACTGGATGTTATTCTTGAAGAATTAAATTTAAAGTATGTGAAACCTGAAGAAAAAGAAGAGGAAGGTATGCGCCTATCAATCGTGGGTATGCCAAATGTTGGAAAGTCTTCACTTACGAATGCACTTTTACAAAAAGAACAATCTATAGTAACACCTATAGCAGGTACGACTCGAGATTCAATTGACTCTTATTTACAGTACTATGGAAAAACCATTACACTCGTAGACACAGCAGGTCTACGCAAAAGAAGTAAAATTAGTGATAGCATCGAATTTTATTCTACGGTAAGAACTCAACATGCAATTTTTAATTCAGATGTTGTTCTAGTCTTGATTGATGCAGTAAAAGGTTTTAGCAAACAGGATAAAACTATTATAGATGAGGTTATTACTAAAGGTAAAGGCCTTGTTCTAGTTGTGAATAAGTGGGACCTTATAGATAAGGATACTCATTCAATGAAAGATTTTAGTGATGAGATTTCTTCTCAATTCAAGTCACTAACGCATTATCCAATTATGTATATATCAGCACTAACCAAGCAGCGTGTATCTAAAGTATTAAGTGTGGCTGATAAAGTTTTTAAAGTTAGAGCCTTAACTCTATCGACTGCTAAGCTAAATAAATTTTTAAAAGATATTATCAGGCAACAATCACCGCCAGCAACTCGAGGAAAAGTTATAACGTTAAAATATATGACTCAGGTGAATGTAGGTCCTCATTTATTTGTCATTTTTACAAATTATCCTAAGTTAGTACCTACTAGTTACAAACGTTTTATAGAAAATAAATTACGTGAGAATTTTGATCTTTCAGGAGTTCCAATAAGAATATCGTTTAGGCAAAAATAATTTTTTAAAAAAATAAAAACGAGCGCGAACCTAACCAAAGGGTTAAGAGGTAGAAGAGGTTGGCAAATAATTTTCGCGCCCGCTTAACTCATTAGACCTAAAACTTGAATAAAAGTTCCAATAAAATGAAAAAACTAACTTCAATTGTGATATGGCTCATATTAATCCTTTTTTGCACATCTTGCTCATCTAAAACAGAGCCACTCTCAATTGGGTTTTGGAATGGTGAAAATTTATTTGATATAAATGATGACCCCAGTACTAACGATGAAGAATTTTCTTTAGGTGGAAGGAAAAATGTGACAGAAGATATTTATAATTTAAAAATTAAACATTCAGCTGAAGTTTTATTCGATCTTAATGTTGATATCTTAGGTCTATGTGAGGTAGAGCATGCTTCTGTCTTAAAAGATCTTAATAAAGCCTATTCTGTCCGTGATTATGCGATTATAGAGTATGAGTCACCTGATGAAAGAGGCATTGACAATGCCTTGATGTATGATCCCAAGTATTTTGAAGTTATATCTAGTAAACCCATTCCAAATACGTTACCTGGAGGAGATAAAACTCGAGATATTCTCTATGTTAAAGGAAAATATGCCGGGGAGACAGTTCATATATTTGTTAATCATTGGCCATCTAATTATGGAGGCAGAAAAGAAGCTATTCCGAAGCGAGCAGCCACAGCACAATTAATTGTACGCGAAATTTTATCTATCCTAGAATTAGATGCTTCAGCAGAGATTATACTTTTAGGTGATTTTAATGAAAACCCTGATGAGATGAATGTTCAATCTTTAAAAACAGTTGGATTAAGCAGTCTAATGGAGCCGATGTTAGGAGAAGCAAATAAAGGTACATATGTCTATCGAGGTGAAGACCTTTTCTTTGACCAGATCATTATACATGAAAGCCTGAAAGATCAAGAAGGATTAGTGATAGTTCCAGGTTCCATCTTTATTCTTGATCAACCTAAATATCGTCAACAAGAAGGAGATTATAAACATTTCCCTTTTCGTTTTTGGGCCGGTAATAAGCTTCTAGGGGGTTATTCTGATCATCTAGCGATTCGAGTAGAAATAACTAAAAATTAAAGTTGGCAGTAGTCTTTATATCAACTAATTTTGCCAGCCTATTATCTGATGATTATATAGGTGTTATTTAACAAAAAATTAAACGTGACGCGGGGTGGAGCAGTCTGGTAGCTCGTCGGGCTCATAACCCGAAGGTCGGAGGTTCGAATCCTTCCCCCGCTACTTAGGAAAAACCCTCTATATCTAATGATGTAGGGGGTTTATTGTTTATATAAGAATTAATACCTAAATAAATTGATTAAAATATTTTTACAGCAATGATTGAAGGAGTAAAAAAAGAAAGCAGTCTTAAATAATTCAATAGATGGAAAAGATTTTAATAGAAGTATTAGTGATTTTTACAGAACGTCTCAAAGTGGAGGAACTTTTTGTTATACTTTTTTTAAAGCAATTGGAACTAAAAGATAAAAGTATTAATCTTTGACAGAATTTATTTTTCATGGATTACTTTTATTTATTAAATAATCCTTACTTGCAAAAATAAGTTTTGTATAAAATATGGATAATAATAAATGATGAAAACTGATATAAAATGTTAAATATTTTTGATAAAAAGATTAGTCTTCAAGAACCTGGCCACAAATATATACTTGAATCAAATCCTCAACTTAAATTCAAAAGTGTTACAGGAGTAATAGGTGAATACTTTGAGCCCTTTGATAAGCATAAGATTGCTGAAAAATTAGTAAGAACTAGTCCAAAATATTTAGGGATGCAACCAAGTGCCTTAATAAAGGATTGGGATGCAGCTAGAGATTATGGGACAAAAGTACATCATGAGATTGAATTATCTCTTAATAAGGATATTCGGCCAGATGAATTGGAATCTTTTGCTGCAATTGAATGGTTGAAAAAATATAAAAATAAATCTAACTTGAAAATTTATCCAGAAGTTATAGTTTACAGCACAGAATTGAAAATTGCAGGTAGTATGGATATTTTGGCTTATGATGAATCTATAGATAGTTACGAGATAATAGATTGGAAAACATCAAAATCCATTGACAAAACCTCCTTTGGAGGAAAAATGGGAACACATCCCGTGACAAGTCACCTTATGGATTGTAGGTATGTACATTATTCAATTCAATTATCCTTTTATCGATATATTCTTGAAGAGTATTATGGTCTAAAAATACATAATCAATTGATAGGTCATTTGAGTGGTAATGACTGTACGCTGCATGTAGCGAGATATTATCGAAAAGAAATAGTAAGTATTCTAGATGCCGAAAATTAACTTCAAAAATTTAATAAATTTAATTAACTATAAATTAATAGGAACTAAAATGAATAAAATCATGAAAATATTTAGCAGATCTTTAATTTTAATATCATTATCAATTTCTTTTCCTTTTGCTCAATCTCTTTCCGATGTTATAAATGATGATCATCGTTCAGCAAAGAATAAAGCTCGAGATGAGTATAGGCACCCTTTAGAGACTCTTAAATTCTTTGGTCTAAAAGATAACATGACTGTTGTTGAAATATATCCAGGTGGAGGTTGGTATCAAGAAATTCTAGCACCTTACTTAAACAAGAACGGGCAATATGTTAGCGCTACTTATGATCCTGAATCTGAAGATAAACGAACACAAGATCGATATAAAACCGAGAAAGCTCGTTTAGCTAATAAAAAAGACCTTTATGGAAATGCTGAAATGGTTGCATTTAAAGGTAATAGTTACGGTGAACCAGCGTCTGCTGATATGGTGTTAACTTTTCGTAATTATCACAATTGGGTTGGTAATTCTGAATTTGAAAAACTAAGAGCGATTTTTAATACACTAAAACCGGGTGGAGTATTAGGGATTACAGATCATCGTAGTAATACAACTGCTGATGATAAAGGATATACCTGTGAGCCTTGTATGATCAAAGACGCAGAGGCAATAGGTTTTACTTATCTTGGTTCATCTCAAATAAATTCTAACCGTAGAGACTCTAAAGATCACCCAGGTGGTGTTTGGAATCTGCCACCAACATTATCAGAAAATGGGTTAAGTAAATCAACCTTAAAAAAACGACAAAAAGAATTGAAAAAAATTGGAGAAAGTGATCGGTATACCCTAAAATTTATTAAGCTTATTAACTGACCGTATTAAACTTTTTGGCAATTAGGGCAGTAATGAGTACCTCGCTGTCCAACAAATATTTTTTTAATAGTTGTTTTGCAATTTGGACAATTAGAGCCTTGTTTCCCAAATACATTCAAGTATTCTGCGAATTTACCTTTTGTTTTATTACCAGGTGAAAAGTTGATAATAGTTGTACCATTGAAATTAATTGATTTTTCAAGAATTTCGGGTATAGCTTTATGTAGTCGCTTTATTTTTATTCCACTTATCTCATTACTTGCTTTTAAGGGATGAATCTTACTTTTCCAGAGTACTTCATCAACGTATATATTACCTAGTCCTGCAATAAATTTCTGGTTTAATAGTTTTGGTTTTATCCTACCTTTAGATTTTTTTAATTCTTTTCTCAGAAATTTATAAGTGAAGTTTATACTTAAAGGTTCAGGACCTAATTTTGCATTAAGAAAATCTAGATTTTTAAAAAAATAAATACGTCCAAATTTTCTATAATCTTTAAAATAGATTTTAGATTTATCTGTTAATGTAATTAATGCAGTAAAATGTTTATGGTTATCATTTGGTGTCTCATTTAATTGTAACTGTCCAGTCATGCGAAGATGTATACATAGATACCCTTTGGAGGTAGTAATTATAATATATTTGCCTCTCCTAGATATATCATTAATAATTTCGCCTGTTAATTGATCATTCAAATGTTCGGTACTATGTGTTTCGAATACTTTTCTAAAATCATTCAAATGGTTGATAGATTGAATAGTTTTATCTATTAAAATTGGTTTGTAATGGTTAACAACTGCTTGTACTTCAGGTAGCTCAGGCATATTCTTTCTTATATTATATTGTATTTATCTTATATTAAAAAAAAAGCCCCATAATTGGGGCTTTTTTAGTCTAATGTTCTAAATACTATTTTTTAGATTTAATCTTTTTTTCTATTGGTGAAAATCCTTTGCTAAAAGTAGCATCGGAAAAAAGTAATGATACATTATCTTCAGATTTTTTTGCTTTTCCTAAACAATTATTGCAGCAAAATGTAACCTTTAATCCATCTGCTATTACAAATTTACTAGCTTTTATGCTTCTTCCAGTAATCGGACAGCTTGTTTGACTGTATTGTTTAGAGGAAACAAGTTGAAAATTTGCATTTGAAGTAAATTTTGCACTATTACTATCAAAGTCATCTTTGCAACCACCACAACAGAAATACACCTTTCCTTCTTTATAAGAACTGTATTCAGTTGAGTCTATTTGATCACCTGAAACAACACACTTCACTTTTGGTGATGATCCTGGATTTTTATCTTGTGCAATGATAATAGTCATAATGCTAATCAATGCAAATAATATTTTTTTCATAGTTTTTTACCTATTAAATGATATCAAAACTTAAAAACTATTTTGATATTTTGCACTTAAACAAATTATAATTATTTAAAACTAATTATCAATTTTATTATACTGAAGCACTTTCTGTAGTTTTAGATTATGGAATGAAATTGTTTCTAATACTTATTGTTTCAGTCTTTAATCTTTCCTGTCAGGGAGGTTTAAAAGAAATTGTAGAGCCAAGCTACTTAGCGCCAGCTGAAATTAATTATAGAACATATTTCGCAAGAAACATTAGTACCCTAGATCCAATAGAAGGTGTTTGGACAGAATTTGTTGTTGGGACACTCTATGAAGATGGAAAAGTTTTAGAACGCAAAGAAATTCCCAGACGAGCTAGATGGATTATTATAAAAGATGGTCTTAATTATAAAATTTTAAATCAGTATGGTGAACAAAATAAATATATCGCATCATTTAAAAAAAATATAAAAGATAATTTCTTTACGTTTGATTGTTTATTTATTAATACTAAAGATCATATTAAAACAAATGCAGAATTAGTTGATGGAGTACGAATAGAAATGGCTTATAATGCTCCAGATGGGATATTTAAAGAAAGCTATAAAGAGTTTACCCTATCTGACTTATCAAATAATGAAAAGAAAAATTTAGAATTATTTTGGCAATTTAATTGGCTGAAAACTTATCCGTTGAATTTGCCCGATGACTAAACATTCTGAATTGAAAGAGAATAAAAATCAATGGATTTAATTAAGATTCATTTACTAGCTACTGCAATTTTAACTGGAGCAATATGGGTGATCCAATTAATCCATTATCCTGTTTTTAAGTATATTGATAAAAGCTATTTTAAGTTATTTATGAAATTTCATGTTAGAGGAATATTGATTTTTGTTTTGCCTTTTATGCTTATTGAAATTGTTAGTGGAACATATCTTTTTATAATTGGACATAATTCAATTTTATTTTTATTCTCATTAGTTATTCTTTATTTGATTTGGATTAGTACTCTTTTAATATTTAGTAATTATCACAAAGAACTACAGCATGATAAAGATAATGATATAATAAATAAATTAGTAAAATATAATTGGTTTAGGACTCTGGGCTGGACAGTTCGGCTGATTCTTATTTGTTTATAATTTTTATGTAGATTTTTTTTCTCGTCCTAATAAATATAATAAAGTATAGTAAAATATTCCAATTCCTAGAATAAGTATAAGATAGTCTGGCCATTGAGGCATTAATTGAGAAATGTTTGCACCCATTGGTCTTGAGTAAGTAAACATATAATTTGTTTTTAAAAAATAATTTATAATATGAACACTTAATAGTATAAAAGCTGTTAAAGCTATCGCACTAAAATAATCTTTTCTTTTTGGTCTAAATCCCCAGTAAAGTGAACGTAAACCAAAAAATAATAATATACCATGATGCCCATAATATCTTAAAAAGATGAACCAAGCTTCATTACCTAACATAATTGAATTAAGAAAGGAAGCAGAAGAAGACCAAATACCAGCAAAGTATAACCAACCATTTATTTTTTCATGGTTTAAAATTAAATAAGTTAGAATGCTAAGACTGGTTATATATGAAAATTCTAGTGGAAGACTTGATTCGACAGACCATACGCCATAAAGTAAGGATGATAACTGATAAATTAATTCAATTAAAAGTGGACTATAGACAAAAAGACGAAATATTTTAGTTTTGGATGACCATCCTTTTTCTTTTTGGAGGTAAAGAAATGAACATACGAGAGCTAATGTAAAACAAGTAGCTAGAAGATGTGACTGAGGGAGCTGCTTGAGAACATTTATTATTTGATTCAAAGATTATTCTGCTTTGATCCAATCAATTGTAAGTTTAAAAGGACCTGTTTGTTTATCTGAAATCATAATCCCAATTTCTTTAATAACTAAATCTGAGAGGGATGGCATATCATCTAAGTTATAACCTCTATAGGTAGGATAAAAATCTTCAATTTTTAATTCCGCAATAAGCCATTCATCTTTAATTGTTGAGAAAGAGTGACTATATGATGCCCATCTAGAAGTATTACCTCGAACACGAAAACTATAATTACGACCATCACCTTTAATTCTAAGTTTTACAGATTTAATTTCTGTTAAATTTGGAGGATAGTAAGCTCTGATTGATGAGAAGCCTCCGTTATTTGCTAATGATAAATATCCCTTAAATTCTGCTTGAATATCTTGCGTTAATTCTAAAGTAGCATCTGAACGGCCACCCATGACATTATCATTGACTACTTGCCAATCAAGTAACTCATTAAGATCAAAATCTTCCATTGTAATAACTCCATTGATTTCTTCAATATTATTTTCTACAGTTGGCAGATCACAAGCAAACAAGAAAGCATAAAATAAAACTAGAACTAATTTATTCATAATAAACCTTTATAATGACAATGAAATAATTAAGCGATATGAGCGTTATATATGTTGACAATTTATTAAATATAATATATATTGGCAATACATAATTTGTTATTTTAAATAAATAATAAAGTATAAGAAACTATTCCATGGTAAAAGATTAATTCTTTAAAGAATTAATAATTGTATACTAAAATGTATGTTGATATTTTTTAAGTGATAAAATTGAAGTAAATAATTACGAGAAAATTATAAATGAGCCGTTTAAAATTATTTCCGTTGAATATAGTAGCCTTTCCAACAAAGGTTATCTCCTTGCATATTTTTGAAGAAAGATATAAAGTTTTAATTGCAGAATCTATTTCTCAAAAAAAAGATTTTGGTATTATTTTTAGAAATAACAATGATTTAGCTGAATACGGTTGCACAACAACTGTACTAGAAGTGGTTAAAAAGTATTCTGATGGAAGAATGGATATATTAGTCAAGGGTAACAAAATTTTTAGACTTAATTCGAAATTGATGGAAGATGAACTTTTAGTTGGCGAAGTTGAACTTAAGGATAGTTCAATTGATGTAGTTTTAGAAGATTTTGATGAACTTAAAGATAAATACTTAAAATTATTATTAACAATTGGTATTACTTCAGATTTGGACAAGCATATTAAGAAATCATTTTCCTTTGAATTGCTTGATGGAATAACTTTGCCTCCAGAATTTGAATTAATGCTTATATCTACGACATCAGAAAATCATCGTTTAAAAATTCTTAATAGTATTTTTGATAAAATTTTAGCTAATAAGGATATTGGCAAGTTGGATACTTTGAATTTTGAATCATAATTATAATATTTATTGAATTTATTATAATTTTAATTAAAGAAAGAGAAAGAGTAAAATGGAAAATTATTTTGTAGAGGTATTAAAAATTGTAGTAGCTGTATCTATATTTTTTGTTTGGGTGCCTAGGTATGATAATATTATTGAAGAGTTTAAAAAATATAATTATCCTGATTGGCTTAGGGATATGGTAGGTATTCTTAAGCTAACATTTGCATTGATGCTTATTTTAGACGATAGACTTTTAATTTTAACTGGTGCTGGTGGATTAATATTATTAATGATTGGCGCTTTGGGTACGCACTTCAAAATTAAAAATAATGTTAAATGGATGATTCCAGCTATTTCACAAATACTTATGAATGGATATATTCTGTACATGACTTACTAATTATTTTTTAGTATTTTTTTTATATAATTAATTGAGGTTTAATTTGATTACAGTTTTATCACCTGCTAAAAAGTTATCAAAAGATTGTTTTGTCCACGATTCAAATTGGACTCAACCTGACCATTTAGATCATTCAAAAGAATTAGCATCCTTATTGAAGAGCTTTGATCCTCCCAGTCTCATGAATATTATGGGTATAAGTGAAAATTTATCTGTGTTGAATTGGGAGCGATATCAAAATTGGAATATTCCTTTTTCAAATTCTAATGCAAGAGAAGCATTCTTCACTTTTCAAGGTGATACTTATTCTGGGCTTGATGCTACTACTTTGAATAATAATGATATCTCTTTTGCGCAAGATCATACTAGGATTCTTTCTGGTCTATATGGTGTTCTAAAACCACTAGATCTTATGATGCCATATCGTCTTGAAATGGGTACAAAACTAAAAAGTAATAAAGGAAAAAACCTTTATGAGTTTTGGGGTGAAACGTTATCAAAATATCTCATGAGTCAGTTAATTGAGCATGAAAACAAAGTTCTTATTAACTGCGCGTCAGTTGAGTATTTTAAATCAATAGATAATAATGCCTTTTCTCTTGAAGTGGTTACTCCAATATTTAAAGAAATTAAAAATGGTAAAATTCGTATTATTTCTATTTATGCTAAGAAAGCTCGAGGTATGATGGCTCGTTATATAATACAAAATAAAATTAATAATCCGATTGATATTCTAAATTTTAATTTGGGTGGATACAGATATGATAAGTACTTATCTAGTCATAGTTCACCTGTTTTTACGCGTAGTCAACCTTAGTTAGTTTATTTAAAGTTATTTATTAAGCTTTTTGTATCCCCCATAATCTCGAGTGCTGCTCGACTTGATTTTCCTTGTGAAATGATTTTATTATTTTTTATGAGTTTAAAATTTATTTTAGCATCTAAGTATTCTGGTACCTTTGCTTTCATATTATATTTATCGGGAGCATACAATAGCCCCGTCTTATTTCCTTTATGAACTTTAATTTGAAGTTCATAATCTCTATCCTTTAGGTGCCAAATAAATTCTTGCCCATCGTATTTAACTAGTTTTACTATTGATTTACGATAAGGTGTAAAACGGTATATTTGATTATTAACTTGAACGCCAACAATAAATCCTGAAAACTCTGTTCTTCTCCACGGGATAGTTGCTAAGGAAGCTGACAAACTTAAACCAGGGTCTTCAAAATGATTAGATTGAGCCCAAATCCAATTTTTTGGAAAATTTTTCCCCCAATCTTTCTCTATATAACCTTTACCATTATTAAATGAATAAGATTT
>Ga0308019_10002505_pt1 | contig 10492 bp, 7 predicted proteins | sample Neamet284_FD_203135 | JGI IMG/M metagenome (GOLD analysis project Ga0308019, IMG submission 203135) | Marine microbial communities from water near the shore, Antarctic Ocean - #284 | ecosystem: Environmental > Aquatic > Marine > Unclassified | place: Southern Ocean | collected 2014-10-01
CGACGGCCAAAAGTTCGGACACTGGGTTGGTGTGTCCGTCTTTTTCTGCTTGCGTAAGCAGACACAAAAGTGGATTTTTGAGTCGCTATATTATCGGCCATACCCCACGGTGTGTCCGTGTTTTTCAATTCACCGAACAAACCCATAGAATCTTCAAAATACTTCACAAATATTTCTACGTTCGAATCTGTTGGTCCTCAACAGGGTAAAGTGACCACTGACCATTGCCATTCCATTGCCAAACCCTCGTGGTTTTCGTCAATTCGATTCGGTCTCTCAAACATTTTTGAAAAAGAAATTCTTTAACCCTACAGTTTAACTTTGAGTTATCATAATACACTAACCCCTTCTCCTAAGTTCGTGGCCCAAGTATTCTTCAACGGAGCGACCATTGGGGGTTCAGGGAGTTCTCGCAAAGTTTGGTGGTGGATTTGCGGTATTTGTTTCGCAATATTTATTCTGATGATATCGCTTGATGCTGCTAATGATGAAGAAACGTATGCGGATTGTATCGGAAATGCTTTCTCCGTTGCTGAAATTAATGAATGCGATAATAGAGATTTCGAATCGAATACCGATACCGTATTTGCAATACCTGGCATGACGAGTTGTTGCTTTTCCTTGATTGCGGGTATAGTCGCTCTTTCACATGGAAGTCGTAAACCGACTGTAATCTTACAACAAATGCCTCAGATGTATGCCCCTCAACAGGTAGTTCAACAGGTGATTCAACAACCTGTACAGCAACACACTCAAGGCCAGATGCCGTTGCAGCAATCTCCTCAAAGACAAACACCACCGGCTCAAAGTGCTGTTAATCTAGCACAACAAGCAAAGGACCTCGAGATGGCAAGAGATTTCGCAGGCGCTGCAGAACTATACCAAAAGGCTGGTTTATTCTCAGAAGCTGGTCGCGTTCGTCAAAGCCATCTCGAAAAAGACGAGACCCCGATGGTTCAAATCGGCCAAGTTGGCAATTCTGTAGTCAAAGATTCAGTGGTCATGGAAAATGCAAGTCAATCAAACATGTGCCATAGTTGTGGCTCTTCGACACAGGCTGGTTGGAAGTTCTGCCCGAAGTGTAATTCTCCAATTTAGAAAAACGATGAATGAAATCGATCCGATATGAATCGGGCTTCATTGTAACCTTTACCTTGATTTGATGCTTTCAAAGAGTAGGCTTTGCAATGCAACACTTTTGATGATGCCAATATTGATTCAAAGACGGGTCCAGAGATGAACGGTTTCTTCTCCCCATGATTCAGTCGATGTATGAGAGAGTCCTGCTGAAGTAAGACGCTCAGCATCGATGTTGGAGGCTACAGGTTGTTGATGCGTGACTTCGCTGTGGATGAGATAGAACTCATCAATCAAGCCCTGGTCAAGGAAAGAACCAACGGTTGCCGGGCCACCTTCAATCAAGAGACGCTGAATTTCTTTGTCACCTAAAAGATTGAGTAGCGCCGGCAAAGAACTGAATTCTTTTCCCATGACAAGCGTTTCGTAGCCATCATTGAGCATGATTGCATCTTCTGGAGTTCGTTGATTCGGGTCGATAATGACTCGCAGTGGTTGACGTTGTGTTTCAACGCGCCTGACGGTCAATTGCGGGTCGTCACGGACCACTGTTTCGACGCCAATGAGTATTGCATCGCATTCTATGCGTAGCGCATGGACTCGGTCGAGGCAGCCTTCAGAAGTGAAACGTTGAGCCTGCTGACTTCGGTCATCGACTGAACCGTTGGTATCAACAGCCATTTTGACGGTTACCAATGGCTGTCGATGTTGACACCAATACAAGAAAGGCCGCATTTGGATTGCAGCCTCTGCTTCCAAGAGACCTTGACGGACTTGAATCCCTGAATCTTGGAGAACTTGAATTCCTTTACCTCGAACCGTCGGATTCGGGTCATAGTGAGCAACAATGACTTCTTTAACGCCCGCCCACATCAACGCCTCAGTACATGGAGGTGTTCGGCCAAAGTGGTTACAAGGTTCAAGAGTGACATACGCGATTGCACCATTTGATGAATGGCCTTTTGATTCTGCATCATGGATCGCCATTTGTTCTGCATGCAGGCCACCTAAATGGTCATGCCAGCCCTCTGCGATAATGACACCGTCTTTGACCAATACACAACCAACCAACGGATTGGGAGATACCTTGCCGCGGCCTTGCTCTGCAACATCAAGGGCCCGTGTCATGAATTTGACATCTTCAGTAGACCAGTTCATGGTGACCCTCCAGTGAAGGCGAGTGGATGTTCCTTGAAGAGGTCTTGCTTTGACGAAAAAAGCGAAGAGTTCATGTCAAAGGTTCGAGGTGGAGATGTCATGCCCTTGGTGCACTGCATTGTCAACCCAGCCAGTCGCGATTTTACTTGCGGCAAAAATTGGCCCTCAATTGAGCAAAAAATGAAGGATGCGGGCCTTGAAGTGAAGGCCTACATTACTGAAAGAGTCGGGCATGGTGCTGAATTATCAAATGCCATCCGGCGTCGATGGGAAAAAACTGGAAAAGGTGGCGAAAGTGAAGGGAAACCTCCGGTGGTCGTCTCAGTTGGAGGAGATGGAATCGCTCACGAGGTGGCCAGTGGTTTACGTGGCTCAGATGTGATCCTCGCTCAACTCCCTCATGGTTCAGGAAATGATTATGCCATAACTCACGGAATTCCGCGTACTGACATTGCTGCTGCTATCAACATCATTGCACATGGTGTTGACAGAAAATGTGGTGCTTGGAGACTTGAAGGATTCCCTTGCAAAGAAGAAGGTGGATATCCCGCTCCACAGGCAAACCCCTGGGATGGAGAGCCTGAAGATTCTGGAACCGTTGTGCGCTGGGTCTTTCTTGAAACCGATGCTGGAATAACTTCAGATATAAGTCGAGCAAAACTTCGCCGGGCAAAATGGATTCATGGACCAAAAAAATACACCTACCTTGGCGTTACATCAATTCCATTTTGGCCTCGTCGGAAAGTCGAGATGGTGGTCGATGGTGAAGAGCCTCAAAGATTCAGTATCAGCGTCTTTGCAGCAACAACCGGTGAAACATTCGGTGGAGGGTATCGAATTGTACCCAACATGTATCCAACCCGTACAAACGGCAGTATCGTTATTGCAGGATACCTCAATCGATTGAAAATGTTGATGTTGATGGGTCCAATCAAAAAAGGAAAGCATGTCGGCAAATGGGGAATTTACCAACGTGATGCAAACCGTGTTCAACTTCGACCCATTGATTCAGATGGAAATGCATCTGATGTCCCTGTTGGGCATGATACATTTATTCAAGCGGATGGAGAACCTGTGATTCGATTGCCTGCTACACTTGCTTGGCATCAAAACCAAATCACTGTTCGAGGTGCTGAACAGGTAGAGTGGGACTCAAAATGAGAAGTCTGAGAAATCTTCTTCGGGTTCATTAAAAGTTTTGCGAGTTTCTTTTTGAGGTTCTGGTTGGGGTTCTTCCTGAACCTGTTGTTCTTGAGAGGGGGCTGATTTTCGCTTACGAACAGATTTCTTCTTTGGAGGTCCAGCAGATTTTTTTGAAACTGGAGCAGACGTAGTAAAATGCTCCCTCGGTTGTTTTGGGGGATCGCTTGAAGTTACACTTGAAGTTACACTTGAAGTTACGCTTGAATGAGTTTGTCGGGGAGGAGTTGAAGAGTGCATTTGAGATGGAACTTGCCACGCCGGAGTTTCAACTTCTGATTGCTCGAATATTTCTCGCTCCATTTCTTGCGATTCAATGGTTTCAACGACCGATGGGCCACTACCGCCAAATTCAGTTGTTGAGCCCATGCTTGGGCCCGCTGAGAGCACACTATCGAGATCAAAAGCGGCAAGAGCAGGTTCGGAATCAACTTTCTTTGAGTCCTGTGGGCTATTTTTTGCCGCGTGTTTACGCGCTTCTTTTTTGCGTTCTGTCGGAGAGACTAATCCTGAAGATTTAGCTGATTTTACATCTTGCTTTACTTGCTTGATGGTGTCCATACCAGCCTTGCCAAGAAGCGTTCTCATGGTCGATTTCGCGCCCTGTAATACGAACATTTTCGAAAGAATGAATGCTCCGACCCCGCCACCGATTCCAAAGACCAAGACAAAGAGAAGATAGCCTGTTCGGCCGATAAAGGCTACATCGCCGTAAACCCATTCGTCATCTGATTCACCGTTCGAACTAATCGAGGCTCCAACCAATTCAATACTTGTGACAAAGACATAGGCACTTTCGTAGTTATTTGAGCCTATAGCGAGGCTGCAATCTTCTTCCGCTGTTTGATAAGTGTAGTACCCCACTGTGCTGCTTCCACTTGTATTCGTTTGAACCAAGTAACCGTTGATGGTTACCGCTTGATGCCATTCATCCAAAGCGGTCAATCCGTCGTGAATATTTTCAGAGGTAGGGATAAGGCCAAGAATATACCACCGTGTATCTGAATCTCTGTCAATCTCGTCAAGGTCAATTGAACCCGCTCCTGTTTCAGGGGCGAGTGGCTTATCCCAATTCTTGATATCGATTCTTGAACCTTCTCCATCAAGAACATTCTCCGCTTCTTCAAAAGTCATATCTTGGATTGCAACACTCGTTGCTACGCCGAAGTCAAGTCCATTTGCCCCACCTGTATCTGCATGAGAAGAATAGAAATTGCTGGCAGCAAGGTAACCAGTAAAGGTAATTGGAGTAGGGTCGGAGTTATCGTCTGCAAAGGACGTAAGGCTCCGTTCCCCCGTACCTGAGTCTGTAGCACAGCCGATTGCTTCAAGGTTGGTTAATTCCATGGTTTCAGAGCCTAATCCACTTGTGACAGTCGTCGATTCTTGTGAAAACTGAACGTCCAGTTCACCGTTACCAGTTCCCCATGAAGCGGTTGAGGGTCCTAAACATCCAGCAAAAGCCATGCTGAGGACGAGTAAGACGGCGAATCGGCCTCGGCGCATGGTTGACCGAGGGGTGCTTTAGTTTGAGAACTCTTCCGTTCATTTCTAAGGAAACTGGCTACAAAAAAATGGAAAGGCGCCGAGAGAGGGATTCGAACCCCCGAGTCCAAAGGACAGTGGATTTCAAGTCCACCGCAATACCGGGCTATGCGATCTCGGCAAGAACACGGGACGCAAAACCCCGTTATCGCATTTGCAAGTCGGATGCCGATTCAATATGAGGCTTACGCTTCATCCTCATCGTCGGTTGAACGAATTTGGACGATAATTGCAGCAATACTGAGGCCCGAAAAAGCGGTAATGAAGCTCATACCCGGTAAAGCACCGCCGGAATCCGAAGCCTTACTTTGAGAAGAAATGACTTCTTCGAGGTCTGCCCGGAAGTCATCGGCTTTCCATGAATCGCCGGTCCAAGCAACTTTTGGCTTCATTCCATCCATGATGTAGGTAATCGTTGAATGTCCGACGGAAAAATCAATTTCAATCTCACCGTTGCTCACACATGACAAGCGGTCTTCTTCCGCCCAATCATAGCCTTCTTCGCACATACAATGCTTTCCTTCACCAGAGCCCATTTCCCAACCGTTGCCGTTACAGGATTCTTGACCTGCTTGTTGCGATGGTTGCAGAGATTGAGGCATTGGGATTTCAGAAATATTAACTGTACTTGGCGCCCATGCAATATAACCGGGGTCAACCATATCGTCGACACCGACCATTGACTCTTCCCAGCCAACAGCAGATGCGTTCCAGTTGTACAGTGCCCAGTACCATGACCAATCACTTGGACTGTTGATGTCGTCGAAGGCTTCGAGTGCGTGCCCCCATTCGGGGTGGTTTGAAAACGAAGTATTCATGCCTGCTCCAGCAAATGCGCCTTGGGTCAAATGATAAGCATTAAATTCGGTTTGAAGTGAATGATTCACAGTTGTGTTATCTGGATAAAGAATTTGAATCGTGACATTTGATTCATTCATTGAAGGAGGAGAAAGGGCTGATGTATTGGCATTCGAGGCTGCCCAAACCAGATGTTGGTTTTCCAGAGCATCGATGGTATCGATACCAACCGCAGAGTCTTGCCATGTTGCTGAAGATTCATTGAAAGTTTTCAACGACCAGAACCATGAAGAGTCAATGGGTGATTCAACACCATTGATGGCTGTCACATTGTGGCCGGATAGGTCAAAGGTTGCATTGATGGTCCAATTTGCTTCTTCAGCAATGATTTCATTCATCACCCACCCGGTTGGCTCGAACATCAGTTCAGTGGTGTTGCCCGAAAGGTCAACATAGGTAACTGTTGGATCTGAATTACCAACATGTGCTTCAATCACATCCTCCTGGACAATGACGCCAAAGGAATTGTAGACATCAACCATGATTTCAGAATCTCCGGTTAAATGAGGCCATTCAACTCCGTGTAGGTTTGTGAATTCCAAAAGACGCTCTGGGGTGTCATAACGCGGGTCGGCGGAAATCGAAATGAATTGTACTTCTTCAGCATCAGATTCTGAAAGACCGTCTTGGACTAATTTGAGTGATTGGGTAATGACGGGGCAGACATCTATACAGCGAGTAAAGATGAAGGCAACAACGTGAACTTCAGAGAGACTTTGGGAGAATGTGAAATTCTCATCATGTTGATCAGTTAGGGTGAAATCAACGACATCTCCGCGTGATAACTGATGGCCTTTGTAGGCTGAAGACAAAGGCGTAGATGCAACCAGAAGCAAACCAGCCATCAGGATTGTGATGAATGTTCTTTTGTCCATGTAAAGAACCCCGAGCAGGAGACTATCAAACCTTTGCAGACTAGATACTCGCTTAACGAGTCTCAGCATAATCCCAGTTTGGCGTGCACCAACTTGGAAGTTCAGTAACGCCGGCAGGGTTTGACAAACCGATTCCCCAAAGCATCAAGATGACGAACAGCACTGGAAACAATGCAGTTCGAGTGTAGATTCGTGGGTCGTCTTTTAAGTGCATAAAGAACGCTGCAATTCCAAATCCTTTGATGATGCCAACAATAATTAAAACTGCCCATACTGTCATTTTCGTTATTGCGATACTTGTCCCAGGCACCGTATCAAAGAAGACTGCGCCAACTTCGAACAAAGTGAAAAACATCAAGACGAGGAAATTCCAAAAATAGACATCTTTGCCTGTTTTGTCCATAAGCCACTTTTCAATTCCTTCTGCTGCATGTTCACTCATTTCATCACCTCAATACAGATAGAATGCTGGGAAGATAACAACCCAAGCCAAGTCGACAAAGTGCCAGTAGAGACCGAAGTATTCGATACCCTGTGCATTGTCTTCATCAAAGCCGACTGTGTCAGCCTTGAAGACGAGATACAACATAACCAGCAAGCCAATGAAGACGTGCAGTCCGTGTGCTCCCGTAGCGATGTAGAAGATGGAACCTTGAACGGTTCCAATATCGAAGCCCTCTGCAACCAAATGGCTCCATTCAACAAGTTTGAGGACGATAAACAGAGAACCGAGTAACAGAGTCGCAATCAGATAGTTGCGGATAGCTGCCTTTCGAGTTGGCATGAGTTTGCCCATAAGGCGCCCAGTTGGTGCCTCCCAGTTGGCGTTCCTTGCGGTCTTCAATGCCAAGACAATGGTGTAGGATGAAATGATCAGCGCAAACGTGTTGAGAGCACCAGGAAGCAAGGTTGCGAAATCATATCGCAACAAATCAGATGCGGTTACAACCGTTCCTTCTGGAACGTCCTTACAGGCTTCCACTCCATCTCGAATAGCCCAATCAGTACACCATTCAGTTCGCATGCGGAGATACGAGGAAAAGAAGGTGGCGAACACCATAATCTCAGACATGATGAAGACCCACAAACCAGCCTTACGGATATGTTCGCCTTCGAAAGGGAACGATGTCGCAATTTGTTCACCGTGACCGTTGAATGGTAAATCTTCCCACCACCAGTTGGAAACTGCCACAACAATGGTCAGTAAGCCAACTAAACTCAGTGTGAGCATACCGAGGTCAGGGGTAACATCTGCGCTCAACATCGCCTTACAAGCAACGACGAAGTCTGGGAATCCTGCCAAAAAGAGCATGATACCGAAAGCAAAGATGATTGGAGAGGCTGAACCGTGGTGGTCGCCTCCATAATCATCACCATGACCATCGCCATGACCATCGCCGTGTTCTTCGTTTGCCTTACTGGCATTGAGGAGGCCTCCAAGGCCAAGGAAGGTTGCATAGGAAATCGACATCAAGAGAATGGTAATTCCAGAGACTCGGTAGGATAAATACGAGAGATGAGCTTGTTCAACCTCATGGTGAAGGTGTTCAAGTTCTTCAGAATCGTGTGCGGAGATATTGTCTTGGGCTGCGAGTATGACTTCTTCATGATGATAATCATCTTCGAGTTCTTCCCAAGCCTGATGCTTACCATCAGCCATGAAAACACCAAGTGTAGCAAACAGCAAAACACCGATGGTGAGGAATATTCCTCCCATCATCACTGCACGCATCCAAATTCCGTTGTCGACGTGCGCTCCGTGTCCGCTCATTCTTCCGCCTCCATAATGATAATGGCCTTTGGTTTGACATTCTTTGGTTTGGCTTTCAATAATTTATCGAATATCGAAGGCTTTGAAGATTTTTGGTGGCCGAACTCGATGTTCATATCACCTTGTGTTGGGATCTCGTCGAAGGACGGCGTAGGTGGTGGCGAAGTGGTTGCCCATTCAAGCGACCAGCCGCCCCATGGATCTTTACCGGCAGGCTCACCATGTCTGTTTGACTTGATGATGTTCCATACCAGCAAGAGTTGACTCAAGCCAAAGATAAACGAAAATATACTGATTGCCATGTTGTATTCCGCAAAGCCGCTTTCTACAGTATAACTGTGTGTTCGGCGTGGCATACCCTGGATTCCAAGAGCGTGCATTGGCCAGAACGTAGCATTGTAGGCTGAGAATCCAATCAAGAAATGCCAAAGGCCGAGTGTCTCGTCGAGTTTCTTACCGGTTGCCTTTGGATACCAATAGTAAATTCCGGAGAACAGTGCGAAGACAGTTCCGCCGATGAAAACATAGTGGAAGTGAGCTACTACGAAGTATGAGTCGTGGAAGTGCATGTCCATGCCTGCAACAGGGAAGAACATTCCAGAGAGTCCACCAAGCGTGAAGGTGATGAGGAATCCAAGCGACCACAGGGTGTGTGTGCGCATGACAAGGCTACCGCCCCATATCGTCGCCAGCCAATTGAAGATTTTCGCACCTGTGGGAATCGCTACTGCCATCGTAGTAATCATGAATGCAGCGCGCCAGAATGGGTCCATTCCAGAAGTGAGCATGTGATGGCCCCACACAATGAAACCAACAATTCCGATACCGGCCATTGCAAAGACCATCGATTTGTAACCAAAGATCGACCGCCGGGCACTGGTCGCCAACACTTCAGAGACGATTCCGAAGGCCGGTACAATCACCACGTAGACTTCGGGATGTCCGAAGAACCAGAACAAATGTTGGAACAGTAAACTGTCACCTCCGGAGGTGAAGAACACCGTTCCGACGGTATGGTCGAACAGCAGGAATGCTACGCCAATAACGAAAGCAGGCAGCGACATGTAGAGCATGAAAACGCTAACGAAGACGGACCAAGAGAACAACGGCATTTTCATCCATCCCACGCCAGGAGCGCGCATGGTGAACACCGTGGTGATGAAGTTGACACCACCAAGGGTCGAAGACGCCCCGAGCATCAACATTCCAGATATGAATGCTGTTGTACCGGGATTCGAACCGTATTGGGCCATTTCTGCGCCGAGGCTCGATTCAGTCAACGAAGAGTATGGGGGATACATGACCCATGTAATATCTGCACCTTCTCCGGCCCAAATTCCAGTGTAAATCAATGGACTTGAGAACACCAAGAGCCAAAGACCCATTGCGTTAATTCGAGGGAATGCAAGGTCTTTTGCACCGATTTGAAGCGGTAAAACATAGTTCATGAAACCAGCGATCATTGGCATAGCGGCCAAGAAAATCATGGTGGTTCCGTGGAGGGTGAAGAAGGAGTTGTATTCCGTTTCGGTCAAAAATGTGTTCGCAGGTAATGCAAGTTGGATACGGAACAAAAGTGCCAACACTCCACCAACAAGGAAGAAGGTGAACCCATACAAGAAGTAGAGAATACCGACCATTTTGTGATCAGTTGTTGTTAGCCAAGGCTTGAGATATGACCAAAAGTGAGCAATCGTGAATGTTTCAGGGGCACGGGTGTAGAAAACCCACATAACACCGAGCAAGACCATTCCAAGCGAAAGTCCAATGGCGGTGAGAAGAACAACCAATGCTCGTGCAGTTGGGCCAACGTCGCCTGCATTCAGGCCAGGAATAGAAATGTCAGCTTGGTTCCAGTAATCGCCACCAGAACCTTGTCCATTGACTGCGTTACCATAAATTGTAAATTCGACAACTTTTGAATCGTCAGCGGGTGCGACCCACTCAAAATTCCAAGTCCGAACTGTGTTTGCATCTTCGGTATGGGTAAGGCCACCATCCATTTCAT